>Ga0302320_10012922_pt1 | contig 17485 bp, 16 predicted proteins | sample Bog_T0_3_FD_202130 | JGI IMG/M metagenome (GOLD analysis project Ga0302320, IMG submission 202130) | Peat permafrost microbial communities from Stordalen Mire near Abisko, Sweden - Bog_T0_3 | ecosystem: Environmental > Terrestrial > Soil > Wetlands > Peat | place: Sweden: Abisko, Stordalen Mire...
AGCGATCCGCCTGTCGAGCTGGTAGCCAACAAGGATGCCCCCGCGCACAAGGTCGAAGCTTTGTGCTTGGACACCCTCGTCGTCGAAGCCCACGGTGGCAAGTCCGTGCTCGACAGTCCGGTCCCCGGTCACGTTCATGACCTCCGAGCCGTAACGCAGGGTGCCGAGCCTGTCGAAGGTGGCAAATGAGGTCCCGGCGTAGGCCGCCTCGTAGCCCATCGCTCGGTCGAGCTCTGTGGCGTGACCGATCGACTCGTGGATCGTCAACCACAGGTTCGAGGGGTCGATGACGAGGTCGTAGCTGCCCGGAACAACGCTCGGGGCGTGAAGCCTCTCGACCAGGTGCTCGGGTATGTGGGCGAGCTCCTCGTCCCAGTCCCAGCCCTCGCCCAACAGGTACTCCCAACCGCGCCCGGCGGGCGGGGCGAGCGACCGCATGGTCTCAAAACCCGCCTCGCTGTCGACCGCCGTCGCCTCCACAACAGGGTGCACGCGTACCCGGCGCTGGGTCGTGACAGTGCCGGCAAGATCTGCGAAATGCTTGTCCTCGACAACCGCAAGCACGTAGGCCGTCACGTGGTCCACACCGCTCGCACGCAGGAGACGACCGCTCCAGTCCTCGAGCAAGGCCACCTTGTCGGCCAAGGGGACTTGGGCTGGGTCCAGGCGGTATGAGGATGTCCAGGTGGCCTCGCCGTGCGGGGGCTCGTCGGCAAGCTCGACCCGTTCTGTGACCGCAGGTGCCGTCGCCTTTGCCGTCGCCACGGCCTGCTCTGCGAGCGCGACCGCCGCGTCGGTGGTGAGCTCGGCGGTGGCGGCAAAACCAAAGCAGCCATCATGGACGACGCGAAGCCCTATCCCGAGCTCGTGGTCATCTGCGGAGGTTTCAAGCCGACCGTCACGAAGGAGCACAACTTGCGATCTGATCCGCTCGACGCGCACCTCTGCGTTCTCGCAACCGAGCGCCCGCGCCCGGTCCAAAGCAGCACCACGGACTGCTTCAAGCGGCAGCGCCAGGAATTCGGCGTCGAACTCTACGGTCGCCATGTCAGATTTGCCTCCTCGAGTGCGGGTGCCAGTGTATGGCCTGGTACCAACGCCGCGGTCCCTACTGAGGTCGGTGCTTGTTGTCGTACATGACCTTCCCACCAGGTGCGCGGTGCGGAGGCCGGTTCGGTGCCATCAGCTCGAGGGGAAGGTGTCGCCTGCTGCCTGACCAGGGGGCCCGGGGGGCAACGACCACGTCGGCGAGACGGTAAGCAAGCGCCTCGTAGTTGACCCGCCACCCCCGAAAGTGTGGCCAGGCGTCTTCATTTGTCCGCTCCACGGTAAAACCAGTGTCGCGAATGAGCTGTGCGGCGTGAACGAACTCCTCGTAGGACAGCTGCAGGTGGCCTTCGGGGTCAGGGTCGGCCTCGTAGCTCCAATGCAGCATGCGGGCGATGCGGCGAAGGGCGGTAAAGCCCATTCGCAGGCACATGCGAGCCTCGGAGGGCGCCGTCTCCGGGCTCAACGACAGGTGCAAAGCGGCAGCGTCGAGCACTGCCAGCAACGAGACCACCCAGGAGAACCCCGGCTCGGGCGAGCGGAACCAGAGCAGTACCGGGTAGGAGATGTGGCTCTCGGCCAGGTCAGCGGACCACATCTCCCAGTCGCGATATAGAGCTGGCAGGGCGTCGGTGATCCCTACGAGCTGATGGCGCATGAGTATCTCGGGGCCCCAGGCCGGCACGCCCGCGCGACTTTCCATCAAGGTGACGAGGGACTCGCGGCGGTTGAACGCCTGATAGATCGCAGGCAGGTACCCGATCTGGAGGGCAACTGCGATAGCCCCTGTCGCGCCGGCGAGGACGACAAGGGCGTCGCTGCCCTTTGTGCTGGCGCGCACGAGGCCGACTGAAAACAGAGTCGACCCTGCCTCTGAGATTCCGCTCGAGAACGTTCCAGTCCAGTGCCATTGCATCAGGCCGTAGCCGATCACGTACAGCCCGAGGAACACCGCTAGCTGCGCGATCAACGAGACCGGCCCTACCGCGGCGAGAATCCCGTCTTTGCGGTCAAAGCTTCGTGCCGGCCGGGCGAGCAGGAGGAACACCCGCCTTACGACTCGGCCGACGAACAAAGGCAGGGCCTGCACCCTCGAGCCACCCCGGGGCAGCACGAAGGTGGAGACCAGGCTCACCGTGGACAAGACCACGACGAACACCCCGAGGGCGAAACAGAGCCAAAGCATTGGCCTTTTTTCCTACACGATCAATCCGCCGCGCGCCAGGGTTTTACCAACCCGGGTCGCGGGCGAACTACCAGGCGGCCCTCGCCGGCCGGCGTGTAACTCAGGCCTCCGAGGTGCGCGTCGTGCTCGGTCCCTGGGCCCGCACCTGCTCCACGCGGGCAAAGGCGCCGCGAAGCTCGTCGATCCACTCGGACTCGTTCCTACCCACGAGGTCGACGCACCAAGCGAGCGCCTCACTGCGGCTGCGAGCGATCCCCGCGTCGATAAGGGTGTCAAGAACTTGGCGTTGCGACATGCGCAATCGGGTCATCACTGGCACGTTCGCCGTCGTGAACAAGCGCGTCGTCTCGCCCGAGCGGGCGCCCCACGAGACGACGCGACCAAAGCGGGCCTGCGCCTCTTCGGCGATACGCATCCGATGCTCACGGCTGTCCTCACGGAACCTCTCGATGCGCGCCTCCTCCGCCGTCCTGGCGGTCTCCGCTGTCACCGCTTGCTCAAGCTCCACTGTGCTGAGCGGGCCGATGACGAGGATCTCGTCATTATCGATCGTCACCTCGGGAGTGACTGTGTAGAAGTCCTCGGGAAGCCTGCCCGTGAACCAGGCCTTTATCTCAGCGCGCTGCTCTGCAGACGGTCGTTCCTCGGAGCCAGCGGCCCAGCGACCGCGCCCCCATCGGGGCCCTGGGCCCCGGCGCCCCCCGCGTTGGCGGGGTTCGTACTCATGTTGGTGTTCATGTGTCATGCGTTGAGATTACATGATTACTTGTCATCTCACAACAGATGTAATGCTTCTTCTGCCACCTACCATGAGGGAGAGGCACGTGCTGTCCACCGCCCGTCCTCATGGTTGAGGCTGATCGCCAGGCCAAAACATCGCTCCAAGAGGCGTTCAGTCATCACTTCTTCTATCGGCCCCGCCGCCACCGTTTCTCCCTCTCGCAGGAGCAGGGCATGCGACGTCGTGGGCGGCAGCTCCTCGAGGGTATGGCTGACATGGACCGTCGTCGGCGAGTTCGCCGAGCGAGCGAGGGCCGTGAGAGCAAGAACGAGGGCCTCCCTCCCCGGGAGGTCGACGCCGGCGCACGGTTCGTCGAGGAGCAAAAGCGGGTGTTCCACGAACAGGGAGCGGGCGAGCAGGACCCGTTGGCGCTCGCCTTGGGAACACGACCCGAAAGCACGATCGATCAGTCCGGCACAGCCGAGCGCAGCAAGGATCTGCGATCCGCGAACCCGATCGGCCTCATTCGGTGAGGCCCACCATGGGGCAAGGACCCCGCGCCCGCCGGTGAGCACTACCCCAAGCGCTGTGGCGCTCGGCGGGAGCCGGTCGGCTACGGCGTGGCTCACGACGCCGACGCGTGAGCGCAGCAACCTCAGATCGCTCAAACCGACGCGGGCGCCGAGAACGGTGACAGAGCCGGCTGAAGGGTGGCGCTCGGCTCCGAGGAGGCGCAAGAGGGTCGTCTTGCCTGCGCCGTTCGGACCGAGCACGGCCCAGTGCTCACCTTTTCGGATCGCCATGGACATCGGCCCGAGCAAGCGCCGGCCTTCGGGTGTTCTCACCGTGGCACGGTCGAGCAGCGCCGCGAAAGACCTGTCGGACTCTGCTTGCGCCTCGGGCGCCCGCTCGCTGGTCATGGTTGCGGAAGTCTCGCGCGTCAAGGCTTCGGTCAGCTCAAAGCGGCCGGGTCGAGCGGTCTGAGGCCAACTTCGAGGTACTGCGAGGTAAAGCGCCCCCTGGTGGCCGACTTGTTGACCTGCCCTGTTATGTTGGGAACAACATGATGCTCAAAGTGGTTGAGTGCATAAGACTCAACTGAGAGGAAGATCTACTCGTGTCCAAGACTCAACAGCTCCCAGTCCTGCCACTAGCCGATGTGGTCGTTCTCCCCGGCATGGTCGTGCCGGTTGAGCTCGACGACTCTGAGCGACAAGCAGCCGTCGACGCAGCCAGGGCGGCCGCCGACGACCGCCTGCTGGTCGTCCCTCGCCTCGACGGGAACTACGCCACCGTCGGCGTCGTGGCGACGATCGAGCAGCTCGGCAAGCTCCCGGGAGGCGAGCCGGCCGCCGTGTTGCGGGCGATGGGTCGTGCACGCGTCGGCTCCGGGGTCACGGGTCCCGGCTCGGCGTTGTGGGTCGAGGCCGAGGTACTCGATGATGTCGTCAGCACCGAGGCAGTGGAAGAGCTTTCCCGCGAATACAAGAGCGTTGTCGTCTCCATCCTCCAACAACGCGGCGCCTGGCAGGTCATTGACTCTGTGCAACGCATCTCAGACCCGGGCGAGCTCTCGGATCTGGCGGGCTATGCCCCCTATCTCACCAACGAGCAGAAGCTCTGGTTGCTCGAGAGCGTCGATGTCGAACAGCGTCTTTCGAAGTTGGTCGAATGGGGCCGCGCACACCTTGCCGAGCTCGATGTCGCCGAGCGCATCCGCAGCGACGTCCACGAGGGCATGGAGAAGAGCCAGCGCGAGTTCCTCCTGCGCCAGCAGCTCGCCGCTATCCGCAAGGAGCTCGGCGAGGGAGAGCCCGATGGAGCCGATGACTATAGGACCCGCGTGGAATCGGCTGAGTTACCCGACAAGGTCCTCGAGGCGGCCCTTCGCGAGGTCGAGCGGCTTGAGCGCGCCAGTGACCAGAGTCCTGAGGCGGGCTGGATCCGCACCTGGCTAGACACCGTGCTCGAGATCCCTTGGAACGTCCGGACCGAAGACACCGACGATGTCAAAGCTGCCCGCGAGGTGCTCGACGCCGACCACGAGGGTCTCGAGGACGTAAAGGACAGGATGGTGGAGTACCTCGCCGTGCGCAGCCGCCGCCAGGCGCGTGGTCTCGCCGTGGTGGGTGGTCGCGGCTCGGGGGCAGTCCTCGCTCTGGTCGGCCCGCCGGGAGTCGGAAAGACATCTTTAGGCGAGTCTGTCGCCCGTGCGCTCGGACGCAAGTTCGTCCGCGTGTCGCTCGGTGGGGTGCGCGACGAGGCCGAGATCCGCGGGCACCGGCGAACATATCTAGGTGCCCTGCCGGGCCGGATCGTGAGGGCGATCCGTGAGGCCGGGTCTATGAACCCTGTCGTTTTGCTAGATGAGATCGACAAGATCGGAGCTGACTACCGCGGGGACCCTGCTTCTGCCTTGTTGGAGGTGCTCGACCCGGCGCAGAACCACACATTTCGCGATCACTATCTCGAAATAGAGCTCGATCTCTCCGACGTCTTGTTCCTGGCGACGGCGAACGTTGCCGACACCATTCCCCCGGCCCTCTTGGACCGAATGGAGCTCGTCCGTTTGGACGGCTACACCGAGGAGGAGAAGGTTGCCATCGCCCGTAACCATCTGGTCCCCCGCCAGACGGACCTGGCCGGCCTGGAGCGTAATGAGGTGAGCATCAATGACGAGGCACTGCGCGTGGTCGCGACCGAGTACACCCACGAGGCAGGAGTTCGCCAGCTCGAGCGGGCGCTCGCCAAGGTCCTCCGCAAGGTGACCACCAAGCTCGCCGATGCCGTTGACCCGAGCCCGGTCGAGGTCGGGGCACAGGACCTGAAGCAGTACCTCGGACGCCCCCGCTTCACTCCAGAATCAGCCGAGCGCACCGCCGTGCCCGGGGTGGCGACCGGTCTGGCCGTCACCGGCGCGGGCGGCGATGTGCTCTTCATCGAGGCGACCGTGATGGAAGGTGAGCCTCGCCTGGTCCTTACCGGGCAACTCGGTGATGTCATGAAGGAATCGGCGCAGATCGCCTTGTCGTACCTGCGATCGCACTCCGGCTTGCTCGGAATCGACGCGGGAGAGCTGGCCAAAGGTGTCGTCCACTTGCACGTCCCTGCAGGTGCCGTACCGAAAGACGGCCCCTCTGCGGGTGTCACGATGGTCGCAGCCCTCGCCTCACTCGCCTCGGGGCGGCCCGTGCGCTCCGAGGTAGGGATGACCGGTGAGGTAACTCTGAACGGCAGGGTGCTCCCCATCGGGGGGGTCAAGCAGAAGCTGCTCGCCGCCCACCGTGCGGGGCTCACCGAGATCTTCCTCCCGGCCCGCAACGGCCCGGACCTCGACGACGTCCCGACGAACGTCCTCGAAGGACTTAAGGTTCATCTCGTGACAGATGTGGCCGAGCTCGTGGCAGCGGCTTTGGAGCCGGCGGTGCCGGCAGAGTCCTCAGGCTCGGCAGCCGCGTGAGGGTTGGGGGCCCCGATTGAGGGCGTGGGCGCTGGATCATCCCGCGCCTGCGGCCGAGCACTCCTTGGCCCTCGTCGAACGCGACGTTCCTGAACCGGGCCCCCACGATCTCCTCGTCAAGGTGCAGGTCTGCGGTGTGTGCCGCACGGACCTCCACCTTGTCGAGGGCGACTTGACCCCGCGCCGGCCCGGCGTCGTGCCCGGCCACGAAGTCGTGGGACGCGTGGCCGCTCGAGGCCGCGCGGCGAGGCTGTTCGAGGAAGGCGAACGCGTCGGTATCGCCTGGCTGCGCTCGACCTGCGGCGTGTGCCGGTTCTGTGTGCGCGGCGACGAGAACCTCTGCACTCGGCCCCTTTTTACCGGCTGGGACGCCGATGGCGGCTACAGCGAGTACGCCGTCGTCGACGAGCGGTACGCCTACCGAATACCCAACGTCTTTTCCGACAACGAGGCCGCACCCCTGCTGTGTGCAGGGATCATCGGCTATCGCTCGCTCCGTCGCGCATGTCTGCCGCCGGGCGGGCGCCTCGGCATCTACGGATTCGGGGGCTCGGCACACCTAACGGCTCAGGTTGCCCTCCATCAGGGCGCCACAGTGCACGTGATGACGCGGGCGCCAGAGGCAAGAGAATTGGCCCTCTCTCTTGGTTGCGCCTCGGCCCAGGGGGCTGACGACGCGCCCCCAGAGCCTTTGGACGCAGCCATTCTCTTCGCCCCGGTCGGGACTCTCGTTCTCCCTGCTTTGGCAGCGCTCGACCGCGGCGGCCGTCTTGCCATCGCCGGCATCCACCTATCTGACATCCCGCGGTTGCAATACGACACCTATCTGTTCCAAGAGCGCGAATTGGTCAGCGTCACAGCCAATACACGACGAGACGGCGAAGAGTTCCTACAGCTCGCCGCCGAGATACCCATCAGGCCTACGACGAGCGAGTACCCATTCGAGAAAGCCGATATCGCGCTTGAGGACCTTGCGAGCGACGCCGTGAACGGCGCTGCAGTGATCAAGGTGGCGACCGGGCCCTGAGAGGGCTGGGAGCGCCCCGGTACCTTCGCTCAGACACCTGGCGCCAGTCAAAGGGCCTTTTTCGCCTGAGTTGGACCGTTTCGAAGACGTCCAGCTATGGTGTGCCCACAAGCCTTTGGAGGGCCAAATGTCCAGCGCTGTGACTACCGAAGCGTCAACGGACGACAAGAAATGGAAGATGATCGACGCGCGAATTCGTCGGCGCGGCAACTCGCCCGACGCGTTGATTGAAGTCCTTCATGCCGTGCAAGAGGCCTTTGGTTACTTGGAACCCGATGTACTCGAATACGTAGGTGACGCCCTCGGGGTCCCGCCCAGCCGTGTCTACGGCGTGGCGACTTTCTATTCGCTTTTCATGCTCAAGCCCCAGGGTGAACACACGGTCGTCGTGTGTACCGGGACCGCCTGCTACATCAATCATGCATCGGCTCTATTGAGTCGAATCAATGAGCTGTTGGGCATAAAGACCGGCGAGACGAGTAGCGACGGCCTGGTGTCGTTGCTGAACGCCAGATGCCTCGGGGCCTGCAGCATGGCTCCGGCTGTGGTCGTGGACGGCAACGTCCAGGGCAGGGTCACACCCGAGGGTATGGGCACCATCTTGGAAGGGCTGAAGGCATGACAGACCTTGCCGAACGTGGGCAGCACCCCGAGGACACCACTGACGGCGCCGTCCCGATAAGGGCTTGCGCAAATGTTTGTGAAGCCGCCGGGTGCATGTCGCTCGACGCCGAAAGGGTGCTGGAATCGCTGCAGGCACGCATCAACGAGCGCGGCTTGACCGGCGTGGCAGTAAAGCGGGTCGGCTGTCTCCGTCTGTGCGCGGGCGGCCCCCTCGTCGAGATCCCTGAAAAGGGACAGCTCTTTGAAAATGTCGACCCCACGTCTCCGGAGTCAATCGACCGAGTTGTCGATGCCCTCGACGGCGGAGACGGCGGACGTCAGACAGCTGAGGACCCGTTCTTCTCGCGTCAGATGCGGATCGTGCTCGCCAACTCCGGGTTGGTCGACCCCGAAGACCTGGACGACTACATAGCCCATGGTGGCTACACCGCCCTCACCCAGGCAGTCACGACGATGAGGCCCTACGAGGTCCTCGAAGAGGTCGTCCACAGTGGCCTGAGGGGCCGGGGCGGAGCTGGATACCCGACGGGCCTCAAGTGGAGGACCGTTGCCAAGTCCGTCAGCCCAGAGGGTGGCAAGTTCGTCATCTGCAATGCGGACGAAGGTGACCCAGGGGCCTTCATGGACCGCAGCGTCCTCGAGAGCGTGCCCCAGCAGGTCCTTGAGGGAATGGCGATCGCCGGCTACGCCGTCGGCGCCAACAAGGGCTACATCTACGTGCGCGCCGAGTACCCCCTCGCGGTCAAGCGGCTACGGCTGGCGATCCGCCAGGCGGAGCGAGCCGGACTGCTCGGAACCAACATCGCGGACACGGCCTTCAGCTTCGACGTCGACATCCGAATCGGGGCCGGTGCCTTCGTCTGTGGTGAAGAGACGGCCCTCATAGCCTCAGTAGAGGGGCGCCGGGGCACGCCGAGGCCACGGCCGCCCTTCCCCGCCCAGTCCGGACTCTGGGACCGCCCGACGCTTATCAACAACGTCGAGACACTCGCGAACATTTCAACCATCATCCGCAACGGGGCCGACTGGTACCGGGCCATCGGAACGCCTAAGAGCGCCGGCACCAAGGTGTTCGCCCTCGCAGGCCGAGTCGTGAACACCGGCCTGATCGAGGTTCCAATGGGTGTCACGCTGCGCGAGATCGTCTACGACATCGGCGGCGGCATCATCGGCGGAGCTGCCTTCAAGGCGGTGCAGACGGGCGGACCGTCCGGTGGCTGCATCCCGGCGGCCGACTTGGACATGTCGGTCGACTACGAGTCGCTCGCCCAGGCCGGGTCCATCATGGGCTCTGGCGGCATGATCGTCATGGACGAGACGTCTTGCATGGTCGATGTCGCCAAGTACTTCATGGACTTCTGCCGCGACGAGTCATGCGGCAAGTGCATCCCGTGCCGTGTGGGCACCGTCGAGCTGTACATGCTGCTCGACAAGATCTCCCGCGGGGAAGCCGAGCTGGCAGACCTGACGACGTTGGAGCGCCTGGCGGACATGGTGAAGAGCACGAGCCTGTGCGGGCTCGGCCAAAGCGCTCCCAACCCCATCTTCAGCACGCTTCGCTACTTCAAAGATGAGTACCTGTCCCATATCGAAGACCGCATCTGCCCGGCAGGAGTGTGCTCTATGACCTCGGCGGTGACCGCGTGAGCGTACGGACCCTCGTCATCAACGGCCTGGACGTGGCCGGCGACCAGGATCAGACGATCCTCGACGTTGCCAAGGAAAACTCCATCCACATCCCGACCCTGTGCCACCTCGACGGCCTCTCCGACGTCGGCGCCTGCCGCCTCTGCGTCGTCGAGGTCACCGGCTCGAACAAGCTCTTCGCCGCCTGCGTCACCAAGGTCGAAGAGGGCATGCAGGTCGTGACCAACTCGCCCCGGTTGATCGAGTACCGCCGCACGATCATCGAGATGCTCTTCATGGAGCGCAACCACATCTGTTCTGTGTGTGTGGCCAACAACCATTGCGAGCTGCAGCGCCAGGCGAAAGAGCTCGGCCTCACCCACTTCGAACTGCCACCTCTTGAGCCCAAGGTCGAGATAGACGCCAGCCACAAGCGCTTTGTCGTAGACCACAACCGCTGCATCCTCTGCACCCGTTGCGTGCGCATCTGCGATGAGATCGAGGGTGCCCACACATGGGACGTCTTTGACCGCGGCGCCGGCGCACGCGTCATTACCGACATGGGAACGCCCTGGGGAGATTCCAAGACCTGCACCAGTTGCGGCAAGTGCGTCCAGGTGTGCCCGACGGGTGCCCTTTTCGAGAAGGGCCGGTCGGTGGCCGAAGCCAAGCCTAGGAGGAGATTCATTCCTTATCTCAGGGAGCTAGGGCAGGATTCCAAATGACCAAAGCGAACATTGCCACTGTCTGGTTGGACGGCTGCTCTGGCTGTCACATGTCATTTCTCGACATGGATGGACGCCTGCTCGACATTGCGGGCAGAGCCAACCTTGTTTACAGCCCATTGGTGGACGTGAAGGAGTTTCCTCCCGACGTCGATGTCACCCTGGTCGAGGGCGCAGTGAGCAGCGTCGACGACCTGGAGAAGATCAAGATGGTGCGTTCTCGTACGCGCATACTCGTCTCCCTCGGCGATTGTGCGGTGACTTCCAACGTGCCTGGCATGCGCAACCCTTATGGCCCCGAGCCGTTGCTGCAGCGCGCCTATATCGAGAATGCGACAATAAATAATCAGTTGCCTGGCCCGTTGGTCCCCAAGTTGTTGGAGCAATCGCGGCCAGTGCACAACTACGTCAAAGTAGATGTCTTCTTGCCCGGGTGCCCTCCATCTGCCGACCAGATCTTCTGGGTAGTGGATGAACTGCTCTCTGGTAGAATTCCAGATACAACCACCATGTCACGTTTTGGCACCTGAGCTCGGAGAGACTATGTCTGAGATCATTATCGACCCGGTAACTCGGATTGAAGGCCACTCCAGGATCAGCATTCAGCTCGATGAGCATGGAGAGGTTGTCGATGCTCATTTCCATGTGACCCAGTTCCGAGGTTTTGAGCGCATCAGCCAGGGGCGGCCATTCCACGAGATGCCCTCGCTCATGGCTCGCATCTGCGGTATCTGCCCGGTCAGCCACCTCATCGCGTCAGCTAAGGCGTGCGAAGAGGTCATGGCCGTGTCCATTCCACCTGTGGCCACGAGGTTGCGCCGGGTGATGAACCTCGCCCAGATCGTGCAGTCGCACTCCCTCAGCTTCTTCCACCTCTCCTCGCCCGACCTGCTCCTCGGCTTCGACGCCGATCCGACTAGTCGCAACTTCCTCGGCGTCGCCGAGGCCGCGCCACAACTTGCCCTCGATGGGGTCGCCATGCGCAAGTTCGGCCAACAGATCATCGAGCGTCTGGGCGGCAAGCGGATCCACCCTGGATGGATCGTCCCCGGAGGCGTCAGCCATCCGCTACGGGCCGAGCAGCGTGACGAGATCCTCGCCGCCATTCCCGACGCACTGGAGCGCATCCGCAGGACGATCAGCTGGTACAAGGCCAACGTGGCGCGCTGGACGGACGAGGCGGCTGTGTTCGCCAACTTCCCCACTTTGTACATGGGCCTCGTCCACGACAACGGCAACATTGGCTACTCCGACGGCGAACTTAGAGTTATCGACGGCAAGGGGAACGTTCTCGCCGACCACCGTGACCCCAAGCCTTACTGGGAGTACCTGGGCGAAGCTGTCGAGCCTTGGTCGTACTTGAAGTCGACCTACTGGAAGGACCTTGGCTACCCCGCCGGCCTCTACCGTGTGGGACCGCTAGCCCGCCTGAACGTCATCGACCAGTTCGGGACAGCCGAGGCCGACGACGAGCTACAGCAGTACCGGGATCACCTCGGCCGTTACCCCTCGAGCTCGTTCTACTACCACCACGCCCGCCTCCTCGAGATCCTCGACGCCGTCACCTCGATCAAGGAGAACCTCTCGCACCCCGAGATCCTCGACGACCGCGTCCGGTCGGTAGCCGAGCCGAACCGGTCCGAAGGAGTCGGCGTCTCCGAGGCGCCTCGAGGCACCCTCATGCACCACTACCGCGTCGATGCCAACGGCTCTGTCGAGTGGGCCAACCTCGTCATCGCCACCGGCCACAACAACCTGGCGATGAACAAGGGCGTGCTTGAAGTGGCCCGCAAGTACGTGCACGGGACCGAGATCCCCGAGCCAATGCTCAACCGGGTAGAAGCCGTCATCCGTTGCTTCGACCCATGCCTGAGCTGCTCGACCCATGCCATCGGCGAGATGCCCCTTACTTTGCAGCTACTCGCGGCGGACGGGCACGTCCTCGATGAGCTGGCTAGGTGATCCTCGCAGAAGACGTTCTCGTCATCGGCTACGGCAATCCGCTCCGCGGTGACGACGGGGCCGGTTGGAAAGCAGCAGAGCTGCTTGCAGAAGACCCCAGGCTGGCAGGCGCTGTCGTGCTTGCCCGTCATCAGCTCACGCCGGAGCTCGCAGATGACGTTAGCCGCGCCAGCCTTGTCGTCCTTGTCGACGCGTCACAAGAGCCCGGGGAGCCCGGGACGGTGTCGAGCTACCCGCTCTCCCTCGATCCGGCATCGGGGCCGGTGTTCTCCCACCACGTCGATCCTGCCCGCCTTCTCCAGCTCGCCATCGACCTGTTCGGCCAGGCACCCCCTGCTGTGCAAGTGAGCATCCGCGTGGCTGACGTCGGACCGGGAACCGAGCTCTCCCCCACCGTCGACGCGGCCATGCCCACGCTCGTCGGTACCGTGATCGACGTGATCAACGAGCACTGCCACGCCGATGCATGAACTGTCGCTCGTTTCTGAGCTAGTCGACGAGTGCTGCCGGCGGGCAGACGGTGAGCCGGTCGCGGTCGTACGGGTGCGCTGCTCCATGCACGAGGCCGATGGCGAGCTACAGCAAGCCTTCTTGATGATGACGGCGGAGACGCCGCTTGACGGGGCCGTGCTGGAGCTCGAGACGGTACCGCCCACCGTCGAATGTGCCTGCGGCTACAGCGGGTCTGCCGGCGACGGCCTCGTCGGTCATCTCTTTGTCTGTCCGCAGTGCGCGCAGGTCGGGCCTGTTCGCTTTCCCTCCTTGGAGCTGCTCGAGGTCCGCATGGCGGAGCCCGTCTAGGCGCTCGGCGGTGGCCCGAAAAAAGTCGACCTGGCCTTAGGCCTCGCTAATCCGCCCTCCGCAGGGCGAGTGTGTCAAGCCATGCTCCGCGGGCCTAGATGTGCCCCAAGGCCTCGTAGTTCTCCTAAGACTCGGCTCTTTGACTCACTCTCACTCGCGCAGCTATGGCGGTCCGACCGGACAACGGACGGTCTTGGCCCGCTAGCACGTAACCGAAAGAGCGGCGGAGGCCAAGGTAGTCCTGCACTGCACGCCCAAGCGTCGACTCACTCAATCGGTCGCCTCCGGCCACGGAGTGGCGAGCGCCGCCACCGCGGACACATCGGCGGCTGCGTAGATCGAAGTCGTGGCCTGATCGGCGTGGCGAAGCAACTGAGCCACTTCTGCCATCGGGGCTCCGGCGCGCAGGGTCTCGGTTGCCAAGGTATGCCGCAGCCGATGCGGACCTATCGTGCTGACACCAGCGCGCCCACAAGCACGGCGCACCACGAGAGCGACGCCGTCGGATGACAGTGGTCGGATCGGAGCCAGCGCTGTCAAGAAGACTGCCCGGCTCGAGCTGGCAGGCCGGGCATCACGAAGGTAGGCGACGATCGCTTCACCGACCTCGATCGGCAAGGGAAGCACGTCGCTTTGGCCGCCCTTGCCCCTGATGGTGACCTCGCCGCGGTGCCAGGCGATGTCGTCCAACTGAAAGCGAGCCACCTCAGCAGCTCGCAAGCCGAGTCGCACAAGGATCAGCAGCACGGCAGCGTCTCGTCGCCCCCGTCCCGTTGCAGTGTCGCAACCAGTCACGAGCGCTCTGGCCTCGCTTGCCGGTATGGCCGATGGCAAGGCGGTGCGCGGCCACGACTTGAGGGCCGGAACGGCCCGCACCAACGGAGCTGAGACCCTGCCGGTGACAAACAGGAACCGCAAGAACGAGCGCAGGGCGGTCACCGTGCAGCGAAGCGAAGGAGCTGGCATCACTTTCGACGCCGCGCGAACCGTGGCCAGTACGGCGCGGCCATCCAGCTCGGCGATCCTGATATCGCCATCAGGACGCCACATTCGCAGGAAGACCGCAGCTCGCCCGACGTACTGGTCTGTAGTCGTCGTAGTCAGTCCTCGCTGGGCGACACACCACTTGCCAAAAGCCTCGAGCAGCTCTGCCTCGGTCCGCGTGCGGCCAAACTTGGGTTCGCCGCTCGAGGCAAGCACGCCCAACGAGCACAAGTGGGCAACGACCACTCTCAGGGAGCGTGGCGACACGCGCTGACCGCGACGACGACCACCACCACCAGTGAAGAACTCGCCGATCACATCCGTCCCGAGGTCAGCGACACCCAGCCGGCGCTCGCCGAGCCACAAGCTCACGTCCGCAACTAACCGCATCAGGACCCTGACGGACTCGTCGCGGTAACCCTCGGCCAGGAGCACTTCCTCGATCCCGCAGGCGAACGGCGCCAGCGGTCCCGCCACCTCCACACGACACACTCCGACCATTGCACGCTCCTTTCCTCAACTGAGGTCAAGAGCGTGCACCCGCTATGCCGCGTCCGATGCGTCGGGAGTCCGGCCGATCTCCGCCAGCCAAGCCGGATCCGCGTACCCGCCACCGCTACGCGGCATTACGGGAAACGCGGCATTGAAGGGTTAATGCCGATAACGGCATTACGCTTTGTAACCGTCAAAGCGCCGGTTGCGCGACTTGTGCCCGTGGCGGGCTTCGGGGTCGACCGTCGAGATCATGCGGTCTCGGGCGACTCCTCGTGTGATACGAAAGACGCCGCCGTCTCCTTGTTCCACGTCCTGACCCGAGACGATGGCGACGATCTCGGCCGCCTCTGCACAGCCGGCGGACAGCTCGTTGTCCTCGAGTGCCTCGAGGGCAGCTAGGCAGTCACGCACGAGGTCGTCGACGAGGGCCTCTTGTGCCACCGGGTCGTCCCAGTCGCACGGCGGCTTGTCGGAGGTGGCGTAGTCGTCGTCACGCGACAGGGCTGCCCGCACCTGTTGTGCGAGGGGACTTGCGGCCTGGTCGAGGGCTCGGAGCAGCTTTCGCACCGAGGCTCGCAGCTGGGTGACGGTGTCCTCGGTTGCGACTGCGTCATAGATGGGGGTCGAGTCGAGCACGCGGGCCCGCCCTTTCATCGCCCCGGTCGTCGTGGCGACGACCTTGGTGTCCTCGAACAACCTTCGCGGGCGAACAGAGGCCCGCAACCGATTGCGCTGTCCCGGAAGGACCGTCGGGTGGAAGGCCTCGGCACCGGTGTCGACGCCGGCGGCTGCCTGCCAGCGAAGGTCGAAGCCGAGTCGGTCACATGCCTCGCGGTCAGACAGGCCTTCGTGGGCCTGCAGGAGCATCACGGTCGCCACCACGCGGGCCGGGATGGTCGGACGTCCTCTCATCGAGTCCGAATGCAGATCGGCGAAGTAGTCGTCTCCGAACATCTCGTGCCCGTGATCTGCGAGGAGGCGGTAGATCGAGCCCGGCTTCAGCCGATCACCCAGGAGATCCCTCGGGTTCTCGAAGCGTTGTTGGGTCTGTGAGGTCCCGAGCGCCATGTACAAATTCTGTCAGCTGGGCAGGTGAATCTCGGGGATCCCCTGGCGACTACTTCAGCAGACTCCTAGGCAGGGTCGTGCCCAGCAAAGAGGCCTCGTTTCGTGCCGGAACGACCACAGCCACCGAAGGCCACGTCTTAAGGTCCGGGGCATCTGGCAGGCGTATCCCGGTACGCCAGAACATGCCGCGGAACGATCCCAGGTAGATCCAGGTGATCAGTGGGACACAGGCCAGCCACAGCACGGAGGAAGTGTACGAAGTAGCTGGCTAAAAAGGGGAATTCACACCCCTGCCCGCGACCGCAAGTGGCACCGACCTCGGCCGGCTCAGGCCTCGCCCGAGGTCAGCCCGACCTGGCAGGCGACACCTGTCCCGCCCAGCCCGCAATAGCCGTTCGGGTTCCGCTCGAGATACTGCTGGTGGTAGTCCTCCGCGTAATAGAAGGGTCCTGCCGGCACGATCTCGGTCGTGATCTCGCCGTAGCCCGCAGCCTTCAGAGCCTTCTGGTACTCGTCGCGCGAACGCTCGGCGGCAGCCTGCTGGGCAGGCATCGCCGTGTAGATCGCCGAGCGGTACTGGGTGCCGGCGTCGTTGCCCTGACGCATACCCTGGGTCGGGTCGTGGCTCTCCCAGAAGATGGAGAGAAGCTTGTCGTAGGTCGTCTTCGCCTCGTCGAAGACGATTAGGACCACTTCGGCATGGCCGGTCCTGCCAGAGCACACCTCCTCGTAGGTCGGGTTCGGCGTGAATCCGCCGCTATAGCCGACGGCCGTCGTGTAGACGCCGTGCGCCAACCAGAACTTCCTCTCGGCCCCCCAAAAGCAGCCCATCGCGAAGATTGCTCGGCCGTAAGCGTCTGACACAGCCGGTCGGAGCGGCGCCCCGAGCACAAGGTGCCGCTCCGCTACTGCCATCTCACTCTCACGCCCGGGCAGGGCCTGGTCAGGCTCGACCATCTGCGACTTGCTCTTGAACCAGTTCATCGTTGTCCCTCGTCGATTGAGAGCGAGTTGCTGCAGTAAAGCTGGCCGGTGGGCCGCTGTCTGTTGTCAAAGACATGTCCGAGGTGCGATCCACACGCCCGGCAGAAGCCCTCTGTCCGCTCCATCTCGAACGACCGGTCCCGGTGGAGCTCGACCGCATTTGCAACAGCAAGCTCAGCAAAGCTCTGCCAAAGCGACCCGGAGTCGAACTTGGCATCAGAAGAGAAAAGCTTGTCGCCGAGCGCCACGCACTGGTATGAGCCGTCTTGATGGCGCTCGACGTACTCGCCGGTTAAGGCGAGCTCGGTGCCGGACTCGCGCCGCGCCGCGTGCCGCTCGGAGCTAAAGAGTTCGCGCCGCTCATCCTCGAATAGCTCGAGGTCTCGGGGCATCTCGTTTTCAGTCGTGGTGGACTTCAATCCTTGCGATGCGAACATGACCATCAGCCTCTCAGGCGGCCAGACGAATCGCGCGCGACCACGGCGGACGGGAAAACTCGGGCGACAGTCTCTCGTAATCTCAGCACGACATCTCCCCCGCCACGCCCTCGCGCAAGGCCCGCAGGCTGAGGGTGCATGGGCCTGGGGTCCCGTCGCCGATAGGTCTTTTCTCGGCGACGGTGACGGGGAGTATCCCGGCCACCGAGCTCGCGAGAAAGGCCTCGTCTGCTACGAAGAGGGCGTCCAGTGTGAACTGGCCTTCGCAGACTTTGAGACCGAGCCGGGGTGCGGCCGAGGAGATGACCCAGGCGCGCGTCGTGCTGGCGAGGATGCCG
>Ga0302320_10012923_pt1 | contig 17483 bp, 12 predicted proteins | sample Bog_T0_3_FD_202130 | JGI IMG/M metagenome (GOLD analysis project Ga0302320, IMG submission 202130) | Peat permafrost microbial communities from Stordalen Mire near Abisko, Sweden - Bog_T0_3 | ecosystem: Environmental > Terrestrial > Soil > Wetlands > Peat | place: Sweden: Abisko, Stordalen Mire...
TCTGGACTTCCGCGGCATCCAGGCTTTCGACGCCAATACCGCCATCGTCATGTCCTCCGGCAAAGGCGACCTCTCCCGCATTTACAAAACCACCGACGGCTGCCACACCTGGAAGCTGCTCTTCACTAACCCCTACTCTCCGGATGGTTTCTTCGACGCACTTCTTTTCCTTGATTCGCAGCACGGAATTCTCTTGGGCGACCCAAGCCCGCTCAACATGAATACTCCAACCGAATATCCGAACGATATTCGCCTTCGCGTCACGGCGGATGGAGGCGTTACGTGGGGGCCGATCAGCGCACCCGATGCAATGCGCCCCGGAACAGGCCTGCACGCCCTGGGCGACGAAGCCGCTTTCGCCGCCAGTAACTCTTCCATCGATTCCAACAATGGTCGTTTTTGGCTAGCAACCAGCACCGCACGAGTATCGTCCCGTCGACTCTACCTGCACCCAGAACAACTGCAATTCCTCTTTCAAAGCTCGTTTTGCGCGGGCGCACTTGACCCCGTCTCGAAAGAGTGTGGTCAGCCTTGGACAGACTTCCAAGACGCGCACGCCCCCATCAACCACTCAGCTCCGTCAGCCGGCATCTTCTCGATTCACTTCCGTAGCGAACAGAACGGTGTCGTTGTTGGCGGAAATTACTCCAAGCCCGAAGATCCGTCTGCCACCGCTGCCTACTCCGCCGATTCCGGCGTCACCTGGCTCCCAGCCCAAACTCCGCCCCACGGCTATCGCTCCTCCGTAGCCTACGACCCGGCCACCAAAACCTGGATTACCGTAGGCCCCAACGGCACTGACATCTCCACCGACGACGGCCGCACCTGGCGCGCCGTCCACCCCAATCCTGCCCTCCATCAACCTCCAGACGCCGACCGAAACTGGAACGCCCTGTCGCTCCCCTTCGTCGTCGGCCCCCACGGCCGCATCGCCAAACTCAACACTCAATCCCTGGCCGCTCGTTGAGTTCGTTCAGCCCACTTCTTCGCCGGAATTTCAACGCTTCCCATCAACCCGTCTGCTATGCTTCCCCTGCGGTTCCCCAGCTCAAAATCCAGCACTGAGGTCCAAATGACTACATCTGCATCTGCCCCCGCGGTCGGCGGGAATGGCATCTCCGCTCCCGCCACGCCTCCCGTCACCCCCGAGCGCATTCTGCAAATGGCCTGGGGCTACGCGCCGCCTCTCGTGCTTGAGGCCGCCATTCGCCACCGGGTCTTCGACGTCCTCGACAGCGGTCCTAAATCCGTTGACGAAATCCACCAGGCCACCGGCGCATCGGAGCGCGGCCTTTCCGCAATCCTCAATGTCCTTGTCGGTCTGGAATTCCTCGCCAAAGACCCGCAGGGCCTCTACTCCCTTACCGCTGAAAGCGCCGCATTCCTTGTCAGCACCAAGCCCGGCTTCCAGGGTGGACTCATTCGCCACACCAGCGAGCACCTGCTTCCCAAATGGCTCAGCCTCAATGAAATCGTAGCCACCGGCAAGCCCGCGGATTCCGTCAACCAGCAATCTACCGGTAGCGATTTCTTTGAAAAATTCGTCAATGACATCTTTCCCTTGAGCTATCCCGCCGCCCAGGCCCTCGCCCATCATCTCGATCTCGACGCTGCCAGCGGCACCCCCAGTGTTCTCGATCTCGCCGCAGGCTCCGGCGTCTGGGGCATCGCCGTCGCGCAGAACTCCGCAAAAGTCCGTGTCACCGCAGTCGATTGGGCCGGCGTCATTCCCACCACCCGCAACACCGTCACCCGTTTCGGACTTGCGGACCGGTTTACCTTCGTCCAGGGTGACTTGCTCCAGGCCCACTTCGGCACCGGCTACAGCGTCGCTACCCTCGGCCACATCCTGCACAGTGAAGGCATTGAGCGCAGCAAGGCTTTGCTCAAGAAGACCTTTGACGCCCTCGCGCCCCACGGCACCATCGCCATCGCCGAGTTCCTCGTGAACCCCGCGCGGACAGGCCCCGTCGGCGGCCTTATCTTCGCCGTCAATATGCTCGTCAACACCGATTCCGGCGACACGTACTCCTTTGAAGAAATCGGGGCATGGCTACGCGAAGCCGGTTTCGTGGACGCACGCACCCTCGACGCCCCTGGCCCATCGCCTCTCATTCTCGCCACAAAACCGTAGCGACTTCGAACGCACCCGGCGGAAACCTCGATCCTGCGGCGGAGCAGGGAATTCTTCCTGCTCCGCCGCGAACCGGTCTCATAAACGGCCACATCGACTCGCTGGGATCATTCGACCCGCCTTGTGGCGGGTCTCACAGCCGCCCCAATAAATACCGCGGAACTTATAAGACCGCTTGTCGTCGCTTATCATGGAAGAGAAATTGGAGAAAACATCATGAGCGCTTCCATTCTAGAAATCCCCGTGAAGAAAATCACTGGCGAAGACGCATCGCTTGCAGAGTTCAAAGGCAAAGTCGTCCTTGTCGTCAACGTCGCCTCAAAGTGCGGCCTGACCCCGCAGTACGAAGGTCTGGAATCAATTTATGAGCAGTACAAAGGCCAGGGCTTGGTCGTCGCCGGCTTCCCAGCGAATGACTTCAAAGCCCAGGAGCCCGGCACCAACGAAGAAATCCAGTCCTTCTGCACCACCAACTACGGCGTGAAGTTTCCGCTGTTCGACAAGATCACCGTTGTCGGCGAAAACAAGCATCCCCTCTATGCAGCCTTGATTGAAGCCCAGCCCAAGGCTGTCAGCCTTTCAGATCCGCCCTTTCGCGAAAAGCTGAAAGGCTACGGAATCGATCCCAATCCCGAGCCCGAAATTTTATGGAATTTTGAGAAGTTCCTCGTCAACCGCTCCGGCAAGGTAGTCGAACGTTTCGCCCCCGACACGCAGCCCGACGCGCCTGCCCTGGTCTCCGCCATTGAGACAGAACTAGCCAAAAAGTAGCTCCGCTCGCCCCACCCCGTACCCAAGTGCGGTTTGATTTGCAATGCATCCGGGAGCCTGGCCAGCTCCCGGACTCACCCCTGCACAGGTTCCTCCAGTTGCGTGTTCACGGGGAGAAAGAACCGGAACACCGTGCCGCAACCAACCCGGCTGCGCACCGCCACGCAAGCATGGTGCTTGTCCAGAATCCCTTTCGAAACCCATAGTCCAAGCCCCGTTCCAGACTCGCCCTTCGTCGTCGCGAACGGATGAAACAGCCGGCCCAGCATCAACTTGTCCATTCCCGATCCGTTGTCCGCCACTGTCACCGCAACTCCTTCACGCCCCTCGCGATCCCGCGCCGGCCGTACCCCAACAATCAGCCGTCCCTCCTGCGACAGTGCGTCCATCGCATTGCCAATCAGGTTCGTAATCACCTGTTGAATCTCTCCCGGATGGCACAACACCCGCGGCGCTTCTCTGTAACGGCGCGCAAGCTTGATCTCCCTGGCGTTCATTTCTGTCTCGTGGAAAAACAATACCGACTCAATCAACTCTTCCAGCGAAGAGAGCGCCGGCGCGGTCCTCTGCCGATAGAATTTCAAGCTCCGCGCTGCGATGTGCGACAACCTTTGCAGTTCCTTGTCTGCCAGCTCCAGCAGGTTTTTCGTCGGCCCTGTCACCGTCACGTCCATCTTTGCCAGGTAGAGCAGATTCGTCACGGCCTCAAGCGGATTGTTGATTTCATGCGCAATGCTTGCAGCCAGCCTTCCCGCCGCCGCCAGTTGCTCTGATTTCCGCAGCGCTTGTTCGGTCTTTCGCTCTTCAGTCGTATTCCGCGCGTACATGATCATGCCTTCATCCGGCAAAGGATAAACGTGGTACTGGAACCAGCTCTCAAACGGCTCGTAATAATATTCGAATTCCACAGGCACGCGCTCATCCATTGCGCGGCGCACGTTGACTTCAAACGCCGAACCGATCAAGTCAGGAAGCAGATCCCATAAGATTTCGCCCACCAGCGGCCTCCCCAGCCGCGCCTCAATCGCTGCCCCGGCCGCGTTGATATATGTAAATCGAAAATCGCGGTCGAACGTGTAGAACACTTCAGAAATATGCTCCAGCGCTTCCCACGCAAATTGCTTGGTCTTGTAGATTTCACGGTTCAACGCCGCTTCTTGTGCAACCGCGTCGCTGCGCAAGCGGGCCATCTTCAACTGGGCTTCCACCCGCGCCACGAGTTCTCTCGCGCTGAAAGGCTTGGTCAAATAGTCGTCGGCGCCTGCAACAATGCCTTCGATCCGTGCCTCTTCGCCGGCTCGCGCTGACAACATGATCACTGGAACACTGCGCGTCCCGTCGTTTTCCCGCAACGCTGACAGCAGCTCAAATCCATCCATCTGTGGCATCATCACGTCCGTCAGCACCAGGTCAGGGCAGTGCCGCGCTGCAAGTTCCAGCGCTTGTATTCCGTTCTCCGCCGAAACCACCCTGAATCGCCAGCCCAACAGACTGTTCACGTACTCACGCATGTCCGCGTTGTCGTCCACTACCAAAATCGTCGGTTTGTCGTCCTTAGGACCGGTGGCCCCGCCGGTTTGCGGACCGTCCCCCGCAATCGTCACCTCTCCTTTTAGCTGGTCATTCCCCGGCAGCCAGCCCATCGCCTCCTGCACATAAGCAACGGCAGACCCCTGCATGGCCATCGTGCTCGTGCCCTCTGCAACCACGCGTCCACCAGTCAAATGCTTGTGCCCGAAAGGCAGACGCACCGTGAACGCAGTGCCGGATCCCAGCTTGCTCTTCACGCCGATCGTCCCGCCGTGCATCTCCACCAGCTCCTGCACCAGCGCTAAACCAATGCCGCTTCCTTCGTGGCTCCGTCGCCGCGCGCCATCAATGCGCCTGAACCGCTCAAACAAATGCGGCAAGTCGCTTTCTGAAATGCCTGTTCCCGTATCGATCACTGAAAGCTCTGCCGAACCGTTGGTCGCACGCATTCTGATTCGGAGCTCTCCGTCAAACGTCGACTTCAATGCATTCGAAAGCAGGTTGAGTACTATCTTTTCCCACATTTCGCGATCGACATAAACAGGCTCCGGAAGCGGGGGACAATCCACCACTAGCTTCAATCCCGCGCGCTCCACCGCGGATCGAAACGCGCTCGACAATTGCGCCGTCAACATCGACAGGTCTGTAGCTTCGTACGTCGCCCGCAATCGCCCCGCTTCGATGCGAACAAAATCCAGCAATCCGTTCACCAGCTTCAGGAGCCGCAGGGCATTGCGGTGCAACATCTCCATTGATTCGTTGGTCGGCGGTTCCCGGCTCGTGAGCGAATCTTCAATCGGTCCAAGAATCAGCGTAAGCGGCGTGCGCAGTTCGTGGCTCACATTGCTGAAAAATGCGGTCTTCGCGCGATCCAGCTCCGCAAGTCCTTCCGCCCGCTTCCGTTCCCCTTCATACGCCTGCGCGTTCGTAACGCTCGCAGCAATTTGTCCCGCCACTAGGTCCAGAAATCCCGCGTAACTTGAGTCCAACGCGCGATACGGATTCAACGCAGCGATGAATACTCCGGCCGGCTTTTCCTGGCCTGTCCGCGTAATCGGCACCAGTCGCGCCCGCGCCGGCGACCTGTCCCAGCATCCCGCCGGCAGATCAGGAAAATATTCCGCCAGGTTATCCAGTGTTACCGCGCGGTTGGCTTCCAGCAGCAAATGAATCGGCCACGGCGCAGCTTTGGAATCAGTGTCGATAATCAGGCACGCGGCAGGATGATCCGCTTCGATGCCCGTCTTCGAAACCAGCCGCAGCTCTTTCCCTTCGTCGTCAAAAAGGTAGGTCAGCGTGCAGGGCATGTCCTTCAGACCTTCAAGCCCGCGCTCAATGGCGACAAAAACTTCCTCTTCCGTGATTGCTCCCGCCAATGTGCCCGCCAGTTTACTCAGGGCAGAAAGCTGCCGCTCCCCAATTACGCGCACGGTGTCTTCTATCACCACGCACAGCATGCCGGCCACGCATCCATCGGGTCCGGCGAGCGGACTATAGGAGAATGTATGGTAGGTCTCTTCGGGGTAACCGTTGCGCTCAAGGGTCAGGTGCAGTGCTTCTTCCCAGCACGCCTCTTCAGTCTTCATTACCCGCTCGATCAGCGGCCCGATGTCTTTCCAGATTTCGTGCCACACCTCGGGCGCGGGCTTTCCCAATGCCCACGGGTGCTTCTTGCCCAAAGTGGTGCGCGCGTATGCGTCGTTGTAGAGAATCGTGAGCTCAGGTCCCCAGGCCATCCACATAGGAAAGCCCGACGTGAGCAGGATCCGAACCACCGCTTTCAAGCTGTCCGGCCAGTCCTTCGCCGGTCCAAGACGAGTCGTCGCCCAGTCGAACCGGGCCACAAGCTTGCTCATCTCTAACGGCGCAATCTTATCTTCCGCTCCGTTCGCGCTCGTCTCATTCTTTTCCGCGATCTCGTCCTGCATGACCCTTTTTCCGGCTCCCGAAAGCAAAGCATCGTCGCGATTGCAGTTTTCACCCTCGGCTCGGACCGTTTCTGTTCGATCAAAACCGGCGCTGCTGCATTGTCCGAAATCCGTGGATGCGAGGCCTGATTGATCCGATAGGATGCGGTTCCCGGGGGTTCGGTTGCCTTCGACGCATCCCGTGATTCAACCAGCAACACCGCATTACCGGCAACGTCAAAAGATCACCTTGCTTTGGCTTCCCGCAGTGCCAATGTATCCTCAGCCAATGCACAACAGCGTCTCCCCGTCGCCTCCTCAAATCAATTCGCTGGGCCGCGCGGCCTCTTCGTATCTCCGCTCCGCCCGTTTCCAGCCCGTTCAATGGCACGCCTGGGGCGAAGAAGCATTTGACCGCGCCCGCGCTGAAGACAAGCCCATCCTCCTTGACATTGGCGCCGTCTGGTGTCACTGGTGCCATGTCATGGATCGCGAGTCGTACGAGGATTCTGAAATCGCTGCGGTCATCAACCAAAATTATGTAGCCATCAAGGTCGATCGCGATGAGCGCCCCGATGTCGACGCCCGTTATCAAGCCGCCGTCTCCGCCATCTCCGGCCAGGGAGGATGGCCGCTCACCGCATTCCTAACTCCGGATGGCCGACCGTATTTCGGAGGCACCTATTTCCCGCGTGACGACCGGTATGGCCGCCCTGGCTTTGCCCGCATCCTTATCACCCTCGCAACCGTCTGGCGCGAGCGCCGCGAGGAAGCCCTCGAGACCGCCGGAAGTGTCATGGCCGCCATCGAACACAACGAAAGCTTCTCTGGCCGCGACGGGGAATTGAATCTCGCACTCGTCGACAAGATCGCCGCCTCCGCACTCAAACTATTCGATCCTCGAAACGGAGGCTTCGGTTCGCAGCCTAAATTTCCGCATCCAGCCGTGCTTGACCTGCTGCTTCAAGTATCCGTCAACCGCGGCAATCAGGATGCCGCCACAGCCTTCAGCACGACCCTTGAAAAAATGGTCCGCGGCGGCGTCTACGACCAGTTAGCCGGAGGCTTCCATCGCTACAGTGTGGACGAGCGTTGGGTCGTTCCCCATTTTGAGAAGATGCTCTATGACAACACCGAGCTCCTGCGCAACTACGTGCACGGCTTTCAATCCTTCGTTCGCCAAGACTTTCTGAAAACTGCGCAAGAGATCGTAGCCTGGCTTGACTCCACGATGACCGATCGCGAACGTGGCGGTTTCTACGCCTCGCAGGATGCCGACATCTCCCTCGAGGACGATGGCGACTACTTCACCTGGACCATCGACGAAGCGCGCGCTGTCCTGTCTCCGGACGAACTGGAAGTCGCGGCTCCCTATTGGGACATCGGCGATCTCGGAGACATGCACCACAACCCCGCCAAAAACGTACTTCACGCCAGTCAGTCTTTGTCGGAGTTAGCGGCCAATGCATCGCCGCCCAAGTCCGTCGAAGACCTTCGCCCGCTCCTTGATTCCGCTCGCCGCAAACTCCTCGCCGCCCGCGCCCTGCGTCCCACGCCGTTCATTGACCAAACGCTCTACACCGGCTGGAATGCCATGGCGATTACCGCCTACTTCGAAACGTCCCGCCTTCTTCGCATTGAGGCTCCGCGTGATTTCGCCCTTCGAACCATCGATCGTCTCCTCAAGGAAGCATGGGACGGCGCCGCCGCTCTCAATCACGTCATCGCCTATCCGCAAGGTGGGCCCCCTCCTGAAAAAGTCCCGGCTAATCTTGACGATTACGCCTTCACCATCCACGCCTGCATCGACGCCTGGTTCGCAAGCGCCGACATCAAGTACTACCGCGCAGCAGTCCAGCTTGCAGACGCCATGATTGAAGCGTTCTATGACCGCACCGCCAGCGCGTTTTACGATGCAGCCACCCCAGCGAATGGCGCAGCCCCACTCGGCGTTCTCTCCGCTCGGCGCAAGCCGCTTCAAGACGCACCCACCCCTGCCGGCAATCCCACCGCCGCCGCAGCTCTTCTCCGACTTGAAACCCTGGGTGGTCGCGCCGATTTTCGCGACATCGCCGAAGACACCCTCGCTGCTTTCGCGGGCATCGTGGAGCATTTCGGCCTCTACGCCGGCAGCTACGGCCTCGCGCTTGAGCGGCTCTTGCTTGATCCCATCCAGATCGTGATCATCGGTTCCGGCCCTGAGGCCGCGCGCCTTGAAGCCACTGCCGTTGCCGGTTTCGCCGTAAACAAGACCGTGATTCGCCTTGCCGCTTCAGATCTCGTCGCCGGCAATCTTCCTGAGGCATTCGCTGAAACATTGCTCAACGTTCCCAGTCCAGCCGGCGCAGAGGCATGGGCCCTCGTCTGCCGCGGGCGCACCTGCCTCCCGCCAATCTCAAATGATGAGGCGCTTCTTGAAGCTCTGAATCCTTCCTCAAAATGAACCGCGTCGGATTTATTCGCCAGTGAACGGATTCGTCTCCTGCGGTTTCAAAGTTGTCGGATCAGGCGCCGCCGCAGCCTGCCCGCCCTGCCTGTTCACATTCGTGGCAGGCTGGCTTTCGCCGCCTGCCCCTTTGTTGGCAAATGTATTGAACACGCGGTTCGGGTCACCCGGCAGAAGGTGGTTTTCCTCCAATGCCAAGCGCACTCTCCGCCGAAATTCCCGCACCGGCCCATATTGCTGCATGGCAACCGTCTTGAAGATCACCGGAAAAATAATCTCCGATCCCTTCACAGAATCCACGCCTAATATCTGCGGATCGGCCAGGAATACACCCTTGAATGCCTCGCTGTTCCTCACATCCATCGCGATGTTCTTCAGCAGCTCGAGCACCTTATCGGGATTCGCTGAAAAATCCACGCTCACATTGATCGTTGCCACGGAGTAATCCATGCTCAGGTTCGCCACTGTCGTGATCTGCGAGTTGGGGATCACATAAAGCGTTCCGTCCCCGTCCCGCACAGTCGTCTTCCTGAGCGTCATTGACTCCACAATTCCAGCCAGCCCTGCAAGCTTCACCGTGTCGCCCACGTCAAACTGGTCTTCGACAAGGATGATCATCCCATTCAGCATGTCTTTCACGATGCTTTGCGCAGCCAGGCCGACTGCTACCCCAGCCACTCCCGCGGATGCCAGCAGCGGCGCCAGGTTTACCCCAAACGCAGCTAAAATCTGAAGCAAGGCAATCCCGGCAATGATCGCCAAGCCAGTAGCGCGGATCACACTCGCCAATGTCTTTACCTGGGAAACGCGGCTCCGCCCTGCCGCATGCTGCTCCGCGATATGAATCATTCGTGTTGTAATCATCCGCAGTAAGCGAATGAGAATAAAAGCGATAACCGCCACCACGATCATGTGCGGCAGCTTCGTGTGGATGAACTCCTGCGCATCGGAGACCCACTCGTCCAATACCTTGCCCAGAAATCTTCCTTCAGCAAACAAACCCGTTCTGATTACAAACAACAAAAAAGCGTGCATCCAAAACTCCTCTTTCTAGACTAGACTGTGCGCAGGGAAATTCGAGACATCGGCGGAAATGCCAGAGTCATCCCGGCGCCTGTCAAGTTCATCTGTCTCTTTCGTGCCAGGTGCATTCGAAAGCGCCGAAAAAACTCGCCCTAAAAGGCAGGGTCACTGCTGGAGTAACATCTGCATGAAAGATATGGATGCAACCCACTCCCCCAATGCAATCCGTTCGCATCGAACCAATCCAGGAGGCTCCAAGTTCAGGTCTACCCCTGAATCGTCCCGATCCTCCACTCAAGACCAGGAGGTTTCCATGCCGTCCAACGTCCGTGAGCGTGCCCACACCTTTTCAGCCAGGCCAACTTGGAAGCGCCCTCTCGTCCGGGTCCTGGCTTGCTCTGCGGCATTAATCGCCCTTACCGGTGCGGCGCAACCCAGCCAGGATCCACCCCCCAGAAGCTCCGATCGTCCCTACCTGATTCCCTCCGCGAACCGGCTTCCCGACGCTAATGACCGCATGGAGATGCAACAACAACAAAGCAAGCAGCAGGACTACGCTGCCGCCAATGCCGAACGGAAAAAGCAAATAGCTGAGGACAGCGCCCGCCTTCTCAAACTCGCTACCGATCTGAAATCTGAGGTCGACAAAACCACCAAGGACACACTCTCACTCGGCGTCATCCGCAAAGCGGACGAGATTGAGAAGCTTGCTCACAGCGTGAAAGAAAAGATGAAGCTCACAGTCGGAGCAGGCTAGTCAGGGCAGCGCGTCCGTCCTTGTTCCCCGCCTAGTCTCGATTGCCGCTATAGTCCGCGAACAGTCTCCGGAGGCCCGATGAGAATTCACCTGCAATCGCTACTCTCAAGCCCTGAACACCGCCAGCGAAATCGGCTTGGTCGATATTCCATCGCATGGTTCCCGGTTGCCCTCGTCGCTCTTGCGTCGTTTGCCGGCTTGGCGCAGTCCACAAATCCGCCCGTATTGGCGCCCAAGCCCCTGATTATTCCATCGGCAAATCGTCTCCCCGACGCCAATGACCAAATGGAAATGCGCGAGCAGCAAGGCAAGCAACAAGACTTTGCAACCGCCAACGCCGAGCGGAGAAAGCAAATCGCAAGTGACAGCGCCAAGCTGCTCAAGCTGGCCGCGGACCTCAAAACTGAAGTCGACAAAACCACCAGGGACACACTTTCAATCAATGTCATTCGCAAGGCCGACGAGATAGAGCGGCTCGCTCATAGTGTTAAGGAAAAGATGAAACTTACGGTAGGCCAGGGCTGACCGAACGTAACACCAACGAGGCATCGGATGAAATTTGAAAAGGTCGTCAAACCATCAAAATCGCAAGGGAGTCAGATCCGGGCCCAGCGCCCCGTAGGCATGCCGTGGCTTCGTGTCGCAGCCGGCATTGTTTCAATGAGCGCGCTTCTCGCGGCAGCCCTTCACAGTCAGCAGTCCGGACACCAAACCACTGCAAGCGCCGCCGATCAGGAGACCACCTCCGGCCGTTCCTGGGAATCATCGCAATTAAAAATTCCCGAGCCCCAGAATGCTCAGCAGGATTTTGCCGCCGCCAACGCAGAGCGCAGAAAGCAAATTGCGGACGACTCGGCTAGACTACTCAAGCTCGCCACTGACCTGAAGTCTGAAGTAGACAAGACCACAAAGGATACGCTGTCGCTCAACGTGATTCGCAAAGCGGACGAGATCGAGAAGCTGGCCCACACCGTGAAGGAAAAAATGAAACTTACTGCCGGCGCAAGCTGATCTTCGAGTCGTTTCGCCAAAGGAGTGCACTATGCAACCATTCCGGAGCCAGATCCAAAACTCCTCGGCTGCCGGCGCTATACTCTGAATGCTCCCGGCTCAAGGCAGAACTCGAACCCGCAAGCGCTTGTACGCGCCCGACGTCGCGGGGAATCCTTCGATCGGTTCGCATCCTGACCCGGATAGGATTCAAGCATTTACTAGCCGCGCGCTCGTTCTCGTGTTCGTCCTTCTGGCTCTTCCGAAACCTTGTGCCCCCTCGAACCTGGTTGCCCGCATCGACTCCGTTCAGAATATGCAGGTCGGCGTTTCTCTTCCCGAGTTCAAGCAACAGACCTTTCGCAAGTTCAATACGGAGCGGAAAAAAGAAATGGAATCCGACTCTTCAAGACTGTTGAAACTAGCTGCCGACTTGAACACTGAACTCTCTGCCGCCGACACCGAGCCTTCAATTTTGGAACTGCACAACCTGGACAATATCCAGAAGTTGGCTCGCAGGGTTAAATCCAGAATGAACTTCGTCCTCGCAGAGGGAAGCTACCATTAATACCTCTTTTGAAGGTGAGCCATGCACTTTCCATTGCGCCTTCCCGGAGTATCCGCAATGCCTGAGACTGCGATCGTATCTCCTGATCGAAGACTTCGCCGCGCCGCCCGCGCAATCGCGTGCTCCGCGGTTCTCATCGGCTTGCAGGGAGGAGCGCAAACTGGCCTACCGCAGCGCCCAACCCTGGGCGGCGCAACCGCGCAGGGCAACGATAGCGAATTCGAACCCGGCAATTCCCTTGAAGAAGAGCGCCGCTTGCAGGCCCTCAACGCGGATCGCCAAAAAGCCCTGGTCTCGGATACAAGCAAACTGCTTAGGCTTACCGTTGAGCTGAATGGCGAAATCGACCGCACCAATCCGGACAAACTTACCCCCGGCCAGGAGCGCAAGGTAGCTGAAATCGAAAAGCTGGCCCGGAGCATCAAAGAGAAAATGAGCTTGTCGGTCCGCGGAGTTCCTCCCTTTCGGCTGCCGCCGTTTGCAATGCCTCGCTGACCCAGCCGTCCCGGATGAACAGCGGATGAACAGTCGCCTTCATCGTCGCCGCCACTATTCTGAAACACACTGGGTTGTTACAATCATGCTTGGTTCTAGGCAAGTTCAGTGATTTGGGAGTCAAGGGATGGACGTGGCGATTTCCAGCGCAAAAGCGCCCCAGTCGGAGGGCCTCCCGGAGGCATTGAGCGCCGAGCAAATGATCGACATCTACCGGCTCATGTATTTATCCCGTCGAGTGGATGATCGCGAAATCCTGCTCAAGCGCCAGCAGAAAATCTACTTCCAGATCTCCGCCGCCGGGCATGAAGCGCTCCAGGTGGCCGCTGCACTCGCCATGCGCCCCGGCTATGACTGGTTCTTCCCTTACTATCGCGACCGCGCCCTGTGCCTGGCTCTTGGCGTAACGCCCACCGACATGATGTTGCAGGCCGTTGGCGCCGAAACTGACCCTGCCAGCGGCGGGCGCCAGATGCCGACCCACTGGAGCAGCCGCACCCTGCACATCGTCAGCACGTCATCCTCCACCACCACCCAGCTTTTGCACGCGGTTGGCTGCGCCGAGGCGGGTCGCTACTTCAGCCGCCATCCTGATATTGCAGCCAAGCCCCCAGGGGCCCACGATTACCGCGCCTTTCACGATGTCGAATTTCATGGGGATGAAGTCGTTTTCACCTCGCTCGGTGAAGGCTCTACTTCGCAAGGCGAGTTCTGGGAAGCATTGAATACCGCGTCCAACCGCAAGCTCCCCGTCATCTTCTGCGTGGAAGACAACGGCTACGCCATCAGCGTTCCGGTTGAAGTCAACACGCCCGGCGGCAACATCTCCCGCCTCGTCGCAAACTTCCCCAACTTCCATTTCGAGGAAGTCGACGGCACCGATCCAGAAGCCTCTCTGCGCGCTTTTCAAGCTGCCGTCGCCCACTGCCGCGCGGGCAATGGACCTGCCTTCGTCCACGGCCACACGGTCCGTCCATACTCCCATTCGCTTTCTGACGATGACCGTGGCTACCGTTCTGCCGCCGAGCGCGAAGCCGATGCCATGCGCGATCCGTTGGCCAAAATGCAGATGCGCCTCCTCCGCGAAGGCATCCTCACCGCAGAGCAAATCAATGTCCTTGAGCAACAGCTGGACCATGATGCAGCCGAGGCCGCCGAGCGCGCTCTTGCAGCGCCGCTGCCGAGCGTCACCACCATCGCAGAGCACATCTATTCCCCGGATCTCGACCCCACAAGCACCGCATTCGCCGCCGAGCTGGTCCACGCCCCCGGCGCATCCGGCGGCGGCAAGGCGGGTGGCGAAAAGGGAAGCGGTCCGCGCACCATGGCCGATCTCATCAATGCCTGCCTGCACGATGAAATGCGCCGCGACCCTCGCATCGTCGTCTATGGCGAAGACGTTGCCGACGCCAGCCGCGAAGAGGCCCTTTCTGAAGTCAAAGGCAAGGGCGGCGTCTTCAAGCTCACCGCCGGCCTGCAAACGGAATTTGGTTCGGAACGCGTCTTTAACTCCCCGCTCGCGGAAGCAAACATCGTCGGACGCGCCGTAGGTTACGGAACCCGCGGTATGAAACCTGTGGTCGAGATTCAGTTCTTTGACTACATCTGGCCCGCCATGCACCAGATCCACAACGAGCTGGCCCTCATGCGCTGGCGCTCAAACGGCGCCTGGGCGTCACCCGCCGTCATACGCGTCGCCATCGGCGGTTATCTCACCGGCGGCTCCATTTACCATTCGCAGTCCGGCGAAAGCATCTTCACCCACATCCCCGGCTTGCGCGTTGTCTTCCCTTCCAATGCGCTGGATGCCAACGGGCTTCTGCGTACCGCCATTCGCTGCGACGACCCCGTCCTGTTTCTCGAACATAAGCGCCTCTATCGCGAAACCTACGGTCGTGCCCCCTATCCCGGCCCGGACTTCGCTGTTCCCTTCGGCAAAGCGAAAATTGTCCGCCCCGGTTCCCATATCACCCTCATCACGTACGGCGCCCTCGTCCCCAGGGCATTGCAGGCCGCGCAGTCTGCGCAGCGCCTTCACAACATCGACGTCGAAATCCTCGACCTTCGATCTCTGAATCCCTATGACTGGGAAGCTATCGCAACATCTGTCCGCAAAACCAGCCGCGTGATCGTTGCCCATGAGGACATGCTCAGCTGGGGCTACGGCGCTGAACTCGCAGCCCGGATCGGTGACGAGCTCTTCGATTCCCTTGATGCTCCCGTTCGCCGCATTGGCTCCTTGGACACCTTCGTCGCCTACCAACCCGTCCTTGAAGACGCCATCCTTCCACAGCCTGAGACCATCCTCAAATCGATCGTGGAGATGAAGGCATACTAGCCGCAATGTTTTGCAATGCACATATCAGCGGGCAGTATCCGGCTGCGCCACCAGCGCCAAGGTGCTCATGCTAGATTCATTGCGGGCAAAACATCGTTGTCGCTCGGGTCTCAAAGGCCGGTGGGGGGACGCAAGACGGGTCTACAACAAATGAGCAAGTGGATCAGACCTATAATCAAATGGTTATGGCGCGCCTTGATGGATTTGCTTCCGTCAAAATGGCACGTCGCTATGGACCATTACCGAATTAACGGAAAGTTTCCGAACCTCAGGCACCCCCGCACTCTCAATGAAAAAATTTCTTATAGAAAGCTCTACGATCGCGATGCCAGGATGCCGGCGCTCGTTGACAAGCTTGCAGTCAAAGAGTACATGGCGACCCGGTTTGGTCTCGACTTCGTTATTCCGGCCCTCGCCACATTTGAAAGCGAGAAAGAAATTGACTTTACCGCTCTTCCTTATCCGTGTGTGATCAAAGCCAACCACGGATCGAGTTTGAACGTTTTCCTCAAGGAGCGGCCCGCGAATGAGGCTAAGATCCGGCGCAGGCTCCGTGGTTTCCTGCGTCACAGCTATCACAAGGTTACTGAGGAGTGGGCGTATTCCCAGGTCCCTCGGCGCCTGTTGGTCGAGCCATTGATTGACGGCGGCGAATATGGCCTCGACGATTACAAATTCCACACATTTGATGGGCGTGTATTCGCCATTGAGGTCGTTACCGACAGATATACAGAACACGCTGGCGCCGTGTTCGATCCCGACTGGAATGAGATTCCCGCGGAAATGGGAAATCCGCGATCGTCAAAATATATTCCTCGTCCCCGCGATTTCGACAAGATGCTTCGTTATGCCAAGGAGATCGGCGAAGGCTTTTCTTACGTTCGTGTCGACTTTTATGAGATCAATGGAAAAGCGATTTTCGGCGAAATCACTTTCTATCCCGGCGGCGGTTTGGACAAAATCAAACCTGCCGAATACGACGAAATCTTTGGCCGTCAATGGTCCTTGAAACCACCGTTGCCTGCCGATTTTGCGATGATCGAGCAGAAGGTTCGTAAAGTCCTTGTCTACCGCCTGGGAAGCCTCGGTGACACCGTTGTCGCGTTGCCTTGCCTGCACTTGATTGCGCGCAAATTTCCCCAGGCTGAACGAGTATTGCTCACCAATTTTCCGACCCATGCGGTTGCTGCCGCCTCCGCTACGGTGCTTGGCGATTCTGGACTGATCCATCGCTACATGCGCTATACAGTGGGCACGCGTCGCCCTGCCGAGTTGCTGCGCCTCGCGTGGCAGATTCGGCGTCTCAAGCCCGACCTTTTGGTCTACATGATGAACGTGCGCCCCTGGAGGGATATTCAGCGCGACTGGTTCTTCTTCCGCCTGGCGGGTTTACGGCGAGCCGTTGGTTTTCGCAATGAAGAAGGACACACCCATCTGTTCAACCCAGACACTGGACTGTGGGAGTCGGAGGCCGCTCGCCTCGGGCGCCTCATCGATGAATTGGGAGATGTGAACGTTGACGACCTCGCCAACTGGAGTCTGCGCCTCACCTCCCCAGAACGCGCCGCTGCAACATTTGCACTCGGCTCGCTGGCCCGTAAGCCTCTGATCGTGTGCGGTCCCGGAACCAAAATGCAGGCTAAGGACTGGGGCCAGGAGAACTGGAAAGCCTTGATCACACGCCTTGCCCTGGAATATCCGGAATTCGGCCTTGCCATGGTAGGCGCCGAAGAAGATGCCGCCATGAGCGATTTCGTCGCGGAGCAGTGGACCGGCCCCAAAATAAACCTCTGCGGCAAGCTCACTCCGCGTGAAACAGCGGCCGTATTTGAACACGCAAGTGTGTTTCTCGGACCAGACTCAGGACCCATGCACCTTGCCGCCATCGCCCGCGTCCCGTGTGTAATCGCCTTTGCGGCTCGGCGTCCGCCCGGCATCTGGTTCCCGGTCGGAAGCCAGCATCAAATCATTTATCATCAGACCAGTTGTTTCGATTGCAAATTGCAGACTTGCGTCGTCGAGGCGCGCCGCTGCCTTTCCTCCATCACAGTAGACGAGATGGCCGCGGCAGTCAGCAGAGCGCTCGGACGCGTCGAATTCCAGCAGCGCAAGACTTTCACATTCACTCATCTCTGGGAATAAATCGAGAATCACGCAGAGTTCATTCCACAAGGATTGAACATGGCAGATAAAGTTACGACCACTCAGCCATTCTCGCCGCATACATCTCAGCAATCGCCTTGAGTCTTGGCTCGGAGAACTCGTTTGCCGACTGAATCGCCAGTACGCAAAGTGTTGATCTACCGCTTGGGCAGCTTAGGCGACACCGTCGTTGCGCTCCCCTGTTTCCACTTGATCGCCCGCTCCTTTCCCAAGGCGGAGCGCGTGCTGCTCACCAACTTCCCCGTGCACTCCAAGGCGCCGGCATCCGCCGCGGTGCTCGGCGACTCCGACCTGGTTCATCGCTACATGCGTTACACCGTAGGCACCCGGCGCATCGATGAGTTGCTTCGCGTCGCCTGGC
>Ga0302320_10012924_pt1 | contig 17482 bp, 14 predicted proteins | sample Bog_T0_3_FD_202130 | JGI IMG/M metagenome (GOLD analysis project Ga0302320, IMG submission 202130) | Peat permafrost microbial communities from Stordalen Mire near Abisko, Sweden - Bog_T0_3 | ecosystem: Environmental > Terrestrial > Soil > Wetlands > Peat | place: Sweden: Abisko, Stordalen Mire...
AACATGATGCTGGTCATGTTCTCGCTCGAAGCCGGAGCGCTGCTGGGACTTTTCTTGCTGGGCCGAAACCCATATGGCTTCCTCGCTTTCGCAGCCCTGATCTTTCTTTTCTGGGGCGAGATTTTCGTCATCTTCCCCGCCATCTGCGGAGACAGCTTCGGCATCAGGAACGCCGCCGCGAACAATGGCTTGCTCTATACCGCGAAGGGTGTCTCCGCACTGGCGGTACCGGTTGCGAGTCTCCTGGTTGCCGCGACGGGGACGTGGAGCAGCACTCTTCTCGCCGCTTCATTCTGCAGTTTGCTGGCCGGCCTGCTGGCCAGATTCGTACTGGTTCCGATGCGCCGGAACACTCAAGCTGCTCCGGCGTCTATTTCATCTCCCTGATCAATCCATCGGTAATCGCGACCGGCTTCGAATCGAACGTAATCGAAGCGGGCTGAAGTCCTTCCCGAGTCGCCGTCAGCTTAACCGTGCCCGGCATCGGAGTCGATCGCATGGCTACGCGGTTGATGCCCAGCTCGGTATTGAGGTAGAGGTTGTTCGTTGAATTCGGCTTGCCTGAGTTATAGCCGCCGCGCCAAATTGCCGGGCCGGTAGCCGACACAGCCCGGCCCGTCGAGCTCCAGGTGAAGTCGACGCGCGCATCGTCGGTCGGGCAGCGCTCGCCTTTCGCGTCCACCACTTCAAAGTCGATCAGCGCCACATCCTCGCCATCGGCGCGGAAACCACCCGGACCTGTGTGCAGAGTAAGCTTGATCGCGGCCGCGGGTCCGGCAGTCCTCAGCTCATGCTGCGCCACCGCAACCCCGCCTTTGTAACCGACCGCTTTTATGGCGCCAGACGCAAACGCAATATTCGGGAACGCATACAGGAACCCGTTCTCGGGCTGTGTCACCTTGCCCTTCGATTCTCCGTTGACGAGAAGCTCGACGCTGTCCACATTGCTGGCCACCACATTCATGGTCTTAGTAGTGTTAGCGGGATAAGTCCAGTGCCCAATGATGTGGATATCCGGTTTCTCGCTTTGCATCACTCGCTCTGCAAAGTAAGCCTCCTTAGGCAGACGCATGGCGTCCAGCTTGCCGCTGACGCGCGCCACCTCGCTCGAATCCTGCCGGCCGTCGGCGTCGGAATCGAAGAAGTAAATCGATGCATACGCCGCCCACTTCGAGTGCTCGGGGTCGGTGTTCGAAATACGGTTAGACCAGAACTGCCAGTAGCGCCGAATCTGCGCCAGCGCGAAAGTCTCCGAAGTGTATTCCCAGGTGTCGTTAGGCCCCTTCTTAAATCCAAAGTTAGGCGGCGAATAACTGTCCCAGTAGCGCCGGGCGCTTTCATCGCGAAAATCCTCGGTCTCGACAAGAGGCGCCTGATCGCGGACGCGCGCATTGTAAGGTCCGCCCAGCATCGTGCCGAACCACTCTGTCACCTCCACCGCGCCCGGATCGTTAATCGAACGGCATCCCATCACCCGGCCCCCATGCGGATCGAATTCCCTGCGCAGCGCCACCATCTGCTGCATTTGCGGGCCTGTCACTCCTGTGTTTCCCGCCTCCCAGAAAAGCACGCTGGGATTGTTACGAAAGTAGATGATCGTATCGCGCATCACGTCAACGCGCTGTTCCCACTGGCGCCCCTGCGCATCCTCTTCTTTATCGCCACCAGGCGCCACTTCCACAATCCCGTACCGGTCGAACGCTTCCACATCCGCCTTCTGCGGCGCCACATGCATCCACCGCATATAGTTCGCGTTGTCGTCGCGAAGCAACTGCGCGTTCAGATCGTGCATCCAGTCGGGATATCCCGCGCCGACCGCGGCCCACTCGTTGCTTGAGCGTTGCGCAAAGCCTTTCAGGTAGACGAATTTGTCGTTGATGTACACGCCGCCCGTGCCCGCACCGCCCCGGAACTCGGCCTTGCGAAAGCCCGTCGTGATCCTGTTCACGTCGACCACCTTGCCATCTACCGTCAGCATTGTATAGACGTCGTAGAGGTAAGGATCTTCAGGACTCCAGAAGCGCGCGCCGGTCAACGCTCCACCAGCCTTAAGAACGGTCTTAGCGCCGGAAAGGATATCCGTGCCCGTCCCGTTGAATGTGGCGCGAACCACGCCGTCTCTATCTACCACGGTGGCCGACAGCGTGACGTTCGCCTTAGGCACCCTACGATCGGCCGTAGCATTGTGAACCTGCGATTCCACCGTTACATTGCAGGAATGCCCCGCGATATTGAAATCCGTGCAGTAGATATAGGAGCCTGAAGTGTTGAGACCGTAGTAGAGCGGCAGGGTCTGGTAAATCTTACCCGTCACATGCAGCCAGACGCGGCGATTGATGCCGCCGTGATCGGGATTGAAGTCGTTAGCGTTCCACCGGTACATCGTGTCGGTGGCCCGCTCTTTGTAGGTTGTGCGATTGTCCACCTGCACCGCGAGCACGTTGTCGTGATCCCCGAAAAGCACGGCTGAAGTAATATCTATGCCATAGCCCGTGATGCCGTTTTCATAAAGCCCAAAGGGCCTTCCGTTGAAATAAATGTCGCCGGCCTGGCGCATGCCCTCGAACTCGATGAACACCTTCGAACCCGCAGCGTCGGCCGGCAGTTTAAAGTGCTTGCGGTACCAGCTCAGGCCCTTATAAGTGCCGCGGTCGCCGCCGCTGTGGTCGATGATCGTGCGGAAGGAATCGACGTCGTTAAACGAATGCGGAGTGCTGACGGTGTCCCACTGGGAATCGTCGAAAGACACATCCATGGCACCAGCAACGTCCTTCCGGATGAACTTCCAGTCTGAGTTGAAGTTGTAAGTCACGCGCGGCGAGGCGGGAGGCGCGAAGCGCTCGGCGGCCCGGGACGGATCTGCGGAGACGAGAGCCGTAAACGCGATAAGCGGTAGAAAAAGATCTGACTTCATTCCGCACAGTTTATCGCTTTTTCTTACGCTGTCGACTACCCCAATCCCGGCACGGACCAGCCTGCCCGATACTTACGCCGCAGGAATGCGTTCGCTTCCTTTTGCAAAAACTTCGCCTTCGCTCCGTTCCACTCCAGCGTCGTATTCGGAAACCGCGTCGCCAGCGGCCCCAGCAATACGGCTTCGGTCAAAGGCCCGGCGTAATCGAAAGGAGCCGACGTCCTCCCGTTCCCCAGCACCGCATCCGCGAACTCATGATAATGATCGGTGCGCTCGGCCTCTGGCAACGCAAACCCGGCGAAACCCGCCGCAGGCAGCAGCACCGGCATGGCAATATGAGGCAGCAGCATCTGCCCTTTCGTTCCGATAAACATCGACCCCTGACCGGGAAATTTAACGGAGCCCGCGAGCACGCGAACTTCCTCAGGCGGAATCCGGTCACCGTCATACCAGGTCAGCGATACCGTTTTCTCTGCCGTGAACGGCGTGCCGGGGAAGACGTATCGAATGAGAGCATCCAGAGCCCAACTCTCCCGGTTCGGGGCGGTGCCTTCACTGCGCACCGAGAGCGGCGAGCCCAGCTGCACAGCCCCAAAAACCGGATCCAGAATATGGCAGCCCATGTCGCCAAAGGTAGCCGTACCGAAATCCAGCCGCTTGCGCCAGTTTCCGGGATGATAGACGTCTTTGACGAACGGCCGCGTTGCCGTAACCCCCAGCCAGAGATCCCAGTCGAAACCGGCGGGCACGGAATCGGGCGCCGTCGGCAGCTTAGCGGTATCGCCCCACTTCTTTTCGCTCCAGGTATGAACTTCCTTCACCTTCCCGATCGCTCCGCTCTGAATCACCTGGACCGCAACCTTGTACTCGCGCCACGAATGAATCTGAATCCCCATCTGCGTAGACAGATTCTTCTCCCGCGCCATCTTCATCAGCGTGCGGACTTCATGAATATCGTGCGCGAGTGGCTTCTGCACATAAACCGGCAACCCGGCGCGCATCGCACTAATCGCCTGGGGCGCGTGCATATGATCCGGTGTACCTACGCACGCCGCGTCGATATGGCCGCGCTCTTTCCGCAGCATCTCGCGCCAATCCTGATATAGCCGCGCGTCAGGATACTTCTTCTTAACCTGATCGAGCCGGTTGGAATCCACCTCCGCGACGCATGCCAGCTTCACTTTCGGATGAGTCGCGATGCCATCGAGCGTAGAGAACGCCATGCCTGCCGCGCCGAAACTCGCCAGCTGCAGCGTGCTCGAAGGAGGCTTCGACAGCATCTCGCGAACGAAGAACGGCGCGGCGATCGCAGCAGGCAGGAAGGATCGACGGGTGGTCACGAACTATTCTCCGGGCTCCGCGTAAACGCTCTTCACGAACGCAGCCGCATTCGTGTTCGGCCAGTCGGGATGCTGCTTCTTCAGTTCTTCGGTGATCTGTTTGCCTGCCTCTTCGACCGATACGCTCTGGCGCTTCAGAGCCAGGGCGCGGGTGCGAATTCCGGTAATCAGCTCGCGCTCCGCCGCTACCAGCGAGCCATCGCCGGGAGCGCTGTGGTCCGGCAGAACATGCGAGGCATTCAGGCTCGCGATCTTATCCAGAACTGTAAGCCAGCTGCTCGGCGTCCCCCCATCGCCATAGATATTCGGCATAGTCCTGTTCTGCACGACATCGCCTGAGATCAATGTGCGATCCGGCTCGATGAAGGTCAGTTCATCGCCTTTCGTATGCGCTCCGCCGAACCACAGCAGACGCGCAGCCACACCGCCGAGATCCACCCTGGCCTCCGTGTCGAAAATCACATCCGGGGGACGCATCACAACTCCCGCCAGCAGTTCCTTATTCTGCGGCGAACGGCTGCTGAACATATCGATCATTTCCTGGCCATGCTTTTCCATTTCCTGCTGCTGGGCGGCGTTGCGAATGAGGATCGTCGATGGGGGAAAGCCGGGCTCGCCGGCGGCATGCTCGGGATGGAAATGCGTGGTGGTGAGGAAGAGTTTGGTATTGGCAGGCGCCAGCTTCGCAGCCACGCGCGCGATCGTACTGCCGTTCCGCGGACCCATCCCGGTATCGACAATCAGCGTCGCTTTGCTGCCCACCACAATCGCGATATTCGGCCAGCCCATGATCGCCCAAACATGCTCGGAAATCTCCGTCGTCGTCTCGCTCAGTAACGGCTGATTGGCCTGCGCAAAAGCGCCCGCTGCCGACAGGACGGCCAGCATCGACACCCTCTTCATTACGCGTCCTTCCCGGCCAGGAACTTCGACAAGCTTCCCGCCATGTGTACGAACTCTGCCGGCATCATGATCACCGTGGTGCTGTTATTCTCTGCGCCCACTTCCGCCACCATCTGCATCCGCCGCAGCTCCAGTGCTGCCGGATTGCCCACCATCAACTGCGCTGCTTCCGCCAGCTTCTGCGATGCCTCCAACTCCGCTTCCGCTTTGATAATGCGAGCCCGCTTCTCGCGCATGGCCTCTGCTTCCATCGCCATCACGCGCTGCATATCCTGCGGGATCTCCACATCTTTCATCTCGAGCAACTCCACCGTAACGCCCCACGGCGTCGTCGTATCATAGACCGTCTTTCGCAGCAGAGTATTGATCTTGTCGCGTTCCTTCAGCACCTCGTCGAGATCATGCTGGCCGATCACATTACGCAGAGTCGTAAGCGCCAGCTGCTGCACGGCTCGGCGAAAGTCTTCCACCGTAAGCACGGCCTTCTTAGGGTCGTCAATGCGATACCAAAGCACCGCATTCACCTTCACGGTTACGCTGTCGCGGGTAATCGTCTCCTGCTGCTCAATCGGGTTGGTTACGATGCGCAGATCGATCCGCGTCTCGTTCTCCACACCCAATGGGATCAGCCAGAACAGCCCCGGCCCGCGCAGCCCGGTATAGCGGCCCAAACGAAACACCACGGCCCGCTCATACTCGCGAGCCACGCGAATCCCGGAAATCAGGATGAACAGCACAACCAGCAGAAACACGATTGGGAACATGGCGTTAGCGTACTACGAAACGAGGTTCGCTACTCTGGGTACCATGCGCTTCGCTCTTCTGCTGGCACTGATATCCGCTGCCCCGGCTTCCGGAGCATCGCTCTCAGGCAATGTAAAAGATCCCAGCGGAGCCGCTGTCTCGAAGGCGACAGCAACGCTGGAATCGCCGGAAGGCTCATCTGCGGCCAGCACGGATTCGCAAGGCCAGTTCGTCTTCCCCGATATCCCCGCGGGCGAGTACCATCTCACCGTCACACATGACGGCTTTGAGCCTTACACGGCAAACGTATCCGCCGGTGCGGCGCCCCTTGCCATCACGCTGACAGTGGCCACGGTGAAGACTACCGTGCAGGTTTCCGGAGGCCGCTCTGCATTGCGCAACTCGGACCCCAACTATAAGTCCCTGCGCACCGGCGCCCTGCGGAGTGTCTACCCTGTCAAGGATCTTGTCCTTACCCGCGACGTCGGTGTCTTCACCTTCCGCACCGGCTCTTTCAGCTTCCTTCCGCCCGTCCTCGGGCAGGTCACCGCCGGAGTATTCATCGGCGAGGGACATTTCCAACTCAAGCCCGCCTTTGAAATCGCCGCCGCGCATCTCAAGCAGATCTCGCACGCGGACATCGTGGACGAGGACTTCACTTCCCTGATCGTCTATTTCTCCGATGCGACCTTTCAGGAAATTACCGCTCACGCCGAACCCATCGACGAATCCCCCAAAGCTCATGAGGAGCTCTTCCATCACCTGCAGGAAACCCTCCGTCATCGCGACGATGTCCCCGAGACCTGGCTGCAGCGCATCATAGACGCCGACGATGTCCCCAACATCGAGGCCGAAATGCTTGCCGAGCTGTACAACAAGACGCCAGGCTCGTTTCGCGCCTTCATCCATGGCCGTAAGCATGCCGGGCTCAGATTTATCCTGAACCCGCTGGGAGCCCTGCCGCAACTGCCCGCGCCCGAAGAAGTCGCGCTGATAAACTTCGACCCTTCGAGCGACGCCGACGGTATCTGGTACCTCTCGCACAACGTCGAGGAACTCCGCACCGGCCGCATTAACTCCGCTGAAGAAAAGCGACTCATCGCGCCGGAACATTACCGAATCGAGACCGTCATCGGCCGCAACTTGCATCTCTCGGTGGTTTGCGAACTCAGAATGCATGCGCTTCGCGAGGGAGTCCGCGCCGTGAAATTCGACCTTCTGCCCGATATGCAGGTCGCGCGTCTGATGCTGGATGGGGTCGAGATTCCGTTCGTTCAGGAAAGCCGTAAACAGGATGGATCGTTCTACGTTGTCCTGCCGCAGCCCATCGCCAAAGCGAGCGTCCACCAGCTCACGTTCGAATACGAGGGCGGCGAAATGATCCGCGATCTCGGCGGCCGGATGTTCGTTATCCTGCCGCGACAAGCCTGGTATCCCCGTGTGGGTCTTGTCTCCCGCGCCACCTATGACATGACTTTCCGAATGCCCCGCGGCATGACGGTCATTGCCTCCGGGGACCGCGTTCGCTCCGCTACCGAGGGCAATCAGGAAGTCTCGCAGTGGACATCCAAAGTCGCGCTGCCCGCCGCCGGCTTCAACTACGGCTCGTTCGAAAGCAAACAACTCACGGATGACTTCAGCGGCTTCCCCTTCGAGGCCTGGCTCGGGTCCTCCGCGCGCGGAAATATCATGCCCGATTCGTCGCTCGGTCTCAACCGGGCCGAGAACGCGATCCGCGTCTTCGAACACTGGTTCGGCACACCGCCGTACGACCATCTCGCCATCACGGAAGCCGCCGGAACGGACTCGTTTCCCGGCCTCCTCTTCGTGCCTGCCGTAGCCATGACCGACGCCAGCTCTCGCTACGCAGCCGTCAACAGCCCGCGGTTGGGCCGGGGCGGCGGCAGAGGAGGCGGCGGCGATGGCCCTGCGCCTCGAATCACCGGCCCGCGGTTCGACGAGCCCGTTGCCCGCGAAACAGCGCGCCAATGGTGGGGCAACCTGGTCAACCCCGTCAGCTTCCACGATGAATGGCTCGTGCGCGGCCTTGCCGATTTCAGCGCTTCTCTTTACGACATGGCCGCCGAGGCCGACACCAGCGACTTTCTCGAACACTGGCGCATGTCACGCGACCAACTGCTCACCAAAACCTACCAGGGAGTCCGCCGCGCCGATGTCGCGCCGGTCTGGCTTGGCTCGCTCGCAGAATCCTTCCTCACCGAACGTTCGGTCCAGGGACGCTTCCGCAGGCCTTTCCTCGGACCCTCCACAATGCTCACCGGAACCAAGGGTGGCTATGTGATCCAGATGCTGCGCAGCCTCATGTTCGACCCCGTCACCGGAGACCAGGACTTTATCGCCATGATGCACGACTTTACAAAAACCTGCGCCCACCAGCCTGTCAGCACCGAACTCTTCAAGTACATCGTCGAGAAACACATGAAGCCTTCCATGGATCTCGACGGCAACAAGCGCCTGGACTGGTTCTTCAGCGAATGGGTGTATGGCACCGAACTGCCTGCTTACAGCCTCGAATACTCAATGTCTAAAGAGGACGGAAAGCCTGTGCTGCATGGCAAGCTCACGCAAAGCGGAGTCTCGGACCGCTTCCGCATGCGCGTTCCCGTCTATGTGAAGGTCAACAACAAGAACCTGATCATCGGGACTATCAACATCGCAGGCAACCAGACCCGGGAATTCCGCGCGCCCCTCGCGCAGGAGCCGAAAAAAGTCATGCTCAACGCCAATTACGACATCCTGTGCGCCAAGGCCGACGTGAAACAGGTGCATTAGGCCGACGCCTCACTCCAGCCGGGGCAGGTGCTCCGGCGCGACCAGGAGTCGAATCGATCTGGCTCTCCCGGGAACCTTTTCGATCAGGCAATTCCTCTCGAGGGTCCTGACCATGTTGTGAACAGAAGGCGGTGAGACCTGAAAATGGCGCTCCAGATCCGCCTCCGACGGGGCCTGACGATGGATCTTCGTGTAGTTGTAAATAAACGCCAGGTATTGTCCCTGTTTCGCCGTGAACGATGGCGCACGAGAATGGTCGGGCTTCGGCGCCGACTTTATCCTGACCTTCCAGGAATCCTCGCCGGCTTGATCCGAAGTCTCAACCGAGAGGGCGTAAACCTTGCCCTCGACAACGGTACGGACCGGCTTCTTCGCTGCCGAAGCCAGGTTCCCAATCAGTTCCTTCGCGTCGGCGCCGGGGCTTCTATAGATCAGGATCGCGTCCTCGCCTTTTTTCGCGTAGACCCGCTGCCTGCCCTCCTCGTACTTCACCTCAATCGCATCTGCGCCCAGCAGCAGCGCATGCCCGCAAAGTCCCTCAAGCAATGTAGCCGGCTTTCCCATGTTGAGAAGATATTTGTCGAGGCTAACATATGGAACCGCCCGTATTCCCGTACGACACCCGTCTGAACATTCTGCACGATTCGCTCGACGTCATCGACACGAACGCTCTTGCCGCGTCCTGTCAACACAAGTGGTACAACCAGACGCTCTGCAAAGTGAACGATTCGGTAGTCCGCCTCGGCGTTGTGGCGGGTGAATATCACTGGCACAAACACGATGCCGACGACGAATTTTTTTATGTCGCGGAGGGCGAGTTGCTGATCGATCTCGGAGACCGGACGGTTTCGCTTGGACCCGGACAGGGCTTTGTCGTTCCGAAGGGCGTGACCCATCGCACCCGCGCCCCGAAGCGGACCGTGATGCTCATGGTGGAAAACGCCGGCATCATTCCCACCGGCGATTCTTAGCCACAACCGCCGTGCTACCCTCTGGAGAATTTATGACTCTCCGCCACACCTCCGCCGCGCTCCTCCTCACTGCGAGCGTTCTCAACGCCGCATCCCCGCAAAAAGGCACTGAAATCCTCTGGGACAAATACGGCGTCGCCCACGTCTACGCCAAATCCGTCGAAGACCTCTTCTACTGCTATGGCTACGCGCAGGCGCAAAGCCACGGCGATCTTCTGCTCCACCTTTACGGCGAGTCCCGCGGCCGCGCTGCCGAATACTTCGGACCCTCGCACCTGGAAGACGACAAATGGGTCTGGACCAATTCCGTCCCGCAACGCTCTCAAAAATGGCTCGAAATGCAGACCCCGCAATTCCGCTCTTACCTCGAAGCCTTCGCCAAAGGGATCAACGACTACGCTGCCAAACACCCCGAAGCTCTATCGGAAGAATCGAAGCGCGTCCTCCCCATCACCGCGCTCGACCCCATCGAACACACCCACCGCATCGTCCACTTCACCTACATCGCGCCGCGCCGCCTTGCCGGAGGCAGCAGCGCACCGGTCACCGAAGCCAGCCTGCTGGAAACACCTGAAGACGTCGGCTCGAACGGCTGGGCCATCGCGCCCGCGCACACCGCCGCCGGCCACACGCTGCTCCTCGGCAATCCACACCTCGGCTGGGGAGGCTGGCAGACCTACTACGAAATTCAGCTCACCGCGCCCGGCATCAATCTCTACGGCGCAAGCCAGGTAGGCTTCCCGGTGCTTCGCTTCGTGGCCAGCGACTACATCGGCTTCAACCAGACCGTCAACGGGGTTGACGCCGTAGACCTCTATCGCTTAAAGCCCCGCGAAGGCGGCTACGAATTCGATGGCGCCGTTAAGGCTTTCGAGAAGTCCGAGTATACGCTAAAAATCCGCCAGCCCGACGGCACGTTTAAATCGCAAACCTTCCCCATCGTCAGCACGCTCCATGGCCCCATAATCCGCCAGCAAAACGGCGAAATGGTCGCGATGAAGGTCGCCGCGCTCGACCGCCCGTTCCTGCTCGAACAGTACTGGCAAATGGACATCGCGCACAATTTCACGCAATACGAAAAAGCCGTCTCCCGCCTCCAGGTCCCGTGCTTTAACATCCTCTACGGCGACCGCGACGGCCACATCGAATACCTCTATAACGGAACGGTTCCGCGCCGCAAATCGGGCGACCTCCGCTTCTGGGCAGGAGTCGTCCCCGGCGACACGTCTGAAACGCTGTGGACCGATTACCTGACCTACCAGGAGCTTCCCAAATCTATCGACCCGCCCTCCGGCTACGTCTATAACACCAACGACCCGCCGTGGAACGCTTCCTGGCCCAACGCTCTCGATCCCGGTAAGTATCCCGCCTACATCGCGCCCCGCACCATCTCATTCCGCGCCGAGCGCTCCCTCCGCATGCTCTACGAAGACAAACATGTGACCTACGACCAGTTCATTCTCAACAAACACTCCACCCGCGCCGAACTCGCCGACCGCATCCTCCCCGACCTCTTCAAAGCTGTGGACGAATCCGGTAGCCCGCTCGCCAAACAAGCCGCTGCCGTGCTCAAATCCTGGGATCGCCAGGCCGAAGCCAACAGCCGAGGCGCGGTCCTCTTTTACGAATGGGCCGTGCAGTTCATGGGCGGTCCGGCCCTCGGGTCGCAAGCCGGCTTCGCCGTGCCCTATGACCTGAAGCTCCCGCTCGAAACCCCGCGAGGCCTCAAAGACCCCGCGAAAGCTGCGCAACAACTCGACGCCGCCGCAGCCAAAGTGATGAAAGAACATGGAGCCCTCGGTGTTCCCTGGGGCGACGTCATGCGCTTCCAGTTCGCCGGCCTCGATCTGCCCGGCAACGGAGGCTTCGGCAACCTTGGCATCTTCCGCGTCATCACCTTCGGAGACCTCCACGGAGTTACCCGGTCGCAAACCCACGGGGAAACCTGGATCTCCGCCGTCGAGTTCAGCAAGCCGATGAAGCTGAAAGTCCTAATGACCTACGGCAACTCCTCGCAGCCCGGATCCAAACATCAGGGCGACCAACTGCCTTTGCTCGCAAAGAAGGAACTCAGAACCGCGTGGCACACCAGGGCCGAAGTCATGGCCAACCTCGAATCCCAGGTAAGGTTCTGATTATTAAACCGGTGTGAAACGATGCTGATATGAAGGCGCCATCCGAACTACCGGTCGAATCTTATTCTCAACATGGTGAAGACAAGCTGCTGGCCAGGATCTTCGCCGGGAAAACACACGGCGTTTGTGTCGAAGTCGGGGCGCACGATGGAGTCGGTTTCAGCAATTCGCTGCTCTTTGAAAAGAAGGGGTGGAATTGCATTCTCGTGGAACCGAACCCCGATTTGTGCGCCAGGATCAAGGTTAACCGCACCGCGCAACTCTTCGAGTGCGCAGCCTCGGGTAACAACGGGACCGCTACTCTCAAAGTCGGAGGTGATGATTATCTCTCCACCATCGAGAACGACGGATTTGCTACGGAGCGCCTTAGCTCCGAGTCTGGCGAGCCACGCACTCTGACGGTCCAAACCCGCACCCTGGACGCTCTGCTCGAAGAATCGGGTCTGCATCCCATCGATTTCGTTTCGATCGATGTCGAGGGTCACGAGGCTTCGGTTCTGAAAGGCTTCGACCTCGCCCGCTGGCGGCCCAGGGTGCTGGTCCTCGAAAACAATGGCGACCTCGACGAGCCGGAAGTCAAGGCGATCACCTCGCGAGCAGGCTATCGCAGGGTGTTTCAAACAGGCTGGCTCAACAACTGGTATGTACACCGTGACGATGCTGAGCTGAATGGGTTTCTGAAGGTTCTCTCGATTTCAGGCGAGCCCCTGTTCGGCGAACACCTGGTCATGATCGCAAAAGCCAGAACCCCTCGGATCCTGTTTCCCGCGGCGCGCACGCTCTGGCGTACTCTCCTGATGCTGTTCCCTGCTCACTATGGCTAAGCCGGCCGCGAGTTATGCGTTTTCAGACTCCGCATGACGCCTGTTTCAGAAAGGCCTTTCTGATATAACTTTAGGCCATGAAGCTAACCATCTGCGCCCTCGCCGCTGCATTCACCCTCGCAGCGCAAACCAAACCCGTCTTCACCGAAGACTTCGAATCCGGCCAGCTCGATCCCGCGAAATGGGACCAGCGCGTGCAAGGCACCGCCACCCTCAAGATCCAGACCGGCCAAACCGCCCACGGCAAATACGCCCTGCAGATCCACTATCCCGAAATGGCCACCCAAACTTACGCCTTCATTGTGGCCCCACACCTTCCCGATACCGTCAAAGGCCACTTCTTCGGACGTGCCTACGTGAAGATCGACCCCGCCACGCCGCCGCCCCACACCGTTATGGTCTTCGCGGGACAAGCCGGTTGGCCTCTGTCGAAATTTGACGAAGTCGGCATTAACAAGAACACCTTCCAGCCCTCCTATCAGGAAAACAAATCCGCGCGCGGTCAGGGACGCGGCGAAGACGTCAAACACGCCGGTCCCGTGCCGCTGGGTAAATGGTTTCTGCTCGAATGGGAAATGAACGATGACCCCGCGACCCTGACCATCTGGGCCGACGGTCAGTTGTCGCAAGTGATCCAGGGCGAAGAGAAAGTCGATACCTCCGCGTTCCAGTGGCCCAAAGGCAGTGGCACCACGAAAGGCCTCGTCGGCGGCTTCGAGGAATTCGGCTTCGGAACCCGCGTCTGGGGAGCGGTCCCCACCGCCTTCGACGTCTATTACGACGACATCGCCATCGGTGCTCAGCGGCTCGGCCCGGTAAAATAGCAGCTCTTACTCCAGCGTATAGCTCACGGCTTCAGACGCAACCTGCAGATTGCCGGTGTGATTGCCCGGCCCAAAAACGAAGCTGCCAAAGGTTTCCAACTGCGTCAGAACCGCGTTGCTGATTGCGAAATGCCCGCCGGCCGGCAGCGTACCGGAATCGGTCCAACCGCCGCTTGCGCTGTTGCCGCCCGCGCAGTTGGGCAGGGGCAGATTCTGCATCGCGCTCACCGCCACCGGGTCGACACGGCCTAACGGAACGATTCCGCCGGGAAACGCAAGCATTTAGCCCCGGGAAGCGAGAAATTAACGAGTCATAGACTTGTCGCCGTGCCCAAAAGGTTGAATTACCGGGCCCGCGCGCCGTAGGCACTGTATATGAGGCCCGCCACGTGTTCTGCACCGGATCGATGCCGATCGTCGCCCAGGTCTTTCCGTTCGCCTGAGCTACAGTCTGAAAACGCCCGTGCCCCGGGCACAATATCGAAACCCTAGTGAAACAGCCAATAGGAGGAATCGCCGGGATGCCGATCGTCTTCGTCCACGCAGGCAAACCCATCGCCGCCGTCTGCCATGGAGCCCAGGTCCTCGCGGCCGCAAGCGTTCTCAAAGGCAGGACCTGCAGTTGCTACCCCGCCACCGCCCCTGAGGTCGCCGCCGCCAACGGCACTTTCATCGACCTCGCCATGGATGCCGCTCATACCGATGGCAACCTCGTCACTGCGCCCGCATGGCCGGCACGCCTCGCATGGCTCGCACAGCTTCTGCAGGTTCTCGAAAGCCGCATCGAGCTCCGGGCCGTTCCCATAGGTAACCGATTCGATGCAGGTGGGTCTGACGGTTAGCGCCCCAACGCTACAATAGACCGAATGTCCATGGTCATCGTTGGCTCCGTCGCCTATGACGGAGTCGAAACCCCACACGGCAAAGTCGACCGCATGCTCGGCGGCGCCGCCACCTACATTGCCCTCTCGGCAAGCTTCTTCACCAGCCCCAAAATTGTGGCCGTAGTCGGCGACGATTTCGCCACTGAAGACACCGAGCTTCTCGAATCGAAAGGCATCGATCTCGCAGGCCTTGAGCGCGTCCCTGGCAAGTGCTTCTTCTGGGCCGGCAAATACTCGCCCGACATGAACGACCGCGAGACGCTCACGACGGACCTCAACGTCTTCGCGGATTTCGATCCTAAACTTCCCGCCAGCTATAAATCTGCGCCCTACCTGCTGCTCGGTAACATCCAGCCCGAACTCCAGCGCGGCGTCAAAGCGCAAATGAACGGCTCGCTTCGCCTCGTCGGCGGCGACACCATGAATTACTGGATCGCCAGCTTCCGCGAAGACCTTCTCAAGACCATCGCCGAATGGGACTTCCTGCTCATCAACGATTCCGAGGCCCGCATGCTTTCCGGCGAGACGAATCTCAAAAAGGCCGCCGCCAAAATTCTCGAAATGGGACCCACTACCCTCGTCATCAAGCGTGGCGAATACGGCGCCATTCTTTGGCGCAACGAAGGCCACTTCATGGTCCCCGGCTATCTGCTCGAAGACGTCTTCGACCCCACCGGCGCGGGCGACTGCTTCGCCGGCGGCTTCATGGGTTATCTTGCAGGACAGAACATCGATCTCAAGAGCGAACACATCGACCACAATGAAATCCGCAAAGCGGTCATCTACGGCTCGGTCATGGGCAGCTTCTGCTGCGAAAAATTCGGCGTCGACCGCTTCCGCACCCTCACACGCCAGGAGATCGATGCCCGCTTCGAAGAGTTCAAAGAGTTCACTTCGTTCTGAAGGGTTCAGGACCGTCCTGGCCTGCGCGCTCTGCTTCATCGCCAGCGGTGCGGTCATGGCTGCGGCGGTCCGCTGGTTCTACACGACCGGCGCAATTCTCAACCAGGGCGATGCCGAGGCTCATCTCGGGATCGCGCGACGAATCGTCGATTCTCGCACCCCGGGATGGGCCGAGGTCGGCACCACATGGCTGCCTCTTCCGCATCTCCTCATGGCGCTCCTTGTGAAGGACGACTGGATGTGGCTAACCGGTCTGGCGGGCGCGATCCCTTCGGCCATCTGTACCGCGCTCGCCGCTACATTCTTATTCGCCGCGATTCGCAGGCTCATGAGCAGCACTCTCTGCGCGACAGCCGGTGCGGCTGTCTTCCTGCTCAATCCCAATACCCTCTACCTTGGCTCCGTGCCCATGACGGAAGCCATTCTCGCCGGATCCCTCTGCTCAGTGTTCTTCTTCACCGTCCGCTTCGCCGCCACGCGGGGCTGGGGCGCTCTCATCGGCGCTTCCGTAGCCGCCTTCGCTGGCACTCTCACCCGTTATGAAGCCTGGTTTATCCTGCCCTTCGTCGCCATTTACATTGCCATGCAGTCGGGCAGGCGCCGCTTCGCCAAAGCCATCGCTTTCTGCTTCCTCGCAGGTCTCGGACCGCTCATCTGGTTCGCCCACAACTACTGGTATTTCCGCGACCCACTCTACTTCTACCGCGGCCCCTGGTCCGCCAAAGCCCTTCAGGGCGATGTCCCCTATCCCGGTAAAGGCAACTGGCCAGTGGCCATCCATTACTTCTTTGCCGCCGGCTGGGACGTTGTCGGATTCGCCGGTCTGGTGATTTGCGCTGTCGGCGTCGTTCTCGCGATCGCAAGGAAAGCCTGGTGGCCCGCGCTCTTCTTTTCGCTCTCTCCGCTCTTCTACATTTGGGGTATCCACTCGTCCGGCAATCCCATCTTCGTGCCCAACATGGAACCGCACGGCTGGTACAACACCCGTTACGCGATGGCTCTCCTCCCTCTGACGGCTTTTGGCGCGGCGCTCATAGCGCGCTTTGGAAAGGCCTCGGCAGCAACAGTTGTCGCGCTTGCCCTTCTGCCCGCGCTCTACCCCCTCAACTCCCACTGCATCGCCTTCCAGGAGGCTGAACACAATTCCCGGTCCCGCCTGGAACTCACTCGCCAGGCTGTGTCATTCCTGAGGGCCGCGGCCGGACCCAATGAGACGTTCTTCACGACCTACCGCTTCCCTGCGATCTTTCGAACCCTGGGCATCCCGTTCAAGCGCACGCTATCGCTCGACAACAACCCTCAGTTCTTCATGGCATGCAATCGCCCCGAGATCTTCCTCTGGGAAGATTGGGCGATCGCTACCGGGGGCGACGAGATTCAGACAGTCGTCGACAATGCTCGCCTCAAGGGTCCGCGCTACGAACTCAGCGAACGCATAATCGTCAAAGGAGAGCCGGTCCTCGAAATCTACCACCGCCAATATGAAGATCCCCTTCGTCAAACTCCACGGAGCGAAGAATGACTTTCTCATCACGCGAATTCAAGATGCGCCCGCCGCGGATCTCCCTGAGATAGCCATCGCCATCTGCAACCGCTACACCGGGGTCGGCGCGGATGGCTGGATGCTCATCGACGCAACTCCTCGGGACGGTTATGACGCAACTATCCGCCTGTTCAACTCCGACGGAAGCGAACCCGAACTCTCCGGCAACGGAACCCGTTGCGCCGCGGCCCTGCTGGCACGCGACAATTCGGACCAAACCGAGTTCCGAATCAAAACCGGGGCCGGTATCAAGCACCTCAAACTCATCTCTCAAACCGGTTACCAGTATCAGTTCGAAATGAACATGGGCAACATCAGAGTCCTCGAACTCAATGCGAAAGTGCAGGGCCGGGACGCCGTGATTATAGATGCGGGCAATCCTCAGTGCGCCTTTCCGGTAGCCGATTTCAACTTTGACTGGAGATCCGCAGGCGAGGCCACTGAGCGAGACCAAAGATTCCCAAACCGAACCAACGTTTCTTTCATAAGACCTATCGACGCAAACACCATAGAAGTCCGATTTTGGGAACGAGGAGCCGGAGAAACCAACAGCTCCGGAACCGGATCCACGGGTGCAGCCGTAGCAGCCGCGGCCAGAGGCCTGGCCCAAAGCCCGATAACGGTACAAACCCCGGCCGGCCCGCTCACCCTCACCCTGACCGGTGACGAAGCAAAACTAAAAGGCCCCGCCGAATTGATATCCG
>Ga0302320_10012926_pt1 | contig 17481 bp, 12 predicted proteins | sample Bog_T0_3_FD_202130 | JGI IMG/M metagenome (GOLD analysis project Ga0302320, IMG submission 202130) | Peat permafrost microbial communities from Stordalen Mire near Abisko, Sweden - Bog_T0_3 | ecosystem: Environmental > Terrestrial > Soil > Wetlands > Peat | place: Sweden: Abisko, Stordalen Mire...
ACAACGTTGCGTTGGTGTGCGAGGATCGAAGGCTGACCTACCGCGAGCTGAATGCGCGCGCCAACCAGTTGGCAAACTATCTGCGACGGCTGAGCGTCGGACCGGATATGCTGGTCGGTCTTTACACCGAGCGCTCGTTGGACACGGTGGTCGGGCTGATTGGAATCTTGAAGGCTGGCGGCGCCTACCTGCCCATTGACACGGCCTATCCAAAGGACCGCATAGGATTCATGCTGGAAGACGCACAAGTGCGCGTTCTCGTTACACAGGAACCGCTGAGGGGCTCCATTGCCGAAACAGAAATCCGCGTGGTCTGCCTCGATGCCGAATGGGGAACCATTGCGCGAGAAAGCCCGGACAATCCTGTTTCTAGCATAGGGCCGGAGAGCCTCGCCTACGTCATCTATACCTCCGGCTCCACAGGCAAGCCCAAGGGCTGCCTGGTAACGCATAAGAACGTTTCCCGGCTTATGCAGGCCACGGAGCCATGGTTTCACTTCAATGACAGCGATGTTTGGACCCTGTTCCACTCTCATGCGTTTGATTTCTCGGTGTGGGAGATATGGGGTGCGCTGCACTATGGCGGTCGGCTGGTGGTGGTGCCATACGGGGTTAGCCGCTCTCCCGAGCAATTCCATCAATTGGTCCGCGAGCAGCGCGTGACCGTGCTCAACCAAACACCTTCGGCTTTTCGCCAGTTCATTAAGGCCGATGAAAGAGTGCAGGACAAGGGTCTCGCGCTGCGCCTGTTGATCTTAGGCGGGGAGGCGCTCGATATGGAAACCCTGCGGCCCTGGTTCGACAAGCACGGGGATAAACTACCTCGACTGATAAACATGTACGGGATTACGGAGTCAACTGTGCATGTTACTTACCGGCCCATCTCCTTTGCAGACGTGCGGGAGCACCGCGGAAGTGTAATCGGCTGTCCGATCCCCGACGTGAGCCTGTACATTCTGGATTCGCAATTCCGTTTGGCTTCTATTGGAGAGCCTGGCGAGATTTACGTAGGTGGTGCGGGTGTGGCGCGCGGTTACTTGAATCGACCAGAGCTAACTCGAGAGCGCTTCGTCGACAATCCCTTCTCCAAGCAACCCGGCGATCGGCTGTACCGATCAGGTGATCTGGCACGGCGCCTGGCCAATGGCGATATCGAGTACCTGGGGCGAATCGACCACCAAGTCAAGATTCGAGGTTTCCGGATCGAGTTGGGAGAAATCGAAACTGCGTTGCGACAACATCCCTATATTCGAGATGCAGCCGTGGTGTTAGATAAAAGGGAAGAGGATAAGCGGTTAGCGGCATATGTAGTTCCCGGAACATCGACGCCCTCAACTGCCGAATTGCGGTCGTTTCTGGGTAGGATGCTTCCCGATTACATGCTGCCGTCGGTGTTTGTCGTATTGGAGAAATTGCCGCTAACCGCGCACGGTAAACTTGACCGGCGCGCGCTGCCCGCGCCAACCCTGGAGAACATCGCCACTACGGCTGAATACGTTGCTCCACGAACGCCGCTCGAAAGGGATTTGGCCGCAATCTGGCAAGAATCGTTGGAGTTGGAGCGGGTTGGGATCGATGAGAACTTCTTTGACATTGGCGGCCACTCCCTTTCCGCAATGCGCGTAGTGGTTCGAATACGAAGTGTCCTCGATTTGGATGTTCCCGTTGCATGTCTTTTCCAAAATCCGACGATCGAATTGCTGGCGATGGCTGTGGACGGGATGCGATTTTCGATGCACGGCGATGAGGAAATTCTGCGTCTTCTTGAGGAAATCGAAACGATGCAGGCGTCGAACGCGGAAGGTAACTAGCAGCCCATGACGGAAATCGATCGGCGTATCGCGAATCTCGCACCGGAGAAACGAGCCTTGTTGGAAAAGAGGCTTGCGGAGTCTCTGGCTGCGAAGAACCGTGCGACGCCAATCGAACACAATGAAACCGCCGATGCGGTTCCGTCTTTCGGACAAGAGATTTTGTGGGCGATCGAGCAGATTGAACGCGGCGCAGCCCGATACAACATATCCTTCTCGCTGCATTTGAAAGGCAAGCTCGACGCAGGCGCTGTGAAAAGTGCGCTGCGTGCTCTTGTCGATCGCCACGAAACACTGCGGACTCAATACATTACGAGCGCAGAAGGCCGGCTGCGGCTTGAGGTTTCCGCGCCGCGGGAGATCCCAGTGCCTCTCACGGATTTGAGCGGCTTCGAGGAGAAAAAGCGGGAGGAGTTGCTATCCGCAGCACTTCGGACAGAGGCAAACCGGCCCATTGTCCTGAACCGCGAGCCTGTGATCCGGGCCGTGTTGTACCGGCTCGACGATTGCGAACATGTTCTCCAATTGACCGTTCATCATGTGGCAATGGACGGCTGGTCGATGGGGGTGCTTTTCCGGGATTTTTCCGTGTTTTATAACGCGGCGGCAACTGGAACCGTCGCACACCTTCCCGATCTTCCCATCGCATTCTCCGACTTTGCGCGCTGGCAGCGAGAGCAAATGGCTGGTCCGGACGGCGAACGACTGATTTCGTACTGGAAGAACCAACTGCGGAATAGTTCCCCTGCGCTGCAATTACCAACCGATCGGCCGCGCCCCGCGCAACAGACCTTTCAGGGCGATGTGCGGCGATACTCGGTGACTGCCACACATGCCGCGGCAATCCGGGACTTCTGTCTACGCGAAAAGGTTACGCCGTTTATGGTGGCGCTTGCTGCCCTGTATGCGGTGCTGGCACGCTATTCCGGACAAAGCGACATCCTGATCGGCTCTCCGGTCGCGGCACGTCCCAGAGTGGAGACCGAGGAGTTGGTCGGCTTCTTTACGAACACGGTCATCCTGCGCGGCAACCTCGATGGAGATCCCTCCTTTCGTGAACTGCTCCGGCGTGTCCGGCAGACCGCCCTGGAAGCCTATTCCCACCAGGATCTTCCACTTGAATTGCTGGTCCACGAGATTGCTGTAGAGCGGGATCCGAGCCGGTCGCCGCTGTTTCAGGTCATGCTTGTATTCCAGAACGCCCCGGTGCGCGGGCTGGAATTGCATGGGTTGGAGACATTGGTTCAAGACGCTCCAAAAGACACCTCAAAGTTCGACCTCTCGATCGAACTGACTCCGTCCGGAGAGGCCCTCGATGCGGCAATCGAGTACAACACCGATCTGTTCGACAGCGGCTCCATCGATCGGCTCTGGGGACACCTGACTGGTTATCTTGAACGCGCCCTTGCTGACCCCGAACAGAAAGCGGCAGCCATCTCGCTGCTGACGGACGCTGAGCGCCGCCAGTTGCTGGTGGAGTGGAACGCGACCGAGCGGCCGTATCCGCGGGAGACTCCGCTCGCCGAACTGGTTGAAGCGCAGGTGAACCGGACGCCTGGTGCGATCGCGGTAGTTTTTGAGGACCAGCGGCTAACTTACGCAGAGTTAAACAAGCGGGCGAACCAACTGGCCCGGGAGTTGCGCAGGCACGGTGCGGGCCCGGACCAACTGGTCGGCCTCTGTGTCGAGCGCTCGGCGGCCATGATTGTGGCGCTGCTGGCGATTGTGAAAGCCGGAGCAGCATACCTGCCACTGGATTCTCTCCTGCCGGCGGGACGGCTGGCTTTCATGATGGAAGACAGCGGAGTCCGGCTGGTGGTTACCGAACAGCGTGTTCGCGGAAGACTTCCTGCGTTTGCTGGAGTTCAAATTCTGCTGGACGATCCTGCCTGGCAGGCTAACAGTTCCGACAACCTTGACCTATCCGTTGGGCCAGAGGATCTGGCCTATGCGATGTATACCTCCGGCTCGACCGGCAAGCCAAAAGGAGTCCAGATTCCTCGCGGTGCGCTCACTAACCTTTTATGGTCGATGCGGGAGTGGCTTCAGCTTTGCGAGCAAGATCGGCTGCTCGCTGTGACCACTGTCTCATTCGACATTGCAGGCGTGGATATCTGGCTGCCACTGCTGGTGGGGGCACAAACAGTGATAGCCACCCGCGAGTCGGCGATGGACGGCAATGCATTGCGCAGTTTGCTGGAACTGCACGATATTACCTTTCTCCAGGCGACTCCTGTCACCTGGTTGCTCCTGTTCGAAGCTGGCTGGCGCGGCAAGCCGAACCTGCAGGCGGTGTGTACTGGCGAGGCCATGCCGCCGGAGCTGGCGGCGAAACTAGCGCCAGCGGTGGCACGGTTGTGGAACCTGTATGGGCCGACAGAAACGACAATCTGGTCAGTCGGCTACCACGTGGCGGATGACCGGGAGCCGATTGTGATCGGCCGTCCGGTGGCCAACACGCGTTGCTACATCCTGGACCAGCGCCAACAGCCGGTGCCAATCGGAGTGCCGGGAGAGCTGTACATTGGCGGGGACGGGTTGGCGCGCGGATATCTAAACCAGCCTGAGATGACAGAGGAGAAGTTCGTAATCGATCCGTTCCGTGAGGGCGGCGCGCGCATGTACCGCACCGGCGACCTGGCGCGCTATAGGGCGGATGGCAACATCGAGTGCCTGGGGCGGCTCGATCGCCAGGTCAAAATCCACGGATATCGCATAGAGCTGGGCGAGATTGAGTTGGCTCTGAAGGAACTGCCTGAGATTGAACAGGCAGTCGTGATGGCCCGCGACGACTCGTTCGGCGGCAAGCGGCTGGTGGCCTTTCTGGTGCCGAAGGCCGCCGCGACGCTGGAAGCATCGGATGTGCGTCGGCAGCTGAGACAAAGCCTGCCAAACTACATGGTGCCCTCCGCCTATCGGTTTCTGGAACGGCTTCCGATCTCGCCAAATGGCAAGATCGACAACGAAGGACTGCTGGCGCTCGAGTCCTCCAAGCCAGAGCTTCCATCGGCGAACACTTTCGAGGCCCCACACGATCCCATCCAGGAGGAACTGGCTCGGATCTGGGCCGATGTTTTAGGAGTTCCGCAAGTTGGATTCCATGATGACTTCTTCGAACTGGGAGGCGATTCGCTCCTTGCGGTTGGACTTATCCTCAGGATTCGCGAAGCGTTTCCTGAATGCCAACCCTCGCTCTCTGTCGTGTTGCAGGCGCCTACCGTGGAGCTGTTCGCTCGTACGCTCAGAGGCGGCCAGGCGGATTGGCCGTTCCTGGTCAAGGTGCGGGAAGGGAACCAGCGTCCGCCGTTCTTTTGTGTTCATGGCGCGGGAGGGAACGTGCTCAGCATGAGGGATTTGGCACTCTCCCTCCCGCCCGATCTGCCGTTCTATTGCTTTCAGGCGCGTGGGCTTGACGGCAAGTCCAGGCCGTTTGCCAGCGTCGAAGAAACTGCTGAGTGTTACGTCAGCGAGATTCTCAAAGTGCGGCCCCGTGGTCCTTACTACTTAGGCGGAGTATCTTACGGAGGCCTGGTAGCGTTTGAGATGGCGCGCCGCATTCGATCGATGGGAGAATCCGTGAGCCTGCTGGTTCTCTTCGACACCAGGAATTTCGTCTATGGCAGTCTTATTTCCAAACCAAGACTGCTTTACTTCAACTTGAGCTATTTTTTGCGGAGAGCCAGCTTCCATCTGAAGGTACTTGGCCGAATGAAGCCGCGGGAATGGAAACATTATCTTTCGCACCGTATCGCGCTACTTGTAAGTATGGCCGGAAACGTGGCCCGGACCGTCGCGGGAAAGAACGCGGGCTTGTCTCCGATCGACGACCCGGCCGATGAGACCGAGATACTCGATGGCCATGAGGATTGGGTGGAAGTGTTGAACCGGGTTGGAGAAGCAAGCAGATTGGCAGCTCGGAATTTTGTGCCCAAACCGTACGATGGCCATCTCCTGATCTTCAGCGCAAAAACGCGAGAAGACCACCCTTACCGCGAGAATACCCTTGGCTGGGTTCCTGTGGCTCTGGGCGGTGTAACGGCCTGCGAAGTCGATGGAGACCATCGGTCGATGATGAGCAATCCCGCGGTAAATGCGATTGCGGCTAAATTGGACGAAGCTCTTCGAGCAGCGCAGCGCGCGGCCCCGGCGAGTGTTCCAGGTGAAAGCCAAACACGTATCTCAACAGGAATGAAGGCGTGAACGTTGAGCAGGCACGGCGGTTGGTTGAAAGAAGCCGGTCCGCGCAAAACACCGCTTCCCAGTCAGGCCAGGGTGCGCTTCATGAGGACAGATCGCACCTGGAAGTGAAATGGCAGCTCGCTGCAATGCGTCAAGCCGATTCCAGCGAATGAATTTTGCAGCCAATTTCAGAGGCCAGCGTTTCCAGTCCGATCTGGAACTGGCTGCGCTCGCGATCCGGAAGTTCATTGAGCAGATCAGGAAACGGGGTCACGTCGCATCCAGGGTAAGCGGCAAAGCCTGCCGTGTCCGCCATTTTGCAGCTAACCTTGATCAATTCACCCATCCCCCAAAAGCCATCGGTGCGCCTGGGAAAATGATGTTCGGCGACTATGGTTTCGAATTCGCAAGGTAGCTTCCACTCGACAATCAGCATTCTTCCAACTTCGCAATGATCCCAGCCAAACAAGTCACGCTCGGCCTCAAGAATGGTCTCGGCGGTTCCCAGGTGGGTCCCCAACAGACGGGCATAATCCTGCGGCTGAATTACAGCCAGGCCAAATCGGCCGATATCGTGCAGCACGCCCGACGTGTATGCAATATCCTTGTCCATGAATCCGGCGGAAGCTACTTGCTCCGCGATCAATGCGCACGCAAGGTTATGACGCCATATCTCGCGAAATGCGGGGTAGCTTATTGACTTACCCAGGTATGCTCTTGCGCCGACAGTGAGACACATCCCCTGCAGGTGGTTTGCGCCCAACACCGCAATTGCCTGAAGGATGCTGTTGGCCGGATAGCGAGGCGCGAACATCGCCGAATTGGCAATCGTCAGAACCTCGCTTGCAAACGCCGCATCCGACGAGATCAGGTCGCTCAGCTCATGCAGTTGGACATTCTCGTTGTTTGCCAGCTGCAACACCCTGATTGCCACCTGGGGAAACGGAGGGAGACGCAGATTTGCCCATGGAACCGCAGCTTCATTTCTTTGCTGCATTGTCGGCAACGTCACAGTATTCGCTCTCCCATGCAAGCACTTCGGGCTGTTTTGTCCATGCAGGCTCCAGCACAACGGAGCCGGGGCGGCCAGATCGCCCCGCCGCAGATCGTTCTCGCATCCTACTAGGAACTTCTTCGGCAGAAGCGGGGTTTTCAACAACGGAAAAACTGAAATGCATGCGGCTCTCCCGAAGCTGCTTCTAGAAAAAGACCGCCCTGAAGCTCGATGAGTTTTCGCGGGAGTTGTTTAGAAAGTTCCTTAGAAACGTTGGACAACTTGCGTGGCTAACTTACAACTCAAAGTAAATCAGCAGGTTAACGCGGTGACAAAACAGAATCGCCAAGGCAGCCGGCATCGATGGCACAGCATCGCCGCCTGGGAAAGGGAACCTCCGCGATGATGGTGCGGAGCGGTTGCTGGAGTTTTTGCGCCATCGGCTTATAGGCAGGAGTTTTCGGCACGCGGCATATAAGCCAGGCGATTCGATACGCCGAGACTTCTAAGCCTTGGCCTTCAGGGCGGCCCAACGCTTGCGCTGTGCATCGGCAATCCGCTTGCGGGCTTCAGGGCTCAACACACGAGCTTTCCTGGCCTTCGTCTTGGCCGCGGTCTTCCTGGCTTTGCGCTCAGTTACCTTGGCAGCGAGTTTGCCGGTGTTGGCCAGCAGGGAGCGTACCTGCGTGAGCCTTGCTATTTCCGCATCGATCTGGGCAAGAATGGAGTCTGCAGTCATAAGTCAACGATAACTCATAATTCGAGGTTTGCACAGCTTCGGCGAGAAATTGAGGAAATCGAATCCATAACACTTCACTCCGGCTTTCCCACCGTCTTATCGTCATAAGCTTTCTGCAGTATGAAGAACGCCGCCTTTTTCTGCCCCTGATCGGAGATAAGTCCCTTGCGATTGAAACCATCCTGAATACCGGGCAAGTTTCGCAGCGGGGAACGGAAATCCATCAGAATCCACGGAGTCATTCCTCTAAGTTGGGGAATCCGGTTTAGCATACCCAGTTGATGGCGGTAGATATCGGCTTGATACTCCTCCGTCCACCGTTCGGTATCTGCGCCGTGTAACCCAGCCTTGGCGCCTCCGCCAAACTCGCTCATGATGAGAGGCTTCTGGTAATCGACGCGCCACTCTGTAATGTCGGCGGTCTCCGGCGTCCCTTCGTACCAACCTACGTACTCGTTGGTTCCGATCACATCCAATGCTTTCCCCAACGGATCATCGACGATTTTGGTATGGCCTTCATTGTGCACCAGCAGCGCGGCGGTAATCAGCCGTGTGGGATCGAGGGTTCGCGCTCGGTCGGCCAGCGTCTCGAGAAACTGCGTTCGAGCCGCGTTATTGGGTGTTTCATTGGCCATCGACCACAGAATCACAGCCGCGTGATTGCGCGATGTTCCTATCTCCTCATCCAACTGCTGCTCTGCCTTAACCAGAACCTTTGGGTTATCGAATTGAATCGCCCAGTAAGTTGGAATCTCGGACCACACCAGGATACCCATCCGATCGGCAGCGCGCAGCATGGTCTCATCGTGCGGATAATGCGCCAGGCGGACAAAGTTGGCTCCCAGCTCCTTTACCCAGCCCAGCAAGGTTTCCGCGTCCTTGTCTGTGTTGGCACGGCCGGTTCGGTATGGCGCCTCTGCATGGATGCAAACACCGCGCAGAAATATTGGCTTCCCATTCAGAAGTATCTCAGTGCCCCGCGTTTCGATCGTTCGGAAGCCTATCAAGTCTTCGACGACATCCTGGCCCGCGCGCACTTCGACCTTGTATAGCTTGGGAGTTTCGGGTGACCAGCGAACCAATCCGGGTGCTAACAAGTGAATAGCGGCGCGGCCGTCCTCTGCTGCAACGGCCGTTGTTTTCGCGCCTAACTCTGGAATCTCGACTTCCACCTTTGCGCCTGGCTGGCCGCCTTGAACATGTATCCAGCCTTCTATCTGCGAATCTTCTCCACGGCTGAGGTGCAGATCGTATTGATCGATGAATATGTCTGGAACCTCGATGAGTGTCACGGCGCGCGTGAGGCCGCCATAATTCCACCAATCCGTCTTGAGGGTAGGGACGCCGTCGGCAAGCCGGGTGTTATCCACCGCGGCCACAACAAAGTTAGCGCCGTTACGCACCGCCATGGTTACATCGCAATTGAAACTGGTGAAACCGCCTTCGTGTTCGCAGACTTTTTGGCCATTGACCCAGAACCAGGAGCGATAATTGGCCGCGCCCACGTGCAGAAAGATGCGCGTATGTTCCTTGGGCGAGTAAGTGAAGTCGCGCTCATACCAGAGCGGCCCCTCGTAATAGAAGAGCGACTCGCGCTGCGTGTTCCAGTCTCCCGGCACCTTGAGGGTGGGGGATTTCGAGAAGTCGTATTCGACCACCCTTCCGCCCGGCTCCGGCTTTTGATTGCGGAAGTAGCCGGAAAATCCATTCGAGTAAGGGTCGACGATCGTGGCCCAATCGCCGTTCAGCGACAACGCCGGCCGCATGTCCGCTCCGGTGAGAACAATGGGGGGCGGGGTTGCGACAGGTTCAGCCGCGTCGACGGCGCCAGTGAGAAGCACTGCATAGATCGCAACCACTGCAATTCTGAAAGATGCCGGAACGAATGCGCTTGTGAGCGAGCGCTTGGGCAGGTTTTTCATTAGAGAGCCTCGGAGATATCGGAATGTGTTGGGCCACCGCCCAAGTTTCATCGCCGCAAGGCAGTTGCTCATGACGGACAGGTCATAATATCGTCTGTCGGTCGGACGTGTACATTCCGCGCATGGCGCCCACTGTAAAAATGGGTGAAACGACAACGGGGGACAAGCTTCGAAGCCTGTCCCCCGTTGTCGTATGGCCAATGTCAGAGGGTATGGACCTACGTTCCCAGATACTCCACGTGAACATAAGTGCCGAGGCGCACGTTGTATGCCAGGTACCAGCCATCGTGGTCGGGATCCTCATAGATCGCGATCTGGTCGGTGTTCCACAGCCAGCCATCGCAGAAGGCAATGTCAGCCGCTGCAACATCCCAGTACCAACCGTTGAACCAGAATCGGCTGGGGCCGCCTCCGGCAAGAACCCACAGGTGCTCGCGGCCAAATCCGCCGGTGAAATGGCCATGCGCAAAGGGCTGGCCGAGGTGATAGCGCGTATCGTCCTTGCCCGTGTCGTGACCAACCCAGGTCTTCCCATCCACGTGAGGAGCGTTGGGGTGGCCGGCCTGGTCGCTGTAGTTCCGCTTGGGATCGACCGGGTGCGGTGTGGCCTTCATCGGCTTGGGACCGCTCTTCGGAATTGCAGGATGCGCTTCGGGATGCTGGGCAAACGCTGGAACTGAAAGAACAAGCAACGATGCCAATGCTAGCTGAATGGATTTCATAGTCGCCTCCAGATGCCCTCAGTGTTTGCAGCCTTTCTCTCGCTGCCCTTTTCCCTTTTGAGGTAATCAACAGTTACGTTAGCTCGAACCCGGTACACGCAGTCAAGTTGCGCTCCGCAAAAAATCACAGAACGCAGCTCAGGGTTTCTTCAGGCTAGGCAATTGTTGCAACAAAGGCGCTCTAGACTCCTACGGCAACCTGTGCGCGCCGCCATGCATATAACGGGAACTGGTTGGCCAGTTCCGCCACTTCGCCGCGAATCCGCTCCAGAGCCGCATCGTCGTTGCGCTGTTCCAGGGCCTTTGTCATCCAAACCGCAATCTGGCGCATCTCCGGCACCTTCATTCCGCGAGTTGTCAGCGCCGGCGTGCCTACACGGATTCCCGAAGGCCTGAGCGGGGGATTGACGTCGTACGGTATGGAATTCTTGTTCACGGTAATGCCGGCCTTGCCCAGCGCAAGTTCTGCCTCGGAACCGAGGATGCCCTTCTCGAAGACATCCACCAGCATCAAATGGTTGTCAGTGCCGCCGGAGATGATGCGGAAGCCTGCTTCCTGCAAGCTGGTGGCAAGCGCCTTGGCGTTGGTGACGATTTGCGCTGCATAGGTTTTGAACTCCGGCCGCAGCGCCTCAGCAAAGGCAACCGCCTTGGCCGCCACAATGTGCATCAGCGGGCCGCCCTGTTGGCCCGGGAACACCGCCTTATCCACTGCTGTCGCCAGGTCCTTCCCGCAGAGAATCAACCCCGAGCGCGGGCCGCGCAGCGTTTTGTGGGTGGTGGTGGTGGTAATGTGCGCGTAGGGTACCGGGGAGGGATGAACGCCGCCAGCCACCAGGCCGGCGATGTGCGCCATGTCAAAGACATACACCGCGCCCACCTTGTCGGCGATCTGGCGCATGCGGGCGAAGTCCCACAGCCGCGGATAGGCGCTGCCGCCGCCGATGAGCACTTTTGGCCGTTCCCGCTCGGCGATGGCCTCAAGCTCGTCGTAGTCGATCAGCTCCGTGTCGCGCCGGACGTGATAAAACGTGGGCCGATAGAGTTTTCCGCTGAAGCTGAGCTTGTGCCCATGGGTCAGGTGGCCTCCGTGCGACAGATCCAGGCCAAGAATTGTGTCGCCTGCCTGCAACACCGCCGCATAAGCAGCGGCGTTGGCCTGCGAGCCGGAGTGCGGCTGCACGTTGACATGCTCGCTGCCGAAGATCTGCCTGGCGCGGTCGCGGGCCAGGTTCTCCACCACGTCGGCGTATTCGCAGCCGCCGTAGTAGCGCCGCCCGGGATAGCCCTCAGCGTATTTGTTGGTAAATATTGAGCCTGCGGCCTCCAGTACCGCCTCGGAGACAAAGTTCTCGCTGGCTATCATCTCCAGTCCCTCGTGCTGGCGGAGGGTTTCCTGGTCAAGAGCGGCGGCCACTTCGGGGTCGGCCTGGGCAAGGGATAAGGACATGCGATCGGTCATAGGAGAATTCTAGACCCTTTCAAGGCTCGGCCGATAGGCAGAATCCATGAGAGATTTACAGTCTGGGATAGAAAAAGAGAGAGGACGCAGACTTCTGTTCCCGTGAGCAACGGGCGGCGCTGCATCTGGGTAAACTGGAGTTACCAGCTGTTAGGGTTCGTCGAAGAAGGCCCCATGAGAATGCGAAGGAAGCGATTCATCCTGGCTTTGATTCTTGATATGGCGTTGACGCCGGCTTTCGGGTGGCCCGCAGGCGGTCAGACGGTGGACACCCAATCGACAGGCGCAATCGATGGAGCCTTGCTGGCCAAAGCCAATGCCGGCGATGCGCCGTCTCAGGTTCTTGTTGGGGAGAGCTATGCAGCCGGCAAAGGGGTGGGTCAGGACTACAGCCAGGCAGCGGATTGGTATCGCAAAGCGGCCGAGCAGGGGTCAATACCGGGCCAGCTTCACCTGGCGGCCTTGTATCGCGACGGAGGAGGTAAGCGCTTTGCTCGCGATATGGTGCAGGCGGCGGCCTGGTATCGCAAAGCAGCCGAGCAGGGAGATGTGGGCGCGCAAGCTACCCTCGGCGTGCTCTACTCCATTGGCCAGGGCGTTCCACACAGCGACGTGGAGGCCTACTACTGGCTGGACCTTGCCTCGCAGGTGAAGGGGCCTAACCAGGAGAAATACGCGGCGAACCGCCAGATGATCGGCACTCATATTACTGCCGACGAACTGGCCGATGTACAGGAGCGGGAAGCAAAGTGGCTGGCCGCGCACCCACGGTGATTCTTACGCAAGCATTCTCCGTCAATCCGCGGTTTCCCAGATTCAAACCCCAGGCACCCTGCGTGGGAGTCGTTTTCTGGCTCTGCATGGTTGGTTTTGCGGCCTGCGCCCATTCGCAATCCTCTTCGGTAACGCTTATTCCGGCGCTGGTCGAATCCGGCTCCCCGGAACTGATCAGGGTTGTGGCTCCGTCTACGGCAAGAGTCCAGGGAGAGTGGTTGAATCGCCCTTTGCAGTTCTTTTCCGGACGCGACGGGCATGCGTGGTTTGCGCTTGCCGGTGTGGATGTGGAGGCGCCGGAGGGACCATCGAGCTTGAGGATCACGGTAACGCCGGACCGTAGCGGTGTGCTGGACTTGAGCCGCATAGTGGTGATTCACCCGGCCCGATACCGGACCGAATTGTTGAGCGTAGCGCCCGGATTCGTTGAGCCCAGCCCAGAGGCGCTCAAGCGGATTGAAGCGGAAGTCCAACTCAAGGCCAAGGTGTTTGCGGCGAGCGCCGCCGAGCCCCTTTGGTCGGGGGACTTTCGCGCGCCGGTGGCCGCAACGGCCACAGACAGCTTTGGTGTACGCCGCATGTTCAACGGGAAATTGGCCAGCGTCCACAAGGGGATGGATTTTCGCGCCGCATCTGGCACACCGGTGCGGGCTGGAAACAGCGGCATTGTGGTGCTGGCCCGGCCGCTTTATTACGAGGGCAACTGCGTGGCTATCGACCACGGGCTGGGCCTGTTCACGATTTCGATGCACCTGAGCCGCATCGACGTGCAAGAGGGCCAGCGGGTGGCCACGGGCGAGCGGCTTGGCCTGAGCGGAGCCACGGGACGCGTGACGGGTCCGCATTTGCATTGGGCCGTCCGCTGGCAAAACGCATATCTCGACCCCGCCAAGCTGCTGCGACTTGACCTGAATGCTGTACGTTAGCGGGAGACGGCTTCCTCTTCCAGAGCCTGAGACTGGACCGCAGCCGTGCTCAATCCGGCGGCTTTCTCCTCCCGCAGCGCCTTGAACGCGCGGTAGACAAACCAGCCGAGATACCAGCCATCGAGGAACTTATAGGGCGCTTCGCCGGTGGTGTAGTGGCCGCAGGGCAGCACGCGCGGCTCGAAGTCGAGGCCGTGATGGCGGAAGGCCTCGACCACCTGCAGCGAATACTCCCTGGGAAACGTCAGGTCGTAGTTGGCGTAGACCATTAGCACTTTTTTCTTAGGACTGCCGGCTTCTTGGCTGGCGAATTTGGGGTAGTAATAGCAGGGGCTGGCGGCTGCCCACAATGCCCGCACGCGGTCCTGCGTCAGGCCAGCCTCTTCCAGAGCCTGCTTGACGTGGCGCGTACTCTGGCCAGCCCAGGTTACATCTCCGAAAGCTGTTGAGGCGTGGTTGAAAGCGTTCACTCGGATGCGCGGGTCGTGCGTACTGGCCAGGAAGGCGTAGCAGGAACCTAGGCTGGTTCCGAGGACGCCGAAATGCTCGTAGCCCTGCTCCTCCAGCCAGTCGAGGCAGCAGCGGATGTCGACCACCGCCTGGCGGCAAGCGGAGAGTGTGCGGCCAATGTTGGCGCTGACCGAGTAATCTGATCGCTCCAGTTCGGCGGGCCGGCGAATGTCGTGATAGGGCATGGAAAGCCGAAGCGCGGAAACGCCCATGCGGTTGAAGAGCGTACACAGGGAATTATGGCTGAAGCCGTCGGAATTCCACTGCGGCAAAACCACGATGGCCTGCTTTGGACGCGCGGGGTCTTTGTGAGCTGGGGCCGGATACCAGCGGGCGTTGACCTGATCGTTTTCGGGGTAAGGGCTTCGCTCTGGCGAGGTAAAGCGCAGAAACTGGGCCGGCTGCGTCTTCCCTTCCTCGGCCCGCCGGCGGATCGCGGCGTCCTGGGCGAGCGTCTCGGGGCGCACATTGGTTGGGAACAGTTGCGGGTGGCGCTCTTCCAGGCGAAAATCTGTGGGCCGCCGGTAGCCGAAAAAAGTATCGCTATGGCGGATAAGGAGCTGGTTGATGCGGACCATGGCGGCTTCCGCGGCGACCGGATCGCGCACATCTTCCGGCTTGGGAAGTGCGGTCGCGAAGCCATTCGCTTCAAGGAAAGGCTCAATCCACTCGAATCCCCACTCCAGCGGGCGAACGACGCGGTTCTCGTCGCGCATGGTGAGCCGCGTCTCCCACTTGTACATCCAGCGTGCATATCTCTCTTTGAGCATGATTGCATCTCAAGTTTAGCAGCGCGGGCGTGCTGTAGCCGAATTTGCGATCCGGAAGAGGTTGCGGCTGGAGCAATATCGCAGGAGATTTACGCGAGCGTTTGGGCACGCCGCTTCTTCACTTCCCAAGCAGCCAGCCAGCCCAGGCTGAGCACCGTCACCAACGCAATGATTCCCAGCGAGATGACGCAATAGAGGCACCAGACCTCAAGAATGTCTCTTTCAATATGCGAAAGATAGAGCGCAAAAGCCAGCCCCACAGCGGCGGCGGCCGTTAGCAGGAGTCGACGCCGCGCCAGCGCCAACCCCGCCAACCCAAGATAGCCCACGATGCCGATGGCCGCCACCGGAACGTGCGCAATTTCGGCAAACGGGCTGTGGTTTACGATGCCGCAGTCCCATTTCGCATCGATGGAGCAGGGTTCTGTTTCGGTGGAGTAGTGAACGCGCAGCGCCAGTGTTGAAACCACTACGCCAGCCAGGGCCATCAAGGCAATCAGGTATCGCATCGTCGTCTTTCCGATGCTACCAGAACAGGATGCGCGCGGTACCATGGAGTCCATGAGCGAGGGAGCGAAGGAGCCGGGTGAACCACCCGCCACAGGCAGGCGGGTCGCCTTTTTCGGCGGTAGTTTTGACCCGCCCCACAAGGGCCATTTGGCCATTGCCCACGCTGCCCGCACCGCGCTTGGTCTGGATAGCATTCTTTTCGCTCCGGTTGGCGCACAGCCTCTGAAGCCCAATGGTTTGACAGCCAGCTTTGAAGACCGATTGGCGATGACACGTCTCGCCATTGCCTGCGAGCCGGAGTTTGCTGTTTCCCTCGCCGATGCGCCCAAACCCTCCGGCGCACCCAACTACACCCTGGAGACGCTTGAGGCATTGCGTGGGGAGCTTCTGCCGTTTGGCGCGCTGTTTTGCCTGATGGGCGCCGACGCGTTTTTCGGGTTACGTCACTGGCATCGAGCCGCGGAAATTCCTTTTGTTGCAAACTTGATTGTTGCTTCGCGCCCGGCGCAGCGGCCAGGAAGTCGGATTGCTGCTCTAAGGGGTGTCCTTCCGGAGGGTCTGAGCATGAGTGCTCAGCCCAAACTGGATCGGCCCCGCACCGGAGTTGAGGTGCGGCATTATGTGCTTCAAAATCAAGCCGGCTTCAGCGCTCCGTTTTACCTGTTGCCGGGGCTGCATGTGGATATAAGCGCATCCCAGGTTCGCGAGCAGATTCGCAAACTGGACCGCGCGGCTTTGGGAGGGCGGACTGCGGAGGACGATCTACTGCCCGAGCCGGTTTCTAACTACATCCGCTCCCACGGCTTATATAGATAGCGTTTTAGACGCGCCCCGACTTGCTCCCCGCCCGAAGCAGGGTCTACGATTGGGTTTGGAGAGCTTTCTTACCGAATGACATCGACCGCAGCGCAGCAGACCCGTATTCTCGTTCAGGCCGCAGCACAAGTCTGTGAAGAAAAGAAGGGCGTAGATACCCGCATTCTCGAGCTCGACCAGATCGATGCGGCGCTCTCCGACTTTTTTCTTGTTACATCAGCCACCAATGACCGGCAGGCGATCGCCATCTCCGATGAGATTGAGTATCGCCTGAAGAAGGAGTTCGGCGTAATGCCGAACTCTGTCGAGGGCCGCCGCCAGGGCGAGTGGATCCTGTTGGACTATGTGGACTTTGTGGTGCACGTATTCCTTGCCGAGCGACGGGCGTTTTACGACATTGAACGGCTTCGCAAGTCGGCCCGCCCCATTACTCCGGCTGAGTTCGATGAAGAGTTGAAGGCCGCCCTGACTGCCAGGACCCGTGCTGCTCGAAGCAAGGTCCCAGCCAAAGCAAAGCCGGAGACGGGCAAGGCTACACTCGCAGCAAAGAAGAGCGCGATTAAGAGCGCGCCGGCCAGCAAGAGTGGGTCTATGAAGGCTGGGGTCAGAAAGACTGCGGTCAAGAAGACCGCTGCAAAGAAGGCACCGGCAAAGATGGCTAAGAAGACTGCTGCCGCGAAGCCCGCGGCGAAGAAATAGAGACCAGCTGCACGGCGGGATTTGCGCAGAGGATTGAATCGACGGCTGAAATGAAACGGGGGACCTGAGTAATCAGGCCCCCCATTTCGCGTAGCTGTTTTGGTTGGGTTAGAAGGTGAAGTGGAGCTGCAGGCGGATGTTCCGGCTGAGCTGGAAGAGATACGGCTTGCCGTATTGGCTGCTCACCGTGATGGGCCCGCCGCCGCCAAGGCCGCCGGAGTTAGCCGGTGCCGCGTTCATTTCTGCCACGTAGTCATATTTGCTCTCGGCCGCTCCGTAGAAGGCCGGGCCCGAAGGCAGGGTCTGACCGCCTGGGCCAATGTAGTTGTTGGCAAAACCCGAATCAATTTCCTGGTTATCCGAGACCACATTCCGCTGGTTGAGGACGTTGGTGAAAGTCGCGTCGAAGCTCAGAACCTTCGACTCAGTAATCTTGTAGGCCTGACGAAGGTTGAAGTCCGACTGCGTATACCACGGAGTGCGCTTGGTATAGGGTGCGCTCACCGTTATTAGGCCTGTAGAAGCGTTTTGGGTGACGTCTACCCACTTGCCCCGATTCACAACGTCTGTCGGGAAAGCGCCGCTCGGCGGGATTCCGTCGCCGCTGGGGAAGGCATATCCCACATCCAGATAGCTGGTCAGCGGTG
>Ga0302320_10012927_pt1 | contig 17480 bp, 9 predicted proteins | sample Bog_T0_3_FD_202130 | JGI IMG/M metagenome (GOLD analysis project Ga0302320, IMG submission 202130) | Peat permafrost microbial communities from Stordalen Mire near Abisko, Sweden - Bog_T0_3 | ecosystem: Environmental > Terrestrial > Soil > Wetlands > Peat | place: Sweden: Abisko, Stordalen Mire...
AGACAATTCAATCACCCAGTGGCTGGCAGCGAGCAACACCACTTCCACCACGCAATACGGCCTGGCCGGTCCCCAGGGGCTCCGGATGGATGGCGCGGGCAATCTCTATATTGCCGACGCCTTTAATTCCGCCATCAAGGAGAAGTTGGCAGCCAACGGGAATGTGGTTCCGGTGGTTACCTCTGGATTGAGCCTGCCCTTTGGCGAGGCGGTGGATGCCGCGGGCAACCTCTATATCGCCGACAACGGAAGTGGTTCGATCTACGAGTGGTCGGTCATCAACGGCGCCGTGACCCCATTGGTTTCGGGGCTTTACGGACCCGACGATGTGGCGGTGGACGCCGCTGGCAATGTTTATTTCGCCAACACCGGCGCGCAAGTGGTCACGGAGTGGTCGCCCGCAACCCGCGGCCTGACCCCGCTGGTTTCCAGCGGCTTGAACTATCCTGCCGGCGTGGCGGTGGACGGCGCCGGCAACGTGTTTATCGCCGACTCCTTGAATCAACAGATCAAGGTGTGGTCCGCAGCGACCCACAACGTAACCACCCTGGCCTCGGATGTTTACTCGGTTAAGATCGCCGTGGATGACGGCGACAACGTTTATGTTGGTGACACAAACCCGCACGCCGCCCGGGAACTGCCTTATGCTTTCGTTGATCCAACGCCCAGGCAGGAAGGCATGGCTGGCGGGAGCGACGCTTTGCCAGCGGTGGTGCCCGCCACGCAAAATCTGCTGCCTCCGTTTGCCCCCTACAGCGACCAACCGTCGTGGCTGACCATCACAAGGGTCACGAATGGCGTCGTCGGCTTTTCGCTTGCTGCCAACCCAGGCGCCGCTCGCACGGGAAATATTTATGTTCTTGGGCAGGCGGTTCCCATCAACCAGGCGGGCCGTCCCGTTCTGAGCGTTTCGCCGGCGCCGGTCAATGGCGGAATGCAAATTGCATTCACCACCACTCCTGGCCAGACGAATTTCACCGTGCTGGCCTCCACGAATGTAGCGCTGCCGTTGAGCGAGTGGACACCGTTTGGCACGCCGGTCGAAAACCCTCCCGGCCAGTACACGTTCACCGCCGGCCCGGCTACTAATTCACAAACTTTTTACATCCTGCGGCTGCAATGACTTCGCGTTCCGGCCCAAAGGCAAAATCGGACGTCTGCCCACGCCTTTGCCCCCTGGCTTGCGAATCCCAACGGAGAATGAGCTGGCCAGCGACGCCGGCAGGTCCGTTGGTGACGCCGGTGATGGTCAGCCAGGCTTGATCACTGGCGGGAGCGAACGGCGGCAGCAGATTTTGCGTGGCGGGAAGCACCGGGGGCAACACCCCGGAGCCGGCGGCGGCGCTTTCCGTAACGGGCGTGGGATCCACGAACGCGCGCGGCACTTCACCGATCACGTTCGCCTGGTTGGAGTACGCCCCAATATACACGTTGCCCGCGCCATCCACCGCCACACTATCGGGCGTGCCATCTGGCAGCGACCAGAAGGGGGTTACCGAATGGTTCGCGGCTGACCATTGCTCAACAGCTCCGTTGGCGTAGTCCGCCACATAAATGTTGCCCGCGCCATCCACTGCCAGGCCCAATAATCCATTCACTCCCGAAGTAAACACCGGGTTCACATTCCGGCTGGCGGCCGACCACTCCTGGACCGCGCCGGTATTGCCAGCCTCGGAAAAATAGAGGTTGCCAGCGGCGTCGAGGGCTACTCCTTGGGGAAAAATGTTATTTCCGGTGGCAACCACCGTGGTCAGGGTCCTCGTCACCGGCGACCACTCCTTGATCGCACTGCCGACGCTATCGGCAATATAGACATTCGTGGCGCCATCCAAGGCCACCTGAACGGGTTCGTCCAGGTCGTCCGGGAGCACCAGGATGGTCAGGTTGCTGTTCGCCGCGGTGTATTCCCAGATTTCGTTGCCATATTCGTCGGCAACATAGACGTTGCCCGCGCCGTCCACCGCAAGGGCCGTGGGAGTGCCCAACCAGGAGAAGGCGGTCAGCGTGATGACATCGTTGCTCGCCAGCAGCCATTTCTTAATCTGCCCGTCGGCGATGTAAACGTTGCCCGCCGCATCCACGGCCACCCCCGGCGGATTGTGTGTCGCTGCCGAAGTCAGCACCGTGAACGGCGACGCCGCCACATAATTTGATCCCGCCTGGGTAATGGCCAGGGTCTGACCGGCAATGGTGAGCGCGCCCACCCGGGTCGCTCCGGGATTGGCATCGAAGGTGAAAATGACATTCGTGCTGCCCAGGCCGCTTTGATTGGCGACGCTCAAATGCAACCAGGCCGCGTTGGTCGTGGCCGTCCAGGCCAGGGAGTTTGACAGGACAACACTGTCCGTTCCTGCCGCCGGTCCTTCGACCCGGGTCGTTAATCCGAGCACTGCCGGCACCGGGAAAGGCGGCACGGAATTCGACCAGCCCGCGCCGTTCTCGATCGTGGCGGTGTTGCCGTTGCCGGAAGCGTCATTGGCGTTGGTTCCGGTGCCTTCATTCAGATGATAATACGCCACCAGACCCGGCTGGGGGCCGGACGAGATGTTCATGTCCGAAACGATTTCAGCCGCGGTGCGAATCGTATTCCAAATCCGCACCTCCGCCAACTGCCCCTGGAAGAAGTTGCAATCGCAATTCACCCCCTGCCGCCCGAGGTACATGGCCGACCCGCTCAAATACAACGATCCGGCGCGGTTGTTGGTGTGGTCCAGCACGCCATTGATGTAAAATTGCTTGTTCGTGCCGTCATAGGTCGCCGCCACGTGCGTCCAGGTATGGAGCGGGACCAACGAGGCGGATGAATCCCAGCCGCCGGCCCCGAACAAGGACACCTTCATCACGCCGCAAGTCGTGCCATCGTAACCTACCTGAAATATGTAATCGGTCGAGGCGTTATTGCCATTGCCCCGCGACAGGATGGTGTTGCACTTGGCGGCACCAATGTTAACCCAGGCCTCGAAGGTTACCGGGGTCGGCGTCAGGCTGGCATTGGCTGGCACCAAGCCATACTGGGAGGTCCCGTCAAGGTTCAAGCTGGCTCCGGCATGGAGTGAGAAAGCCGGCAGCGTGGTCCATAAGACCGATGCCACCAAAATCCATAATGACCGGGCGTTTGTCTTCACGGCTTGCAAAAAGCTATTTTTGGCTAATTAAGGCGAGAGTATGCCAAAATACGGGTTGCGTCAAGCATGGCAACCTCATTTCGAGCGCGAAGGGTGTGAGACAAAAATCTGCAAGCAGCTTAAAAAGCGTATAAAACCGCAGTTTATGTCGCTAGGAAACGAGCTACCGATGGCCAGCCGGGCGGGTGGGACGGTTAGGTCGGAGCGCGGCTTTGGTGAAAGCCAGCCGCCGCAACGTTCGCCATTCCATGAAAGGGAGCGTTTAGGTTCATGGTTCGGAATGCAGACTTTGATCCGCCACGGGAAGCGGGTCCTGCCAGTTTTTCCACCTTGATTTACCTTGATTTACCTTGATTAGGCTTGATTTACCTTGATTCATGCAGCGAGCTGGCGACGGGGCACTCCCCGAATTAAAATGAAACACTGGGCGACGAGCCGTCGCCACCCCCGAATGCGGCGGCGGTCCACGGCGTGACATTCTGGCGTTGTGGGCGCTCATGAATTGATCTTTTTGCCTTTAGCATATCAGGGGACCTTGGACATAGGCTGTCCAAGGTGTTTTTTTTATGCAAAAAAGTTCAACCCCAGCGAATCGATGCAATCGTAGCTACGCATGCCTCGTTTGGTGGGCTTTTTCGGGTCTTTCAGAATTTTGTTTCACACCCGAGCGCGAAGTCCAGGGGGCGCTCTAAAGTCCGGCATTATCAAGCGGTTGCAAACCAGGGTGGCACGGGCCACTGGCCCGTACCGTCCGGCGACCCGCCGGACGGAACGGGTGAGGCGCTCTTTTGGCATGCGGAGACCGTTTCCCACCGTGCCCCCCTCTCCGCTCAGCCGGGCTGGTCGCCCGGCAGGACGGGCCAGTGGCCCGTGCCCCCCTGCATGGTCCATGCTTTTTTAGATCGACCCTGAGCGCAGTCCGCCCCGGCGCAAACCCGCCTCCTGCATAAAAATCAATAATTTCTTCCATAATTTCAAATCGCCCGCCGTTGACTTCCATTCCCGTTCGTGGTTTGATCGCCGCATCCCCAAATGGCTCAGCCATGCCAGCCATTTTACGTGGGCACGTCTGCTCCCGTAAAAAGTCAACCAACGAACCAACAACTAGGAAAGCAATGAAGCTAACAAACACCAAACTCCTGTGCGCCGGCGTTGCCCTCAGCCTGGGCCTGACGATGAATACCTTTGCCTTTGGCTATGGCTTTGGGGCCGCAGCCACCGGCGGAAGCACCGCTTATGTGGTCAATAACCTCAATGATTCCGGGGCGGGCTCGTTCCGCACCGGGGTCACCACCAGCGGCAATCATGTGACCTTCGCCGTCTCGGGCACCATTGCCTTGAAATCCGAGGTGGCCATTGCCAGCAACGTCACCATCGACGGCACCACGGCCAGCATCACCATTGCCAGCAACACCGTTTCCCTGAGCGGCGCACACAATATCATCATCAAGAACATCCGTTTTCGCGAGGGCGAGGCCGGCGGCTCGGGCAAATGCTCCCTGCAAGGCGACCCCTACCACGACGTCATGATTGACCACTGCTCCATCGAATTGGGACGCTGGGATTGTTTTGAAGCGACCGGCAGCTCCAGCAACATCACCGTGCAGTACTGCATCATCGGCCAGGGGATCGACCCGCAATATTTCGGGGCCTTGATTGATGGCGCCAACCTGATCACGCTGCACCACAACCTCTGGATTGACAATAACGACCGCAATCCCAAGCTGGAGGGCAACAGTCAGTACATCAACAACGTCGTGTACGACTGGATCGACGCCGGCGGCCTGGAAGGATCCCATTCCGCCGCGCCATGGAAAAGCGATCTCATTGGCAACTATTTCATCCAGGGCCCGCTCTCCGCAAACTCCAATTGGGCCTTTGATTGCAATGCAAATGATCAATGGTACCATGCCAACAACTATATTGATCTCAACGCCAACGGCGTTCTGGACGGAACCAAAGTCCAGGATGCCCAATATGCCGCGTTGGGCGTGACGCAACTGGCAACCCAGCAATACAATCCAGCGGCGGCGGTGCCGGTGGATAGTCCCGCCACGGCGGTCAGCGAGGCCGTCTCCGGCGCATGGGGCTGCCAGCCCATTGATGCCTTTGATTCCACCCTGCTGGGATATGTGAAATCCTACGGCCAAACCGGACGCAAAGGCCCCTGACTCCCGCCAAGACCAAAGTTGCTGGCGGCCGCCGGTCGCGTAATGGCCACGCCGCCCGCCCCCAGTGAAGCCTGCTTTCACCATCCTTGTGCCACGCGCAAAAACAGTCATTGGTCTGGGTCTCTTGCTCGCCGTCGTGCTGCTCGCAGTCACGGCGCACCAGCGGCCCAGCCAGATGCCGGAAGCCCCGACGCTTCCAGCGGGCCCATCCCTCTCGGCCCCCGCCAGTCTTCCGACCGTCGCGTCAGCAGGCCTGCGCCAGACGCCCAACCCATCGCCGATGTCCACCGCCGACCAAATCGCCCAAGTCCTGGCGAAACTGCGGGAATGGGACGACGACGACAATGCCGCGTTGCGCGAGCAACGGTTGCAGGCCTTGGACGCCCTGCTGGCCGGCACCAATGCCATGGAAATCGTCCAGGCCTTGCCCACGCAATGGCTGGGGTACGCCTTCGCCACTCCGGCCTTCCGTCAAAGCCTGTTAGCCGATCCCTCCGCCACCCTGGATTGGCTGCGGGCGCACACCAATATTCTCAGCACGCAAGGCTTCACCTTCGTCAAGGATTGGCGGCAAACTGACGACGGAGGGTTGCGCCGCTATCTCGATGCCCTGCCGGCAGGCGAGGACAAGCAGTCCCTGATTGCGGTGGCCGGCCAGGAAGCCCTGTCCCGCAGCCCGGTGGAAACCATCCTCTGGGCCTGCGATTTGAACAATGGCCCGACCCAAAACCGGCTGCTCCAAATGGCCACTGCCGCTTGGGCCGGCCAAGACCCGCAGGCCGCCGTGGACTGGCTCCGGCAAATTCCGGACCCGGATTTGCAAGCGCAGCTCGCCGGGTCCTTCGCGGCCGGCTATGCGCGAAGCAATCCGGCTCAGGCCGCCGGCTGGCTGGTTCAATCCCTGCCACCGGGCCCGGCCCTGGACCAGGCGACCGCAGAAGTGGCTTGGACTTGGGCGCTGACCCAACCGGAAGCGGTGGGTGCCTGGGTGGGAACTTTGCCCGCCGGCCAGCCCCGGCAACAAATGCTCAATGACCTCGTGAATGTCTGGAGCTATCACGATGCCGGCTCCCTCGAGGCGTGGATCGCGACCTTGCCGGACCACCAACTCCAGGCCGAGGCGACGGCGAGCTATTCCCAACTGGGCGATTAAGCCCGAACTCCGAAGTGGGCCATGAAATCGAAAAGACATCTCGCGTGCCCAACGCGGTAGGGCGCGTCACTCCGTGTACGCCGCGCCTGCAACCAGAGTGAACCCATTGTCCCCAGCGGCGTATTCCCAACCCGTTGCCTGACCGGCATTCCAGCTTCCCTCGTTCCCACTTTCCCACTTCGGAGTTCGGATTAAGCCGCGCATCCGGTCCCTTCGTCACTGGGTTCCTTTGTTGTTCCATTTCCCGCCCGCCATCTCCTCCCGCCGCCATCGCAAAAACGGCGCGCAATGTTCCGGGGTGGCCTGATTCCGCAACGGCCAGTACGCGTTGAAATCGGCTTCCAGCCGGCCCAGCTCGCGAATGCCTTGGCGGGCCAGGGACTTCGCTTCGGGGCCGTCTCCGGCGGCGACCGCTTGCTGCCATAACATGTATTGGCACGATTGCCCGGCCATGCGCGCGGCCAGATCCAATTCCACCGCCAGCAGGCTGCCCGCATCCGAACGGCTTTTCCCCCGGCGAATCGCCGCCCGCTGCACCGCAATTTCCTGCTGCGCCGCCAGGAGGTTCCGGCGCGGAATTCTGGCAAACCACTGCAAACCATTCCGGCAAAACAGCTCGCGCGCCTCCGGCTTCGGCGCAGCGATGACCGTGCCCAGCGGCGTTTCGTTTACCGCCTTCACCCCCAGCTTGAGATGGGCCACCCCCAGCCGGAGCGCGGCCCCCGCCAGCTGGCCCGCCGGATCCTCATACACGTCGCGATTCAGCACCGCTTCCAGGGTCTTTTCGTCCAGCGCAGACGCATTCCACGCCAGCGCCGCCCCGGCGGCAAACATCGGCCAGCTCACCGCCAGCGGTTGCGGATGCCCGCCATCGCCCCAATCGGTGTTGAGAAACCCGGCCGCGCCAAACCTTTTCCCCGCCCCGGCGGCCGCGCGCAAATTGGCCAGGGCGTTGTCGTGCCGCCCCACCATCGTCTGCCAGGTGGAAGTGCCCGGGCACACATAAAAGGGAATATTGGCGCGGGCAAACTGCGCCGCCTCGCGCGCGAAAGGATGCTCCGCCTCGTACCCCCAGTTCAGCGCCACAATCCCCTGCCCTGCCCGCCGCGACCGCCGCAAACCGGCCAGTTCCCGGATCAACCCGGGATGTTTTAAAATGATGTCGCCCCAAAACATCATGGTTTTGCCGCGCGCGGACACCTCCCGATGAATCCGCTGCAAAAACTCAAAATAGATCCGCCCCTGCCCTTCCCGGGCACACGCCGCCCGGCTTTGCCCCCGGCCCAAATCCCAGGTCTCATCACCGCCCACATTGAAAACCGCACTCGAGAAATTCGGCAGCAATTCATCATACAGCCCCCGCAAAAACGGCAGCGTGCCCGGATGCTGCGGAGCCAGGGTGGTCGGGCGGCGCAAAAAATCCCCCGTCTCGGCCTCGTACGGCTCCGCCAACTCCCCCAGATGCCGCAATTGCGGGTCGGCCAGAAAATACCGCAAGTGCCCGAACGAATTCTGGTTGGGCACCAGCTCAATCCCCAACTCGCGGCAGCGCGCATCGAGCTGGCGAATCTCCCGGCCCGACAGCGCCCCCCAGCTTTGCCAGATGCGCCGGTAGGGGCGATACGCGAAGGTATGCTCCGTATAAAGTTGCAGCTCGTTGATTTTGAGGTCCGCCAGTTTTCCCGCCAGGTCCAGCAACGTGGGCAGCGTGGGCACCCGGCCGCGCGAAATATCGAGCATCACCCCCCGGCGCAGGAAATCCGGCCAGTCCCGGATTTGCAGACCGGGCAGCCGGTGCCCGAATTGGCGCAACAACTGCCGCCACGTCGCCATCGCCGCGCGCAACCCCGCCGGCGCGCGAAATTCAATGGTCACCCCGCCTGGCCGGATGGTCAGCGCATACCCCTCAGGATGCCCGGGCGCGGCGTTCGAGCGCTGAATGGAGATGGGCGCCCGTCCCTTGGGCAGCTCCCAAACCCCCGGCAAACGCTCCAGCGAGCGCGGCGCGGGCAATAGATGAATGACGGCTGGTTTCGACATCGGTTTTAGTTAGCCACAGCCAGTCGGGATTTGCACGGTTTTTACTCCCCGACGGTACCCCGGCAATTGGGAGCGCAAAGGTCACCATCACGTGCTTGGAAATGCGGCTATTTGATTTCTATTTGAGCTCGGAATCGGGCGGCCCAACCGCTGGCGGCCGGGCCGGGATATTCGTCACGGCCGCAGGAATAAACTCAATGACATCCGCGCGAACGGTTATTTGCGGGAGGGAAAACAGAATATAATAAGGGCCGTTTTTTTCCACGACGAGGTTGGCCAGCGTTTGGGGCCGGCCACGCTCCATGGCGGCCTGGGCATAGAGCCGGTTCATCGCCACGGTGAATTTCGCCGGCACAATCGTCAGGACGCCGAGCAGTGAGAACCCTTCACTCTGTCCGACCACATTGGTCTGGGTGACAATGAAATTGGCCGTTTCCAGCCGAATGTCGGTTTCGCTGTGGATTTCCAAGCCGGCGGCGTTCGGCGAACCGATCAGTGAGGCGATGGGCAGGGCGGAAGCGGCGGCGCAACCGCCGGCCAGCGCGGCAAGGGCCAGCAGCGCGAGGAGACTGAGCACGCCTTTTAGCCGGCCATGAGCGGGTTGCCTTTCCTCCCCGACTTCCGCGTCGCGGACCGCTTCGGCGGCGTGCGGGTCGGCCGCTGGCGGCGGCGTTCCGGGTTGGTCGCCTGCGCAGACCTTGCCCGCGCCCGCACTCACCCTGCGGCGCAATTGGGTGACCGCCGCTGGCAAATGGGGAGCCCCGAACAAACTCGTTCCCGCGACAAAGGTATCCGCCCCGGCGTGGGCACAATCGGCCCCGGTCTCGTCGTTGATGCCGCCATCCACGCTGATGCGGTAGGATAAATTCCGTTCCCGCCGCCACCGCGCCGCCTGCTGGATCTTGGGCAAACCGGCGCGGATCAATGACTGTCCCCCGAAGCCTGGATTTACGGTCATCACCAGCAGCAGATCAATCTGGTCGAGGTAGGGCTCCACCGCAGTAATCGCGGTGGGCGGATTGACCGCGAGCCCGACTTTTTTGCCGAGGGCTTTGATTTGTTGGATGAGGGACGGAATCAGGTCCCCGAGTTCGACATGGATGATCAGTTCATCCGCCCCCGCTTTGGCAAAGGCACCCAACAATATTCCGGGCTGCGAACACATGAGGTGAACGTCGAAAAAAAGCCGGGTGAGCGGGCGGATGGCTTGGACGACCTGCGGGCCGAAGGAAATGTTGGGCACGAAATGGCCATCCATGATGTCGAGGTGCAGCCAGTCGGCCCCGGCGGCCTCCGCCCGTTCTGCCTCCTGGCCGAAACGGGCCGGATTGGCCGCCAGCAACGATGGCGCAATGATGATGTCCACAAGAATGGATTCCAGTTTTTCAGACGGCAATCGGCACCATCGGTTGCGGCGGCTCATGCAACGGCCAGCGCAAATCACCGGTCATCAAATAAACCACCATGGCGGCTAGCATTACGATAACGCAAAACCAAATCCGCCAGTCCCGATGCGCGCGCCGCCAATAAGGCGGCTGGCCGTGATGAATCGGGCCGCCATTCGGATCCCCGTGCGACTTGTGATCGTGCTTGGGCTCAGTCATAAAATATTGGAACGTTCCCGATGGGTTTATTTGTGCGCAGCGGCATTCTTGAGACCTTTGCTGCGATTCAACTCCGGAACCCCCCTATGGTCATCGGCGGAAATTGTTGCCGACGCCTGGCCGGCTGCGGTTGCCCCCCATTTCCAGTCGCGAATCTCCGGCAGGTCCTGGCCATGCTGGTCCACGTAATGCTTGTGCTCAATCAGCTTGTCTTTCATCTGCTGCTTCAGATAGTCGCCCTTCGAGCCTAAACCCGGCACGCGATCCACCACATCCTGCACCAGATGAAACCGGTCAATTTCATTCTGCACGCGCATGTCAAAGGGCGTGGTGATGGTGCCTTCCTCCTTGTAACCCCGGACGTGGAGATGACGATTGGTCCGGCGGTAAGTCAGCTTGTGCACCAGCCAGGGATAACCGTGGAAATTAAAGATGATGTGCTTGTCCTGGGTGAAGAGGGAATCGTAATCCACTTCGCTCAACCCGTGCGGATGCTCACTCGCGGGCTGGAGCTTCATCAGATCCACCACATTGATCACGCGGACCTTCAGCTCCGGCAGATGTTCGCGCAGGATGGAAACGGCCGCCATCGTCTCCAGTGTGGGCGTATCGCCGCAGCCGGCCATCACCACATCCGGCTCGCTGCCCTGGTCGTTGCTGGCCCACTGCCAGATGCCGATCCCCTGCGTGCAATGCACCACGGCCGCGTCCATGGTCAGCCATTGCGGCAGCGGATGTTTGCCCGCCACCACCACGTTGACGAAATGCCGGCTGCGCAGGCAATGATCAAAGATGGACAACAGGCAGTTGGCATCGGCCGGCAAATAAACCCGCACGATGCTGGCCTTTTTGTTGATCACGTGGTCGAGGAAGCCGGGATCCTGGTGCGTGAACCCGTTGTGATCCTGCTGCCACACGTGGGAGGCGAGCAGGTAATTCAACGACGCAATCTTTCGCCGCCAGGGCAGCTCCGCCGTCACCTTCAACCATTTGGCGTGCTGGCTGAACATGGAGTCCACGATGCGAATGAAGGCTTCGTAGCTGTTGAATAATCCGTGCCGGCCGGTCAGCAAATAACCCTCCAGCCAGCCTTCGCACTGGTGTTCACTCAGCATGGAGTCCAGCACGCGGCCGGCGGGGGCGAGAAATTCATCCGGCTTCACCTCCCGCGCATCCCACTGCCGATTGGTGACTTCAAAGACCGCGCCGAGCAGATTGGAGAGCGTCTCATCCGGGCCGAACACGCGGAAATTGTTCGGGTTCAGTTTTTCGACATCGCGCAGGAAATTGCCCAGCACCATCGTGTCCTGACCTTCATTGGCCCCCGGGGAGGGGACCGTCACCGCGTGATCGTGAAAATCGGGCATGACCAGATCGCGCAAAAGCAGGCCGCCATTGGCGTGGGGGTTGGCCCCCATCCGCTGGTTTCCCGTCGGGGCCAGCGCTTGCAGTTCCGGATTGAGCCGGCCATCTGCATCAAACAATTCCTCCGCCCTGTAACTCTTCATCCAGCTTTCGAGCAGCGCCACATGCTCTGGATGATCGGGGTCCACCAGCAGCGGCACTTGGTGCGCGCGGAAGGTGCCTTCGATTTTCAGGCCGTCCACTTCTTTCGGCCCCGTCCAGCCCTTCGGCGATTTCAGCACAATCAACGGCCAGCGGGGGCGGGTGGGGTCGCGTTGGTCCCGCGCATTCGTTTGCATTTGCCGGATATCCTCAATCGCTTTGTCCATCGTGGCGGCCATAAGTTCGTGCATTTTCTCCGGCTCGTCCCCCTCCACAAAATATGGCGTCCAACCACAGCCGCGGAAAAATTGTTCCAACTCGTCCGGTTCGATGCGCGCCAGAATGGTCGGGTTGCTGATCTTGAAACCATTCAGGTGCAGAATGGGCAGCACCGCCCCGTCCGTGACCGGATCCAGAAATTTGTTCGACTGCCACGAGGTCGCCAGCGGGCCGGTCTCGGCTTCGCCATCCCCAACCACGCAGGCAACAATCAAATGGGGATTGTCCAGCGCGGCCCCGAACGCATGACTGAGCGAATACCCCAATTCCCCGCCTTCGTGTATCGAACCCGGCGTGGTCGGTGCCACATGGCTGGAAATGCCGCCCGGAAACGAGAATTGCGTGAACAGTTTTTTCAGCCCGGCCTCGTCCTGCGTGATGTTCGGATAAACCTCGCTCCAGGTGCCTTCCAGATAAACGTTGCCAACAATCGCCGGCCCGCCGTGGCCGGGACCGGCGACATAGAACATGTCCAAGTCATACTTCTTGATGACCCGGTTCAAATGCACGTAAATGAAATTCTGGCCCGGCGTCGTGCCCCAGTGCCCGACCACGAGCGGCTTCACGTCCGTTAGTTTCAGCGGCCGCTTCAGCAGCGGATTGTCGTAGAGATAAATCTGGCCGACCGACAGATAATTGGCGGCGCGCCAGTAGGCATCCATCTTCTGAAGCAGTTCAGGAGTGAGGGTGGTGGGTTTTGTTTTCATATGAGTCATCCTATTCCGCATAAGCTTGTTTGCTACGGGCTACGACCGACCTTCGCTGGGCACCGCCAGCAACCACGTGTTCATGGCTAACGGCTCATGAGTTCGTCCACCCAATAATCTGGGCTCAACTATGCGCGATTCGGGGCGGCTTCGCCATGGGGTATAACCCGAATATCCTGAAGGTAAAAAACAAACTCCGAAGTCGGCAATGAAATCGAAAAGCCCTGGCGCGAGCCCGTCGTTGGTAGGGCGCGTCACTCCGTGCGCGCCGCGCCTGCAACCAGCGGGCGCAAACTTTCCCCGGCGTCGCCTTCCCGACCCGCCGCCGATCAAGACTTTGATCGAGTTTCCCGGACCCGCTTCGGAGTTCGCGTAAAAAACTGCTGATAAACGCAGACCAACCGGACTCCGCGTTCTCCGCGCCTCAGCGTTTGTCCCCATCGCCCTTTTGCTTGCCGTTCGTATTCGCAGAGGATTGGGTCAGGACCGGGTGGGATCCACCAATCGGCCAAGAAAGAGGATGCTGCCGGAATGGCGGTCGCGGATCAGGAAAAGGAAGGGGTGGTCCGCGCGGAAAACCGGCGTGGGCCGGGGCCTCATCACGGCATTACTCCTCATCACCACTGCGGTCGCGGCGGCGGCCTCGGTGCCCGCCTCGTTGACCTCCACGAACGCTTTGTGGACCACCGCCGAGAGGAACAGATCGCGCTCACCGTCCATGCCGGAAAAATCGGCCTGAAGCGAAAAGGCATCCGTCATTCCCATTTCCGCGAGGGGTTGGGCCAGACTGAATTGTGCCGCCAGCTTGAATTTCGGCAGGCTGACCGCGACTTTCTGTTCGCGGGCCTGAGCCAGCCAGCGGTTCAGCGCTTGCGAATTCAGCCGGGCTTCCACGCTGTTCAAGCCCTCCGGTTCCGGCGGCAGCAAAACCACCATGCCCAGCTCGTCGCCGGCATAAGGCAGTTCCAACAATTGCAGACCATCCACTTCGGCATATTTGAAGTCGGCGGTCAGGTTCATCAGCGCCACTTCCGGTTTTTGCTTCGGTGTCACCGTGAAGGGCGCCTGGGTCGTGGCCCGCTCGTCAAATTTCCGCATCCAGCTCCCCTTGAAATAGATCGCGTTCACCAGCACCAGCCGCGTCGCCGGGCCGAGCAGCCCCGGCGCGATGAGCCCGGTGATTTTGCCTTTGGTCTGGCGGTCCACCCAATCATTGATTTCGGTCCGCACGGCCTCCGCGTGCGAGCGAAAATCAACCTGTTCCCAATGGGCGTCATAGCTTTGTTGTGCCAGCTTCAAAAATGTCGGCAGGAAAGGATGGTCTTGCAAACCCCACAACCCGTTCGCGAGGTTCAACTCAATCCCCTTTTTCTCCGGCTCGTTGTTTAATTGCTGTTGCAGTTCGCCGAAGGCAGCCCCGAGCCGAAGCGGGTTGGTGTCGAAATGCAGCGTCTGGGCCATTTGGGCGGCCGTGGCGCCCCGCGCTCCCGCATAAGTCATGGCCAGGCACGTGGAGATGCTGTACGGAGAGAAGAACAGATTGCCGTCGGCACTCTTCAGCCGGGCATAGAGATCCAACGCGAAGGCGGTGTTGCCGCCGGTCAGGCCGGCAAGGTCGTTCGTGCCCGGCGAGTCAGCGGGGCACCCAAGCAGTGGGGTCATAAATAATGTGACCGCAGCCAACCATGATAAGCGGCGCATAAGCATACAAGAACTGTGGCTGCTTTGGCCATCGCGATCAATAGGGTAAACACCCCATGGCGCTGGCCCGGCCCCAGCCCTAAAATTCCCTGAACTTTAAAACGAAGAGACAATATCATGAAGCAAAAAATGACCCGGCAATTGGGCATGATTGGCTTGGGCCGGATGGGCGCAAACATGGTTCGGCGGCTGGCCAAAAACGGGCACCCGTGCGTCGTCTATGACCAGTTGCCCAAAGCCGTCCAGGATTTAACCACGGCCACCACCGAGGGGGCCGCTTCGCTAGCCGACCTGGTGCAAAAACTGGCCCAGCCGCGCGCCGTCTGGTTGATGGTGCCGGCGGCCGCCGTGGATAAAACCATTGCCGACCTCCTGCCGCTGCTGGCAGCCGGCGACATCCTTGTTGACGGCGGCAATTCCTATTATATAGATGACATCCGGCGGGCCAAGGAACTCGCACCCAAGGGGATTCATTATGTGGATGTGGGCACCAGCGGCGGGGTTTGGGGATTGGAACGTGGTTATTGCATGATGATTGGCGGCGATTCAAACGTGGTGCAACAGCTTGACTCCATTTTTTCCACCCTCGCCCCCGGTCTCGGCGCGGTCGCGCACACGCCGGGACGCGCGAAACCCGGCGGCACAGCCGAACTGGGTTATCTGCACTGCGGTCCCAGCGGTGCCGGGCATTTCGTCAAGATGGTGCATAACGGCATCGAATACGGCCTGATGGCAGCCTATGCCGAGGGCTTGGGCATTTTGCGCGGGGCCAACCTCGGCCGCCAACCCGGCGAAGCCAATGCGGAAACCACGCCGCTGCGCGAACCGGGCAACTACCAATACGACCTGAATCTGGCCGACATTTCGGAACTCTGGCGGCGCGGCAGCGTGATCGCCTCCTGGCTGCTGGACTTGACAGCGGCAGCCTTGGTCAAGGATCCCACGCTCGCCGGACTCGCCGGCCGCGTCTCTGATTCCGGCGAAGGCCGGTGGACAATTCAGGCGGCCATTGATGAAGGCGTGCCCGCGCCCGTGCTGACCATGGCCCTCTACGCGCGTTTCAGTTCCCGCGGGGACGCCGATTTCCAGGATAAAGTACTCTCGGCCATGCGCTTCGGCTTCGGCGGCCATCTGGAAAAATCCGCGAAATAACGGCGGCCGCGCCCTGGCTGACACCGGAGCGTCTTTGCCTGGCCCGGATATTTCATAGTGAAACCGGCAAAACCATGGCAAACCATTGTAGCGCAGGCTTCCCAGCCTGCCGTATCGCAACCCCTGAGCCGTTCCGTCAATGGTAAATCCATGGCCTCCTTTTTCCAGAATGGCGGTGCGAATACAAGGCCTGAAAGGCCGCCACATGACAGCCCAGGGCAACGCCCTGGGTTTGCCGCCACCGTTGCCATCAAGCGCTGTAAGCGCGCAACCATTCTTCTGCTGACACGGCGGTATTCCAACGTCGTAGCGCAGGCTTCCCAGCCTGCTGTTGGCAAGCCGAGCTTCGGCTCGCAGGTTTCCAAACCTGCGTGCCCTGTCTTTTCAACCACGCCTTCGAACGTGTTTGCGCCCCTTTTTTTCATAGGGCTTTTCGCGACTCTTTCCCAAATGGCTATGAAATATCCGGGCTGGGGGGAACCCGCTTCCTGCCGGATTTCCTCCGGCCGAGCAGCGGGTAACGTCCCGGCGTTGAGCGCGACCGCGCCACCTTCCCCGTGACTGCCGACCTGCCTCCGATTCCACCACAAACCATGAAGCACCTTGTGGTCATCGTCTTCTCCCCCCAATTCGTGCCAATTCGCGTCGGCATCGTTTCCATCGCCTCCCCTTCGGAATTTCATCGAAAAACCCCTTTGTTTTACGTTAAAGCTCCTGTTCTGCCGCGGTTAGCCCAAGCGCAACTCATTGCCTGTCGGCAGGTTGCGTGAAATTCTAACTTCCAGCTTCTAAATTCTATCTTCTCGGCCTTTCCCATTGTTAGCCGCTAACGCATTTTTGAAAATAAATGCCGGAAAAGTGCGAAATGCGTTAGCCGCTAACAACCCGGTTTTCCCGAACCCTGCTACACTTCCTTCTGATGCAGGGCTGCCACCATCAAGCCCGGAGGGCGAAAGAAAATAGCCCAGTGATTGATCACTGGGTTCGCGTGTCGCTTTGTCCAAAGTCCCGCCCGGGACGACCGAACCGCCGCCAGCTTGGGTGGCCAGCGTCACGCAGCGACCAAAGTAGCCGACAAGCCATCCCCAGCTGCCACTTTCCCACCGCTTTACTTTTAAGAAACACATTATGCAAGTGACTGTTTGTAAGTCTGTTACGCTCGCAGCCAAAGCGCCAAAGATGCCCGGCTGTGTCGCCACTGGCTTCCCTCTCCCCTCAACGGGGAGAGGGATTGAGGGTGAGGGGTGGTCATACCCAGAGCTGCCTCCCGTTTCTTCCGGTATCAGCCCCCTCCGGGGTCCCGGCTGAACACTTGATCACTGAACACTGAACACTTTTTCAACAAAACCCCCGAAATATCACTTTTTACGCCTTGAAACCGCACCGCACAATCACCCGATGCATCGCCGCCGACCCACGGGTGGTAGGGCGCGTCACTCCGTGCGCGCCGCGCCTGCCACCAGAGCGTGCAAAATTTCCCCGGCGTCGCCTTCCCGACCCGCTGCCGATCAAGACGTTGCTCGAGTTTCCCGTACCCACTTCGGAGTTCGGGTTAAACCCAGAGCCTCTTCGCCTTCAACCTGAAACCTTCAACCTGAAACCTTCGTGAAACCCCCGAAATAACACATTTTACATTTTGAAATATCCAATCTGAAATCTCACCCCAACCCCCAACCAAAACCACCCCATGCCAACCGACCCCATGAACCCCACATCCGATCCAGCATCCCAGCAACCAGTCACCAGCATCGCGCCGCCAGCCTCCAGCGATCGCAAGCTCAGCCACCCCGACTCCCCCGTCACCCAGCTAAAACTCCTCTGGCGCAACGAAATGTCCGATGACGACCGCGACTACTGGCGCGACCTCTTCGCCTCCCCCACCCCCAATTACGACATCCGCCGCGAAATCCTGGCCAAATATCAAATCGAACTCCGCTACGACACCCAGCTCGTCCGCTTCCGCCGCTGGGCCGACGCCTACGAAGAACGCACCGAACAAATCCAGGCCGAAGCCGACGCCGTCGCCCAAGCCACCGCCGCCC
>Ga0302320_10012929_pt1 | contig 17479 bp, 20 predicted proteins | sample Bog_T0_3_FD_202130 | JGI IMG/M metagenome (GOLD analysis project Ga0302320, IMG submission 202130) | Peat permafrost microbial communities from Stordalen Mire near Abisko, Sweden - Bog_T0_3 | ecosystem: Environmental > Terrestrial > Soil > Wetlands > Peat | place: Sweden: Abisko, Stordalen Mire...
CCGAATCCACATGAATCATGCCAAACCGCGTTCCTCGGGGAATTTTGGACAATGTGTCGGAGAACCATCCTTTGTAGATCTTTATCGCTTCCGGTTTGATGAATTTGGCGCATCCTTTGCGCAGTTCTTCGGGCGAAATTCCACGCAGTTGTCCCTTTCCCCAAACGCCCGACTTTACATGCGCGTTATCCAAATCAACCGGGTTCTGCGATTCCGGCATTCCCTCAAAACTGTCGAACAGATGCAAAGACTTCTCCGTTTGGTAATGCTTCATTGCCATGGAGATCATTCTAGCCGTCCGGCCGGAGTGAGTTCCAAACTCGACAATATCCCCTTCCACCGCCGCTCCAACCACGTATTGAACCCCCATGATCAGACTCTCGGCGATTAAGCGGAACCCGAGAGGTTCATGGGAGCGTCGAACCTCCCTCGCCAAATCAGAGAGTCCGGGATAGGGATCGAAAGGGTTTTGGAAGCGGGACATCAGTTTTCGCATGAACGCACAGTTTTCATCGGTTTAGATTCGTCGCCTGTTTCATAAAGAAGCGCAGGGTTCCAATTCAATGGGGATCGCTGCCCAAGTCAAGGAAAAGCACCCCTGCATAATCACTCCAACGTGACGGGGTCCAACCTTTTGACACAAGCGGAGCCCGGTCTTGCCGCCGCAGCGGTCGCACTCCCCGGAAAGTCGGTAACGATCCTGAATCGTTAGCGATACGCAAAAATCGCCGCTGAAAAGGTGAAACGTCCGGTTGCGCAACGTTCCGTCGGCGAGACGCCGACGGGTGCGACAGATGGCATGGTTGGTTGCCGGCCCGCGGGGCGGGCTGAGACGGTCGCGCTCCCCGGAAAGTCGCGAACGATTCGGGTCGGGCGGATTTATTTGGTATTAAGCTTGCCCTATGGAATGAAGTTGGCCTAGAAGGACAGGATGCGCCACAGCTTGGGAATGGTTCCGTCGGTGTCGGCGCAGGATTTATTTTAATGCAAAGATGACAGCACCTCGTTCAAACGCCCTCGCCTGCCACGTCTGTGGCGCGCCCGGCCTGGTGTTGATACCGGCCTATCGCCCGCTTTCCCGCACCACCTCCGATTGCAAGGTGTGGCCGGCGGGCGGGCAAATGGGTTTCTGTCCGCAGTGCGGCTGTGCCGAGGCCATTCTCGATGCCGCCTGGCACAAGGATGCGGGCGCCATTTACGGCGATTACCAGATTTATCATCAATCCGCCGGCGCGGAGCAAAGTGTCTTTGATCCGTTTTCCGGCAAGCCGTTGACCCGGTCGGCTTTTCTGGTGCAAAAACTCAAGGAGAATGCCTTGCTCCCCGACGCTGGGCGAATGATGGACTTCGGCTGCGGGATCGGCAACTTGCTCCGGTCGTTCGGCGCGGTCTTTCAGGATTGGACGCTGGCGGGCCTGGAATTGAGCGATGCCCAGAGGCAGAAGGTCGAAAGCATCCCGCACGTCGAACGCCTCTTCACACCACCGTTGCCGAACGTGCCCGGCGAATTTGATCTGATCACGATGGTCCACTCCCTGGAACACATCCCTTCCCCGTTGGCGTGCCTGAGCGAGATTCGATCCAAACTGAAGCCGGGCGGACTGCTGCTGGTGGATGTCCCCGATTGCGCGGCCAACCCGTTCATGTTCCTGGTGGCGGACCATTCGTCCCATTTTTGCCTGCCCGTCCTGCAACGGCTCGTGCAGAACGCCGGTTTTGAAATCGTCGTGGCCACGAGCCAATGGATCGCCAAGGAACTGACCGTCATTGGGCGGAAGGCCGCGGAACTGGCTACGCCAAAATGGTCAACCGACGGGGCCATGGATGCGGCGGCGCTGAACAAGTCCATCGCCTGGCTGGAGCAACTTTCGCGCGAAGCGCGCGGCCTTTCCGTCCGAAAGCCGTTCGGCCTCTTCGGCACTTCGATTGCCGCCACTTTTCTGGTGGGCGAACTGGGGGATGCGGTGGACTTTTTCGTGGACGAAGATCCCGGCCGCCAAGGGCAGGTTTTCAATGGACGCCCGATTTATGCGCCGGGGCAGGTTCCCGCCGGCGGCCATGTGTTTGTTGGATTGGCGCCGGTGGCGGCGGGCAAAGTTTTGGGCAGAATGAATTCACTCGGGTTAAACGCGCATTTCTACGCGGCGCCTGAGTTAAATTATGGGACGAAATAGAATCGCTGCGGGCCTGGTAGGGCGGTGCTATGTCGCCGCCCCATATTTTCAGTGGAAGCGTCGCTCAGTTCTTCGCCGGCGCCCGTTGTTTTTGCTGGAGGCCGGTCTGCCGGAGAAATTGGGGCGGCGACGTAGCACCGCCCTACCATATCTGCCCGCTCGCCAGCCTGCGGACTTGATGGTATGAAACGTCCGACCCTGTCCGTCGTCATTCCGAATTATAACCACGCCAAATTCCTGCCTGCCTGCCTTGCGGCCGTCGCCTCGCAGTCGGTGCCCGCGGATGAAATCATCGTCGTGGACGATGCATCAACCGATAATAGCCTGGAAGTTCTGGAAGGGCTGGCCCGGCAATATCCCACGCTCAAGGTGTTCCGAAATCCAAAAAACCTTGGGGTGGCCGGGGCGGTGAATCACGGGCTCGAAATGGCCACCGGCGAGTTCATCGCGCTGGAGGGCGCGGACGACGAGGTGATGCCGGGGTTTTTTGAAAAATCGCTGGCCGTTTTGGCGGAACATCCGGGGGCCGGACTGTCCACGGGCATTTGCCGCATGTTCGACACCGACAGCAACCTGGGCTACAATTTCGGCCTCCACATCTCCGACAAGCCCTGCTTTCTGCCTCCCGAAAAAGTCGCCGAACTGGTGCGTCAAGATCGGTTCCTGGTTTTTTGCAACGCGATGTTGTGGCGGCGCGAGGCGCTGGCCAAAGCCGGGAATTATCATGTGCCGCTGCGGTGGCACACCGATTGGTGGCCGCTGTTCGCGCTGGCGTTTCGACACGGGGTCTGTTTCGTGCCGGAGGTTCTCGCGGAATTTCGTTCCAAACCTTCGAGTTTTTCCAACACGGGCAAAAAGAAATTCAAAGCCCAGGTCGAAATTCTGCGCTACGCCTTGGATTTGATTGACAGGCCCGAGAACCAGGATGTGGCGCCGCTCTTTCGCCGCAGCGGAGTGCTGGCGCCGTTTGGCAAGGAAATGCTGTGGCTCATTTTCACGCATCGCCGCTATTGGAAGTTCATTAATCCCACCTATGTGCGGTTGGCGCTGTGGTGGACTCTGCGGATCGAAGCGAAGAAGTTCCTGCCAAGGAGTGTGGCCCGTCTTTATTACAAAATGGCCGGGGTCAGCGCCGAACCGTCGCCAGACCATCCCCCTGCGTGAACAACCCCGCGCCACCTCGAACTGTCTTCCTCGACCGCGACGGCGTTCTCGTCGAGGACATTGACTGGCTTTCTCTTCCGGAACAAATCCGCATTCTGCCGGGAGTGCCCGAGGCCTTGCGCCGCCTGGCGGAGGCCGGGTTCCGACTGGTTGTCGTCACCAACCAACCCATCGTGGCGCGCGGTCTTCTGACGGAAGAACAACTGCAATCGCTGCACCTCACCCTCGCTGAAAAACTCACCGCTGCGGGCGCGCCGCTTCTTCGGCATTTCTATTATTGCCCGCATCATCCGAAGGCTACGCTGCCGGCTTACCGGCTCGACTGCGACTGCCGCAAGCCCAAGCCCGGCCTCCTCCTTTGCGCCGCCAAGGATCTCGGTCTCGATCTCGGCGCCAGTTTCATCGTCGGTGATCGCATGAGCGATATTGCGGCGGGCGCGGCGGCGGGCTGTCGCACCATTCTGGTGCAAACCGGCAAGCATCTCGCGCCGCCCATTCAAACCTCCACGCCGCTCGATCCGCTGCTCAAACCGGATTGGACTTGCGCCGATTTGCCGGCGGCGGCTCACTGGATTCTAAACCAACCATGAGAGCGATGGTTTTGTGCGCAGGATACGGAACGCGGCTCGGCAATCTCACGCGGGAAATTCCCAAGCCGATGCTCTCTCTCCACAGTCAACCAATTCTGCAATACATTCTCGCACATTTGCGCCGCCAGCATTTCGACGAAGTGGCGATCAATCTGCATTTCCTGCCCGAGGCCATCCGCGGCCATTTCCGCGACGGCGTTGCGATGAAAATGCGCCTGACCTACGTTTTCGAGGAGCAACTTCTCGGCACCGCCGGCGGAATCAAGAACATGGAGACCTTCCTCAGCCAGGGCGATGAGTTTCTGGTTCAATACGGCGACGTCGTCACAGATCAGGATTTTGGCGTCATGCTGGCATTCCATCGCGAGCGCCGTGCGTTGGCCACGCTCCTGCTCCATCAACGCGCGCGTTCCAACAGCATGGTCAGCCTCGACGAAACCGGGTGCATCACCGGATTTCTCGAACGCCCGGACGAAGCCTCCCGGCGCGGAGTGAACACAAACTGGGTGAACTCCGGCATCTGTATTTGCCGCCCGGAAATCTTCGCCTCCATTCCGCCGCAAACGCCCTGCGATCTTCCACGCGACATCTTCCCCAAATTGATCCCGACCGGACGACTTTTCGGCTTCCCCCTCTCCGGCTACCGTTGCGCAATTGATTCGCCGGAACGCCTGGCCGAAGCGTCCGCCGCCCTCGCCGAAGGCCGCTGCAAAATTCCCTTCGCCTGACCCCTGTCATCTTTTTCGGGAGGGGCGAGCCCGCCCATCAGGGCAAAGCGTTCAACCATACCATTGTCCTGCGAGCCCCCAATTTACTTCCCGCGCCGCGCAGCCCATTGCAACATTTAGGTTGCGCCCCCCATGCGCTTGTGGCTCTATCTTTTGTGCTATATTGCGTGGGAGATGAAACGAGAGCGCGTGACAGTCTTTTATTCCGGCAGGGTGCAAGGAGTGGGGTTCCGTTACGCTGTCAAAACTCAAGTCAACGGTTTTGAAGTCACCGGGGCCGTGCGCAATCTGGCCGACGGACGGGTGGAGTTAATCGCCGAGGGCGTCCGGACCGAATTGGAAGGGCTGATGGAGGCGATCCGGCAGTCGGATGTCGGCCGGTTCATCCGCCAGGAACAAGCGGATTGGACGAACGCGAGAAATGAATTTCGAACATTTGAAATTACGCACTGATGCGCAATGCTGGGCAAGGTAAATAAAGATGAAGTACGCCATTATAGCTGATATCCACGCCAACCTGGAGGCTTTCCAAGTGGTGCTCGAGGACATCGAGAAACAAAAATGCACGCACGTGGCCTGTTTGGGCGACGTGGTCGGCTACAACGCCAACCCCAAGGAGTGCCTGGACACCGTCCGCGCCATGAACATTCCCGTGGTCAAGGGTAACCACGACGAATTCTGCTCCAGCGACACGCCGCTGGAAGGTTTCAGTCCGCACGCCGCCGAGGCCGGCAACTGGACCCGCAACCAGCTCACCGAGGAAGACCGCAAATGGTTGCGTGAACTGAAATTCCTCCGCCTCGTCTCCAATTTCACCATCGTCCACGCCACTCTTGACGCCCCGCAACGCTGGGGCTATGTCTTTGACAAACTGGCCGCCGCCGCCAGCTTCACCTATCAAAACACGGCCGTCTGTTTTTTCGGCCACACCCACGTTCCGGTGGCCTTTATACGTGACAGCGTCGTCCGCGGCGGCACCTATTCCAAATTCCGCGTGGAACCGGGCCGCAAATATTTCGTCAATGTGGGCGCCGTCGGCCAGCCGCGCGACGGCAATCCCAAGGCCGCTTACGTCATCTACGACATGGATGAAGGCTCGATCGAACTGCGCCGGCTGGACTACGACATCGCCGCCGCCCAGAAAAAAATTATTGACGCGGGCTTGCCCCCGCGCCTGGCCGAGCGGCTTTCCGTCGGAAAATAGTTTTCAGGCCGGGACCGAAGCCGCCGCCGTCTGCGCGCATTGAAAATCCTGATTCTCAAACCGAGTTCACTGGGCGATGTCATCCATGCCCTGCCCGTGCTTCGGTTGCTGAAGAGTCATCTGCCCCACAGCCAAATCTATTGGTGGCTCGACCGCAACCTGCGTCCCCTGCTGGAAGGCGACCGCGACCTGGCCGGCGTCTTTCCTTTCGCCCGCGACCGCTGGGCCGCGCCCAAACATTGGGCCGAGATCTATTCGAGCGTGCAAGCGATGCGTTCCCAGCATTTTGATTGGGCGATTGATTTGCAGGGCCTCGCCCGCAGCGGCATCTTCGCCTGGCTCGCCGGCGCCAAGTTGACCGTCGGACTCGACAACGGCGCCGCCGGCGGTTCTCGTGAAGGAGCCCGCGCTTTTTACGATCTCACCCCGCCACCGCCCGTCGCCGGCAATCACGCCGTCGAACACTATCTCGAAGTCCTGCCTCTTCTTGACGTCCCCGTTCATTGGAATTTCGACTGGCTCCCACCCCGGCCCGAAGTCATTGCTCAAATCGAACAAAAATGGCAGCCCGGCGCCGGACCCTGGATCGTCCTGGTCCCCGGCGCGCGCTGGGAAAACAAACGCTGGCCGGCCGCCAACTTCGTCGAATTGGCGCGGATGCTGAAGGGGATCGGCGCATTAAAATTCGTCATCCTCGGCGGCGCGGAAGAACGGGCCACCGCCGACGCCCTGGCGCGCGAGTTGCCCGACCGCTGCCTCAATCTCGCCGGCCAAACTTCGTTATGGGAAATGATCGAGTGGATCCGTCGCGGTCGCCTTGTCATCAGCAACGACACCGGCCCCATGCACGTCGCCGCCGCCCTGGACCGTCCCACCATCGCGCTTTTCGGCCCGACCGACCCGCGCCGCACCGGCCCCTACGGCAAACTCCAGGGCGTCCTGCAAGACCGTTCCCTGCCGTGCGTCCCCTGTCTAAAATCAACCTGCCACTACGGCGCCCCCCTGGCCTGCCTGCACCGCATCACCCCCTACGCCGTCTATACCAAAGTCCGGGACGCGCTCAACTAATTCATTTTGGAAGCAGGTAGAAACAGAAGATCTCTGAGAGAACAAAGAGCAAGCAAACTCCGGTTGCGTCCATCCTGATTCGCTTTACTTCGCCACTTGATTTTACCACAGATTCGGCCACTATAAGTCCATGAGCAAAGTGGAACAATTGGAATGCGAACTTCAAAAACTTTCCGCCGCCGAGCTTCGCCAGGTGCGCGATTGGCTGGACAATTTCGTCGAAGACCAGATGACATTCACGCCAGAGTTCGAATCCGCCATTCAGTCGTCCGAACGTGAAATGAGCGCCGGCGCCAGACCCCGCATCCGCCAACCTTGAGAAGGCGTGACGGGTGCGGCCACTCAGATCTACTATCGCGGCTTCAACATCGCGTTTTTCAAGCTCCCTTCCGAAATTCGCGCTCGGATCGAGGCCAAGATTGACGACATCGGGCTGCGGCTAACGGATTTTCCCCACTATCGGCTGACCGGAAGCAACCGCTGCCGGCTGAGAGTGGGCGATTATCGAATAATTTACGCCTGCGACGTTGGCCAAAACGCGATTCATGTCTTGGCGGTCGGTCACCGGCGGGAAATTTATCGCGAGGTGCAAGACCATCGTTGGCGAATGGCGGGCTTTGTCTTGACTCCAAAACGGGGGAATTGCCGCAGGAACTCTACGGTTTCAGCCAGCGGCAGGCTTTGCTGCCGTTTTTCTTCCCACTGGCTGCGCCACGCTTCTTGAGGCTCTCGATTAACGCCGTGCTGCGCTGCCGGGCTTGCTCTGCATCCGCGTCCGCGTTATTATCTCCGATATGAAACTCCGGTTGTTGGTCGAGCGCGATCCTGTTACCGAGCGGTGGTCAGCAGTATTTCCCGAATTGCCCGGTTGCGCCTCTGCCGGCGATACCGAGGAAGAGGCGGTGCGCAATGCCCGGGAAGCCTTGGAGTTGTGGTTCGAACCTTCGCCGGAGCCTGTGCCCGCCGGGGCCAAAGTTCTGGAAATCGCGGTCAAGTGAGCCGAAAGGGCTGACCCTTTTGATTATAGACTGAAAGCCATGCTGCCATTACCCAGATTTGTTGTTCCACGCCTCAAAGTAGAAAACTTCGGCCCCATCAAGCACGCTGACATCACTTTTGGAAGACCCGGAAGTCTGACCGTGTTGGTTGGGCCGCAAGCGACGGGTAAGAGCATCCTGCTTCAACTGCTCAAGCTCTTGGAAGACACCCCTTACATCAAGCAGGAGTTCAGCCGCGCAGGCGTGGATTGGTCTGGCAAATTTGAGGATTTTCTGGACGTGTATTTTGGCGAAGGAATGCATTCCCTCTGGTCTAATAAGACGAGGATCGAGCGGAATGACGTTACAGTTGACCTGCCGGGCCGCGTTGAAGAAAAGCGCCCACACCGCCAGGAATCCATGTTTTTTATCCCCGCGCAGCGCGTCCTGGCATTGAGAGACGGCTGGCCGTCGGCGTTCAATTATTACGATGCCGGCACTCCTTTCACCCTGCGCGAATTTAGCGAACAATTGCGGCTGTTAATGTCTGACTTTGGCGCTGAAGCAACGCTGTTTCCCGTTCCCCGCCGGCTGAAGGTTGAATTCCGAGATTTGCTCCAGGCGCATGTTTTTCCAGGTTTTGATTTGAAGATTGATACGCAACGCGCCCAAAAACGTCTGGTTCTTTCCAGCGCCCAGGATGGCGGAAGCAACCTACCAGTCGCGGTATGGTCTGCCGGGCAGCGTGAGTTCGTTCCACTGCTGCTAGGTCTTTATTGGCTGATGGTGCCGGCTAAAGCGCCCAGAAGGTCAGGATTGTATTGGGCGGTCATTGAAGAACTCGAAATGGGCCTCCACCCGCGCGCCATAGCGGTTGTCATGCTGATGGTGTTCGAGTTGATGACCCGCGGTTATCGCGTCTGCATTTCGACGCACTCGCCTCAAGTTTTGGATGCAGTGTGGGCCTTGCAGCGGCTCAAGGATCATGGCGCAACCGCCACTGAGTTGTTGGCAGTTTTCGATGCGAAACCCACTCCGGGCATGCTGAAACTCGCCGAGACGGTGATGGAGCGACGAGTGAAGGTTTATTACTTCGACCGTGAGGGGGGAACAACGCGTGACATTTCAAATTTGGATCCCAACTCGGAACAACAAAGTGAATCGGGATGGGGTGGGCTTTCTGATTTCAGCGGGCGCGCGAACGATGCAGTTGCGCGTGCTGTTGCAAGTTCCAACAAGTAAAAAGCGATGGGCTTCAAAGAGTCAGTGGAGCAGACGCCAAACTTAAAAGGCAAGTGGAGGTCCGGCCTTGGCGCTTTGCGGGCGGAAGACAAAACTCGAATTGCTCCGGAAAACACCTCCACGCCTCATCTGCGAGGCAGTGTGGATATTGATACCGCCTGGATGGCACTGGATCCGCACGGAAATCGCTGGGATTTTGCCATTGGCTACCAACATCTAAATCGTTCGGATGAATTTATTTACTGGGTGGAAACCCACACCGGAGCCGACGACCAAATTGGGGTTATGTTCAGGAAATTGACTTGGCTCAAAACTTGGTTGAAAGGGGCCGGGAGAAAGCTCGCCGAATTTGACAGTTTATACGTCTGGATCCCAAGCGGAGCAACCTCATTTACTCAAGGTTCTTCTCAAGTCAGAAAGCTGGCGGACAAAGGAATTATCTACTCAGGCTCCAAATTTCGCATCCCTCTTAACCACAAAAAATCGAAACCTTAACTTGCTTTCTGCTCCTGCCGTTCCACACCTTCGCGGCCCGCACCCTCCCGCCGATTATTGTGCAGCTTGACCGCCGAACCTTACTGACTTACATTTGGCGAATGGATATAGAGAAAGCCCAACAGCAACAACGGGCGGGCGCCGAGGCCGCGCCCACCCTGCTCCCGGTCATCGCCGATCACCAACGCGCTTCCGACCGTCCCAGGCCGGTTTGCCTGTTTCAAGGTCATTTTAGGTGCTTTCATAAAAAACCGCCCATTTCATCCGTTCCGTACGCAGATGTCAGCAAAACCCATGCCGCAAAACGCCCCCTTTTCCGCGCAATCCATGATTTTGTCATCAATGATTTCTTGCCATCCGTAGCTTTAGCGAAGGATGGTGTCTCCCCCCTTCCGCGTCCTTCGAGTATTTCGCGGTTACAAATTCAAGAAATCCACGTTTCGCCCGGTTTTAATCTTAACCAACTTACCATCAATCACTTATCCAACATATCGCCCCATTTCCAACGGCGATCCCTCGTGCCTAATCGTGCTTAATCGTGTTATTTTTTATGACGATCAGTTGCTTTCCCCAGTTTTCATCTCAGCGGCATTTTCACGGTTTCATTTTGCCTTTCGCCTCCAAAATATGGCATCCTTCCCTTTCGTCACGGACCCTGACGAGATCGCATGACTAAAGCAACATTGTCACTAACCCTGGCCGCCGCCATCGCCGCCGTTGGACAAGGCTGCGCGCACCAACCGACCGAGTGTGCCGCGCCCGCCACCTCGCCGCCCCTCCCCGTGCCGCGTTTTTCCGTGGCTTACATGGATACCTCGGTGGACCCCGGCGCCGATTTCTTCCGTTACTGTTGCGGCAAGTGGCTGACCAACAATCCCGTCCCGGCCGACAAGTCCCGCTGGGGCGCCTTCGAGGAATTGCAGGACCGCAACTGGCACCTCATCCACGACATTCTCCTTTCCACCTTGGACGATTGCGAGGCCAAGCCCCCGCCCATCCATTCCCCGCTGGGCGAAGTCGGCGCTTTCTACGCCTCGGCGATGAATACCAATCGTCTCGAACAACTTGGATCCCAGCCGTTGCGGGCCGACTTCGACCGCATCAACGCACTCAAGACTCCCGCCGACCTCCTTCGCCTCGTGGCCGAATTTCAAAACCGCAACATCGGAGCGATGTTCGACTCCGGCGTTTCTCCAGACGCCAAAAACAGTGACTATTACGCCTTTGAATTGAGCCAGGGCGGCCTCGGTCTGCCCGACCGCGATTATTACCTGGCCGACGATTTCGCCGCCAAACGCGATGCCTACAAAGTCCACATCGCCAATATGTTCACCCTCGCGGGCGAGACCGATGCCGATGCCAAGGCTCATGCCGGCACCGTCTTCGACGTCGAACTGGCCCTCGCCAAAGCTTGCAAGTCCCGCGCCGACACGCGCGATCCCGAGGCCAACTACCACAAATTCACCGCCGCCGAAGCCATCAACAAATATCCCCATCTGGCGCTGAAGACGTTCTTCACCGAATCTGGCGCCAAATCCCTGCGCGAAGTCATCGTCCGCCAGCCGGAGTTTTTTGCCGCGCTCGACAGCATGGTCAACGAGCGCCCGCTCGATGATTGGAAAACCTATCTCCGCTGGCATCTCATCCACTCCTCCGCGCCCTATTTGAGCTACGCCTTCGAGAGCGAATCCTTCGGCTTTTACGGCACCACCTTGAGCGGTCAGCCCCAGCAGGAGCCGCGCTGGCAACGCTCCGCCCGCGTCATTGATGCGAACATCGGCGAGGCCCTCGGCCAGCTTTATGTCGAGAAGAATTTCCCGCCCGAAGCCCGCGCCCGCATGGCTGAGTTGGTGGAAAATCTCAAAGTCGTCTTCCGCGACCATTTGCAGAAAGTGCCGTGGATGACCCCCGAAACCCGCGCCAAGGCCGCCGAGAAATTCGCGCGCTTCACCCAGAAAATCGGCTATCCCGCCAAGTTCCGCGATTATTCGTCGATCAAACTCGATCCGGAAGATTATCTCGGCAACGTCCGCCGCGCCGCGCAGTTCGAGGCCCACCGCCAGATTGTCCGCGTCGGCCGGCGCGTGGACAAAACCGAGTGGGACATGACCCCGCAAACGGTGAACGCCTACTTCAACCCGGAACAAAACGAAATCGTCTTCCCCGCCGGCATCCTGCAGCCGCCATTCTTCGACTTGACAATGGATGACGGGGTCAACTACGGCGCCATCGGGGTGGTCATCGGCCACGAGATGACGCACGGTTACGACGACGAGGGCCGCAAATACGATGGCAACGGCAATTTGAGCGACTGGTGGACGCCGCAGGACGCCAAGGCCTTCGAGGACCGCGCCCAGCGCGTGGTGGACGAGTACAACGGTTTCGAAGCCCTTCCCGGGGTTCACGTGAACGGCAAATTGACCCTCGGCGAAAACCTGGCCGATCTCGGGGGCGTCACCCTCGCCTACGACGCCCTGGAGCGCGCCCTCGCCAAAGACCCTTCCAAACGCAAGAACATCGACGGCTTCACCCCAGAGGAGCGCTTTTTCATTTCCTTCGCCCAACTCTGGCGCACCAACTGGCGTCAGGCCGCGTTGCGCCAACGGATCACGACCGATTTTCACTCGCCCGGGCAGTTTCGCGCCATCGGGCCGGAGGAGAATTTTCAGCCGTTCTACGACGCCTTTAACATCAAGGCAGGAGCCGCGATGTGGCGCGCTCCCGAACTCCGCGCCGTCATCTGGTAACGGCCATTTTTTTTACCATGACTCCCATCCAGGATCTCCATGTCAAAGGCATCGTCCGCCTCGCCACGCCGCGCCAGGTCAAGTCCGAATTGCCCATGACCGAAACCGCCGCCGCCACCGTCACCAGGGGCCGCGCCGCCGTCTGTCAAATACTCGAACAAAAAGACCCGCGCCTGCTCGTCGTGGTCGGCCCCTGCTCGATCCACGATGTTGCCGCTGCCCTCGAGTACGCCGGAAAGCTCAACGTCCTGCGCAAGGAACTGCGCGACCGCCTCGAAATCGTGATGCGCGTCTATTTCGAGAAACCGCGCACCACCATCGGCTGGAAGGGCTTGATCAACGATCCTCATCTTGACAACTCCCACGACATCGAATTCGGCCTGAAACAGGCCCGCGGCCTGCTCCTGCGCCTCGCCGAAATGGGCCTTCCCGCCGCCACCGAATTCCTCGACCCCATCGTCCCGCAATACATTGACGACCTGGTGACCTGGGCCGCCATCGGCGCGCGCACCACCGAATCCCAAACCCATCGCGAAATGGCCAGCGGTCTTTCCATGCCGGTCGGCTTCAAGAACAGCACCGACGGAAGCTGCCAGACGGCGATTGACGCCATGGCCGCTTCCATGCGACCGCACAGTTTTATTGGGATTGACCAGGACGGCGTCACCGCCATCGTCCGCACCACGGGAAACAACGCCGGCCACATCGTCCTGCGCGGCGGACGCGGGCATAGCAACTACGACGCCGAGAGCATCCGCGACACCGAAGCGATGCTGGCACAGGCCGGCCTGCCGCAGGTGCTGATGGTGGATTGCAGCCACGCCAATTCCGGCAAACAACACGCCCGCCAGGAAGTCGCCTGGAAGAGCGTGATCGAACAACGCATCGCCGGCGCGCGCGCCCCCGTCGGCCTGATGCTGGAAAGCTTCTTGCAGGAAGGCAACCAGCCCTTCCCGGTCAAGAATCTGGCCGACCTCCGCTACGGCGTCTCCATCACCGACGCCTGTCTCGGCTGGGATGCCACCGCCCGCCTCCTGCGCTGGGCCGACGAGGCGCTCAAAGGTGCCGGCAACCCCGGCGGACCGAAGTAGCCTAACTGTCTTCCGCCGGTAGGGCGGTGCTCCGTCGCCGCCCCAAATGCGGGTAAAGGGGATTTTCCCAAGGGTTTTGGCACTCACCCCCCCGCCCGCGACTTATCCGCAATTCCGCGTTTGCCAATATTTCGGTTGCTGTTATGTTGACCTCATGAAAGCAGGAGCGTTAAGTCTGGTCGTCGGAATATCCCTGATAGGCAGCGCGGCGTTCGGAAACGAGTCCATCGCCACTTTCGCAAAAAAATCGCTCGCAGTTGACCTGCAGATATTCCCATTCGGAATCACGGTTAATCCGCAGTTCCATCCATATAACCACAGGTATTACGTAAATACTTTTCTCGACAAAGAGGATTCCCTTGACTGGTATGAGAACAGATTCTCAAGCGATTATTCCGAGAACTTTCCAGGGCGAACGATTCTTTTTGGCTTCCGTCACGGAGTCCTTGCGGCGGTGCTGGTAAGAGTTCCGGTCTTTTTGTCCGGCCCGGATGTCCCGGACGCCATGGCAAAATCAAGGAAGGAACAACTCCAGATCCAGGCCGACCTTCGGAATGCAAATCCGCAGCGCTGGTTAAATTTCGATGACGGCCAGAATCGCATCTACTATGATGCCCTTTGCGGCGCGGAGCCAGACTCGCTTTATAGCACATCTATCCTGATTGCTCCGACAGTTTCAATTTCCACCATCCCGATTCTCCCAGGCGATGTAAACCCCAAGGACCTGATATACACTCCAGTCGGGCCGCCCTCAGCGCGATGAATCTCTGGTTTGAGGCCGTCGCTTCGGTATTGATTGCCTCGCTCGGGGCTCTGCTCGGCTGGTTGTTCTCGCGCCTCGCCAAGCCCTGGTGGATGTTCGGCTACTTCATTCCGGCGGCGATGATCCTGGTTTACCGCCTCGCCTTGCATTATCCGGCGCTGGCCTTCGTCCCGCCGGCCTCCTGGATGCTAATGGGGATGAAAAAATTCGCCATCCTCGGTTTCGTGGCGACAATGGTGTTGACAACACCCCTTTCGCGCGTGCCGCGAAAACGAGACAGGTGGGTGGTCGTCGGTTTCATGGCGGTGTTCGTTTTTCTGAAATCAGTCTGGCCCTTTCTCTCGCCCATGTTGGCGCGCCGGCAGCTCGAAACGTTGGAGACGAGCATTGGCAAGGACGGCGTTTGCCGCCAAACCACCGACTACACCTGCGGTCCCGCCTCCGCCGTCACCGCGCTGCGCAAACTGGCATTGCCCGCGGACGAAGGTCAAATCGCCATCCTCTCGCTCACCAGTTCCACCACCGGCACCGACCCGGACCTTCTCAGCGAAGCCTTGCAGGTTGAATACCGCAAACGCGGATTGATCGCGGAGTACCGTCCGTTCAAAGACATCGCCGAATTGAAACAAGCCGGGCTCACCCTGGCCGTGGTGAAATTCGCCTTTCTGGTGGACCATTTCGTCACCGTTCTCGAAGTCACCGATACCGAAGTAATCGTGGGCGACCCGCTCACCGGAATGGACAAGCTGTCCTACGACGACTTCCGCAAGAAATGGCGCTTTACGGGTATCGTATTGAAACGGGAGTGACGGGGAATGGTTGCGAGCAGCAAAAAGCCCTGCTACATTATGAGCAATGAAACTGCGACTGGATCTGCTGGAACACCTGACGGCGGACGACATTCTTAATGAAGCTTTGGCCAGTCAACACCGATTCAAGCCCGAGCCAGTTTTCTCAAAAACTGGGATTGGCTATCTCTCCCCAACGACACTGGCAGACGCTGCCTGCGAAACAGAGCGCGGTTCGGCGCTAACTCGAGAACTGACGAAACGCATGCGCCAAGCCGGGATCCGAGAAGGCAATTCCCGCTAATTGAATTTACCCCTTGAGGCCGCAGGATTATTCAATCGGACAGCCCTCGTTCTCCTCACAGCCCCACGCTATTTATTGAAAATGGATTCATCATTGACTGACAAGTGGGTTCTCATCACCGGCGCCTCCAGCGGATTTGGCGACGCCGCGGCGCGCGCCTTCGCCGCCGAAGGCTGCAAAATGCTCCTCGGCGCGCGCCGGGTGGATCGCCTCGAACACATCGCCCAGGAAATCCGGCAACCCGGCGCCGGCCACGCCCTCGACGTCAGCAATACGCCCAGCGTCGAGAAGTTTGTCGAATGGGTGCGCTCCAAAACGGACAAAGTGGACGTGCTCATCAACAACGCCGGCGGCGCGCACGGTCTGGACACCGTGGCGGCGGGCCGCGACGAGGATTGGGAGGCGATGTTCCAAAGCAACGTCCTCGGCTTGCTGCGCGTGACGCGCGCGGTGCTGCCGTTGATGACCGGCAATCCTGGCAGTTCGATTTTGAACATCGGCTCCATCGCCGGCCATGTCGCCTACGAGGGCGGCTCCGCTTATTGCGCGGCCAAGGCGGCGGAACGGAAAATCACCCAGGCCCTCCGGCTCGAACTCAACGGCACCGGCATCCGCGTCGGCTCGCTTGATCCCGGCCTGGCGGAAACGGAGTTTTCCAAAGTGCGCTTCAAAGGCGACGAAGCCAAAGCCGCCAAGGTCTATGAAGGGATGAATCCCCTGACGGCGGAGGACATCGCCGAGACCCTCGTCTGGATGGCGGCGCGTCCGCCCCATGTCAACATTGACGAACTGTTGATCAAACCGACCGACCAGGCGGCCATCCACAAGGTTTTCCGGCGAACTACGAAGTGAACGAATTGCCAATAACCAATTTTCAATGAACAATTGTCAATAATTTGTACACGAGAAATTGAGAATTGGTTATTGGTAATTGCAAAAGGCTTATTTGGCGACTGGCGCGTTCGGGTCGCGTTCGGGAATTTCGATTACATCCCCGTCGCGCAGCCAGAGATCGTTGGCGCTTGGGGGCTGATTTACGAAACCGCCTCCACCTCCGCCACCACCTCCACCGCCGCGAGCGCCACGGCCAAAGCCGACGGCTCTTGCACGGCCCGGCATCCCCGGAACCGCTCCACCCCGTCCGGATCGCTGCTCCAGATCGAAGGACAATTCAGTGCCATGCCGGACGACTTTGACCCGAGAGAGGTCGGACGAGAGCAAGAGAACGTTTGCTTCACGGATGACTTCATCCAGCCAGAAGGTATAGAGCGTCGTTCCGTGAGCAGCCACCGCCTGTCCTTGGTTGTAGGGAATAATGGGCAACAATGTGAGTTTTGTTGATTGCCCTTTGATGACGATTTCCACGTGGCGTTCCAGGCACTTCCTTAATGTATCTCCATAGGAATTCGGCAGCGGTTCAAAGCCTTCGTTGAGGAGATGATCCTTTTCCGGAACCTGCACGACATCACCCCATTCCAGCGGCACATCCTTGGAACAATCACCCGAGGCAAGAATATCTTCGAGGTTGATTGGTATCTCCTGCTTCCCTCCCCCCGCTTTTACCCGGTTGATGACCGCATGGGCAAAGTCTGGAACTTTGACCGGAGAGAAATGGCCACTTTGGCACGTCATTGCCACCGCTTCCAGCAGGGAATAGTGATTGACAGTGTTTGTTCCTTTGTAAAAAACCTCCTGTCCATATGACCCAGTCCCACTTTGGGCGATGTAGATGCCCGCCATCCGCTGGTAATCCTCGTTGGCGCCCGCCTTCAAGAGTGCGGTTCTAATCTGATCTGCGTAACCTCCCCCAATCGGACTCAAATAACGAAGCGGCGGGTCTCCGTCATTGTCCGCCTTGTTTGGGTCCGCGTGGTGATCCAGGAGCAACTGAACCAGGTCGAACCTGTCATCCGAAACGGCGACTGACAATGGCGTTCTGCCTTTGTCATCGGTCAGGTCGGGATTGGCGCCGTGCTCCAAAAGAATCTTCGTTTCATCCGCCTGTTGGGAGGTGCAGTGGAAAACCCAAAACAACGGCGTGACGTCAAAGTCATTGCCGTTGCCCAGGTTGCAAGAAAAGCGCGCATTGGGGTCAGCGTGTGCTGCGAGCAATGCTTCCATCACGTCTGTCCGCCCCACGCTCA
>Ga0302320_10012932_pt1 | contig 17477 bp, 17 predicted proteins | sample Bog_T0_3_FD_202130 | JGI IMG/M metagenome (GOLD analysis project Ga0302320, IMG submission 202130) | Peat permafrost microbial communities from Stordalen Mire near Abisko, Sweden - Bog_T0_3 | ecosystem: Environmental > Terrestrial > Soil > Wetlands > Peat | place: Sweden: Abisko, Stordalen Mire...
GACCCGAAATGGGTCGGCGCGAACCCGGGGGACCGGAACGAACGATTCCGGAGCCACCGGCAGGGAATGATTGGACCGGACGAAAAGTCCAAACTGCAGTAGCAACCGTTGCGGAGCTTGCTCCGCTACGGTTGCTTGTGCCCGGAACGGTCGCTGCGCCCCAGGCGGATCCAACGGTGCTAGGTTTGACTACATCCCGCTCCAGCTGAGCACGAACGTCAGCAGCGACGCGCAGATGCAGTAGATCCCGAACAGGTACCAGCGGCCCTCCTCCAGCCAGGCGGAAAGCCACCGGAGGGCCAGCAGCCCGGCGCCGAAGCTCAGCGCCATGCCGATCAGGCTGGGGACGAACAGGGGGAAGCCGCCGGCCCCCGCCGCCCCAGGCTGGGCCTTGAGCAGGCGCATGACCTCCCGGACGATGATGGGCGGCGTGAGCACCACGGCCAGGGCGAAGCTGAACTCCTCGACCCGCTTCCGGGAAAGCCCCAGGATCAGCCCGGCGGAGATGGTGGCACCGGACCGGGAAAAGCCGCGGAGCGGAAGGCATAGTCCCTGGATCGCCCCCATGCCGCAGGCTCCCCGGAGGTCCACGGCGCTCCCCGCCGCCGAAGGCCGCTGGTGCTTGAGGCCGGAATAGATGATCAGGCCGCCCACCACCGCCAGCGAGGCGGAGATGAGCGTCAGGTTGCCGAAGATCATCTCGATTTCCGCGTGGGCCATGCCCTTCAAGGCAATTTTCTCGATCAGGTATTTCAGGATCAGCCCCACCACGCCCGTCAGGCAGGTGGCCACCACGAGCAGCTTGAAGAAGGCCCCGAATTCCTTCCATGAATTGAAAAAGCTCGCCTTCCACGCATTCCAGTAGAACAGGATGACGGCGAACATCGTTCCGGTGTGCAGCATCACCAGCAGCAGCGTCAGTTCCGGCCGGGTCGGATCCAGCCCCAGCAGCTTCTCGGCCACGATCACGTGGGCCGAACTGGAGACGGGCAGCAGTTCCGCCGCTCCCTGGATGATGGCGAGGATCAGGATCTGGAATAGGGTCATGGGCCTGGTACCCCTGAATGCTGTGGCTTGCGGACCTTGGGGCTAGGTGAGGATTGGATCGAAGGCCATGTTACCAGTAACACATCGGCCGCAGGCCTACCCGTTTCCGGTCCGGGCCTGTTACAATGGGAACGAAGTGTTGATGGCGGCTCGGCCGCCCTTTTTATGGAGACTCATCCGTGCTGTTCCGTGCTCACCTGCTGAGCCCCCATGGCTCCATGGTCCTGAGGGATATCCCCGACAGCGCCATGGTGGTGGATGCCGCGGGGCGCATCGCCGCGGTGGGAACCTTCCCGGACGTGGCGGCCGCCCATCCCGGAGAACCGCTCCTGGACCTGCGCCCGCACTGGATCCTGCCGGGACTGGTGGACCTCCACTCGCACCTGCCCCAGTATGAAGCCGTGGCCATGGACGGCGAGGAACTGCTGCCCTGGCTCAAGGCCCACATCTTCCCCGCGGAGATCCGGTTCGAGGATCCGCAATGGGCCGCCCTGGCCGCCCGCATCTATTTCCGCGACCAGCTGGCGCTGGGCACCACCACCACCGTGGTCTACGGTTCGGTGCACCTGGAGGCCACCCACCGCGCCTTCCAGGAGGCGGAAACCGCCGGCATCCGCACCATCATGGGCAAGGTCATGATGGACCAGCACAGCCCCGACCGGCTCAGGGAGGACACCGACGCCTCCCTGGCCCAGAGCGAGGAGCTCTGCGCCGCCTGGCACGGCCGGGACGGCGGCCGGCTCCAGTACGCCTTCACCCCGCGGTTCGCCCCCACCTGCTCCATGGCGCTGCTGCGCGGGGCGGGCCGGCTGGCCGAGAAGCACTCGGCCTTCGTCCAGACCCACCTCAGCGAGAACCTCGACGAGCTGCGCTGGGTGCACGAACTCTTCCCCGCCGCCAAGGACTACACCGACGTGTACGCCGGCGCCGGCCTCCTGGGTCCGCGCACCCTCCTGGGCCACTGCATCCACCTTTCGCCCTCGGAGCGCGGGGTCATCCGCGCCGCCGGCGCCGCCATCGTCCACTGTCCCCGCTCCAACGCCTTCCTCAAGAGCGGCATCATGCCCCTGCGCCGCTGGCTGGACGAGGGCCTCACCGTAGGCCTAGGCACCGACGTGGGGGCCGGCCCCAGCCTCGACCTGTGGGCGGAGATGGCCATGGCCTGCACCGCCTCCAAGCTGCGCTGGGCCGACCAGCACACCCAGGGCCGGCGCCTGGACGGCCTGGGCCTGCCGGAGGCCGACCGGGCCCGGATCCACCAGGCCCTGGGCCTGGAGCCCGACCCGCCCATCGCCCCCGCCCAGGCCTTCGCCCTGGCCACCCTTGGCGGCGCCCGGGCCCTGGGCATGGGTGACCGCATCGGCAGCCTGGAACCGGGCAAGGAGGCCGACTTCATCGTGGTCGACCCGGCCCGGGTGGACCCGGCCCCGGACCGGGGCCCGGAGCCCGCGGAGCAGATGCTGGGCCGGCTGCTGTACCGGAGCCGGCCCGCAATGGTCCGGGCCAGCTACGTGCGGGGACGGCTTTGCCACAGCCAGGACGCCTGATTCCGCTCTCGTTCTACCTGCGTCCGGTGGACCAGGTGGCGCCGGACCTCCTGGGCCGCCACCTGCGCCACGGCGAAGTCATCCTGCGCATCACCGAGGTGGAGGCCTACGGCGGCCAGGCCGACAGCGCCAGCCACTGCCGCTTCGGCCGGACCCCCCGGAACGCCCCCATGTGGGAGCAGGGCGGCCGGACCTACGTGTATTTCTGCTACGGCATGCACCACATGCTGAACATCGTCACCGGACCGGCCGGCGATGCCTCGGCGGTGCTCATCCGCAGCTGCGAGCCGGTGGCGGGCCTGGACCAGGTGATCCAGCGCCGGGGCGGCCTGTCGGGCCCGGCGCTGCTCACCGGCCCCGGCAAGGTGGCCCAGGCCCTGGGCTTGGACCTGAGCTTCAGCAACCACCCGCTGCATGAGCCGGGCGGCCTGGAACTGCTGGAGGGGATCCCGGGGGATAGCATCCTCAGCGGTCCCCGGGTGGGGGTGGACTTCGCCCGGTCGGCCGACCGGATGCTGGCCTGGCGTTTCGCTTCCTCGGGGACGCTCTGGGTGAGCCAGCGGAAAACGCTATTTTAACGTTGAGCCCAAAGGCGGGTTACGGTAGACTTTTCGTTCATGCGTGAACAAGCCGCGTGCCGCTCAATGGCATCCGGTCGGTTCCAGGAGGTCCCAATGAAGGACAAGATCCATCCCAAACTGTTCGATGTGAACGTCCACTGCGCCTGCGGCAACGAGTTCCCCACGCGGTCCACCAAGAAGGAACTGCGGGTGGAAGTGTGCGCCGCCTGCCACCCCTTCTTCACCGGCAAGCAGAAGCTGATGGATACCGCCGGCCGGGTTGAGAAGTTCAACCGCAAGTATGGCAAGAAGGCTGAAGTGGCGGCGACCGAAGCCGAAGCCCCCGCCGCCGCGCCGGCCGAGGAAGCCCCCGCCGTCGACGCCCAGTAGCGAGTCATTCCCATGGAACGGGCCGATTCTCGGCCCGTTCTTTTTTTTAGTGGCCGTTGGATGAAGACCTGCCGCGCAGGACTTCATGCTACGGCCACTTATACACGGTGAAGCATGCTCGACCAGCTTGAATCCCTCGATGCCAAGTACCAGGAGATCGAAGCCCAGCTCCAGGACCCCGCCGTGGTCAGCGACATGAAGCGGCTGCGGGAGCTGTCCAAGCTCCGCGCGGAGCTGGAGCCGGTGGTGGCGGCCTGGCACCTGCAGCGCAGCCGGCTCAAGCAGCTGGAGGAGGCCGAAGGCATCCTGGGCGACAAGACCCAGGACCCCGAACTGCGGGAGATGGCGGAGCTGGAGATCCTCGAACTCAAGACCGCCATCCAGGAGGGCGAGGCCACCCTGAAGCACCTCCTGGTGCCCAAGGATCCCAAGGACGCCCGCAACGTCATCCTGGAAGTGCGGGCCGGGACCGGGGGCGAAGAGGCGGCGCTGTTCGCCGCCGAGGTGTTCCGCATGTATGCCCGGTTCGCCGAGCGCCGCGGCTTCAAGGTGAACGTGCTCAACGAGAGCGAGGCCGAGCAGGGGGGCCTGAAGGAGGTGGTGGCGGAGGTGGAGGGCGAGGGCGCCTATTCCCTGTTCCGGTTCGAGAGCGGGGTGCACCGGGTGCAGCGGGTGCCCAAGACCGAGACCCAGGGCCGCATCCACACCTCGGCCTGCACCGTGGCGGTGATGCCGGAAGCCGACGAGGTGGACGTCACCATCCACGAGAAGGACCTGCGCATCGACACCTTCTGCTCCGGCGGCAAGGGCGGCCAGAGCGTCAACACCACCTATTCCGCGGTCCGGCTCACCCACCTGCCCACCAACACCGTGGTGCAGTGCCAGGACGAGCGCAGCCAGCTCAAGAACATGGCCAAGGCCATGACCGTGCTGCGCTCCCGCCTGCTGGAGAAGGCCCAGGGGGAGAAGGACGCCGCGGAGGCCGACCTGCGCAAGAACCAGGTGGGCTCCGGCGACCGCAGCGAAAAGATCCGCACCTACAACTTCCCCCAGGGCCGGGTCACCGACCACCGGGTGAACGTCACCATCCACCAGCTGGACTCGTTCATGCAGGGCATGATCGAGCCCATCATCGAGCCGCTGCGGGCGGCCTTCGAGGCCGAACGGCTGCGCGCGCTGGAAGCCTAATATAAGTAGAAGCCGCGGCCGCTCTTCCGGCCCAGCCAGCCCGCGTCCACATACTTGACCAGCAGCGGGCAGGGCCGGTACTTGGGATCGCCCAGGCCCTCGTGGAGCACCTTCAGGATGAACAGGCAGGTGTCCAGCCCGATGAAGTCGGCCAGGGTGAGCGGGCCCATGGGGTGGTTCATCCCCAGCTTCATGATCCCGTCGATGCTCTCCGCGCTGGCCACGCCCTCGTATAGGGCATAGATGGCCTCGTTGATCATGGGCAGCAGCACCCGGTTGCTGACGAATCCCGGGAAGTCGTTGCAGGCGATGGGGGTCTTGCCCAGTTTGCGGGACAGTTCCATGACCGTCTCGAAGGTGGCGTCGTCGGTGGCCAGGCCGCGGATGACCTCGATGAGCTGCATGACCGGCACCGGGTTCATGAAGTGCATGCCGATGAAAGTCTGGGGCCGCCGGGTGACCGCGGCCAGCCTGGTGATGGAGATGCTGCTGGTGTTGGAGGCGAAAATGACCTCCGGCCGGCACAGGGCGTCCAGGGTCTTGAACACCTGCTGCTTCACCTCCCACTTCTCGGTGGCGGCCTCGATCACCAGGTCGCAGCCGGCCAGGTCCTCCAGACGGGTGGTGATGGCCACCCGGCCAAGGACGGCGGCCTTGTCCTCGGAGCTGAGCTTGCCCTTGTCCACCCCACGCTGGAGGTTCTTGGCGATGGTCGCCAGGCCTTTGCTCCCGTAGTCCTCGGTGAGGTCCTGCATGAGGACCTGGCAGCCCGCCTGGGCGAATGCCTGGGCGATGCCGTTGCCCATCTGGCCGGCGCCGACGATGCCGATGTTCTGGATGTTCATGTGGTTCTCCTCAGATTCGTTCAATCGCCAGGGGCTTCAGGAGCTTACAACGGAGATGCCCTGGGCGCCTTCGAGTTCCAGCCAATGGAGGGCGAGCAGGCCCCGCAGCCGGATATGCAGCTCGTCCCGGCCCTGTTTCAGGCGCATGCCGGGGGGAAAGAAGACCTGCACCTGGCCCACCTGCTGCGACTGGTAGCGGCGGGCCTCGTCCGGCGCCGGCCGGCCCACTGCGATCACCGGCACGTAGCTGCCGGTGATCCTGGAGGCGTTGCAGGCGCATCCGCCCAGCGACGGCTCGTCATTGAGCGCGATCACCACCGCTCCGCCGTGATCCCGGATGTGCCGGGCGGCTTCCGCGTCCACGTTGATTCTCATGGGACCCCGGCGGCCTGCTGGAGCTGCTCGCGCAGCTCGGAGCGGAAATCCGGGTGGCTGATGGCGATCAGGGCCTCGGCGCGCTGTTCCAGCGTCTTGCCGCGCAGGTCGGCGGGGCCGAACTCGGTCACGACGAAATGCACGTCGTTGCGCGAGGTGGACACCGCGGAACCCCGGTCCAGTTCCCGGCAGATCCGGGAGATGGTGCCCTTGGCGGCGGTGGACGGCATGGCGATGATCGACTTGCCGCCCCGGGAGCGGCTCGCGCCGCGGACGAAGTCCACCTGCCCGCCGATGCCGCTGAACTGCCGGCTGCCGATCATCTCGGCGTTCACCTGGCCCATCAGGTCCACCTGCAGGGCGGAATTGATGGAGACCATGTTGTCATGCTGGCCGATGATGTACGGGTCGTTGGTGTAGTCCGCCGGGTGCAGCTCCACGTCCGGGTTCTGGTGGACGAAGTCGTAGAGCTTGCGCGTGCCCATCAGGAAGGTGGCGATGAACTTGCCCGGGTTGAGGGTCTTTCGCCGGTTGGTGACCACGCCGGCCTCGGCCAGGTGGACCACCCCGTCGGAGAACATCTCCGAGTGGATGCCCAGGTCCTTCTTGCCTTCCAGGAACAGCAGCACCGCGTCCGGGATGGCGCCGATGCCCAGCTGCAGGGTGGCCCCGTCGGGGATGAGCGCGGCCACGTTCTCGCCGATCCTGCGCTCCAGCTCGCCGATCTTCGGCGGGGCCAGCTCGATGACCGGCTCGTCCTGCTCGACGATCCAGGTGAGGTCGTCCAGGTGGATCCGCGCGCCGCCGGTGCGGGGCAGCAGGCTGTTCATCTGGGCGATGACCGTGCGCGCGGAGCGGGCCGCCGCCAGGGTGTAGTCCGCGGAGACGCCGAAGCTGCAGAAGCCTTCCGCGTCGGGCGGGGTCACCTGCATGAGCAACACATCCACTGGCAGGATGCGGTCACTGAACATCCGGGGAATCTCCGAGAAGAAGCACGGGATCAGGCCGCCCCGGCCCTCCTCCACCGCCTTGCGGGTGCTGGCGCCCACGAAGAAGCCGTTGTGGCGGAAATGCTGCTCCATGCCGGGCTGGGCGTACTTGGCCGGGCCCATGGCCACCATGTGGATGACCTCCACCCCGAACAGCTCCGGCGCCCGGTCCACCAGGGCATTCACCAGCGTGGGCGGCTCGCCGCAGGCGTGGCCCAGGACCACCCGGTCGCCGGACTTGACCCGCCGCAGGGCTTCCTGCGCCGATACCCGTTTCTCCCGATAGGTGTCTCTCCAGGTCTCCACGTCAGCCCCTGGCCGGGTCGGCGATGCCGGCGATGGTCTTGGCCAGTTCCTTCTTGGCCGAGAGGTTGCCCTGGCGGGAGATCATGATGCGCTGGGCCTGGGGGCTGCCGGCGCCGTGCATGGATTCGGTCCGGTAGCCCACGGCGGCGGTGCCCAGGGTGAGGTTCTCGATGAGCCGGAGGATGCGCATGCGGTGCTCGGTGGGCACGCTGGCGACGCCCTGGAAGTACTTCTTGACCACGGCGCCGGTGGCAGGGTTGGCCAGGTCCTTCTCGGAGGGCATGGTGACCATGAGGCCGCCGGCGATGTCCTCGGCCAGCCGGGCGATCTCGTACGGGAACCGGGTGACGTTCTGCTTGCAGACATTGGCCAGGAGCATGTTGATCTGGTAGTTCCCGGAGGCCGTCTTGCAGCCTTCGGCGGAGCAGGCGATGCCGCAGGCGTAGAGGGTCTCGTTGAGGTGGGTCATCTCGATGATCTTGTCCTTCACGTGGGAAGCCTTGGCCGCCCCGTTGTAGTCGGCGGCCAGGGCCGCGGCGCCGATCAGCACATCGCCCACGCCCACCTTGCAGCCGCCGTAGCTCTGGCGGTGGTAGCCGGCGAAGCGCTCCACCAGCACGCCGCTGAACTGGGTCTCGCCGCACATGAGCACGTTCTCCCAGGGGATGAAGAGATTGTCGAACACCATGAGGGCCTCGTGGCCGCCGAACTGCTTGTTGCCCACATCGATGCTGCCGCCTTCCAGCTTGCGGGTGTCGCAGGACTGCCGGCCGTAGATGTAGAAGATGCCCTCGGCGTCGGCCGGCGCCACGAAGGTCACCGCGTAGTCGGCGTCCTCGGGAGTCATGGCGATGGTGGGCATGACCAGGATCCAGTGGGAATTGAGGGCGCCGGTCTGGTGGCACTTGGCGCCCCGGACCACGATGCCGTCCTCCCGCCGCTCCACCACGTGGACGTACATGTCGGGGTCCGCCTGCTTGCTGGGGGAAAGGCCGCGGTCGCCCTTGGGATCGGTCATGGCGCCGTCCACGGTCCAGTCCTCTTCCTGCATCCTGAGCAGGAACTTCTCGAAGCGCTTGTGGTACTCGGTGCCCAGCGCTGCGTCCATCTCGTAGGTGGTGCTGTCCACGGCGTTGATGGCGTCCATGCCCACGCAGCGCTGGAAGCAGGCGGCGGTCTTCTGGCCCAGCAGCCGCTGCATCTTGACCTTGTTGATCAGGTCCCCTGTGCTCTGGTGCAGGTGGCAGAAGCGGTTGACGGTCTTGCCGGTGAGGTGGGACTTGGAGGTCATCAGCTCCCGGTACTGGGGCTCCTGGGCCAGGGAGTAGGTCATCTTCACGGAGTTCAGGGAGGGGCGGATGATCGGGTGGTCGACCACGTTCTCCACCAGTTCTCCCTGCAGGTAGACCTTGAACTTCATCTTGCGCAGGCTCTCTTCATACTGCTCCGCGGTCATGAGGCTGCTGTTCTCGACGATGTTGCTGGCGGCGACGTTGGTTTCGGTGGACATGTGTTTTCCTTTCAGGAGTTATGAATTGACAGGTTCAGGCGCGGGCACGGCCGCTGGAACGGGGGTCACCGGCGCGGCATCGGCAAAGACCTGGGCGTTGAAGACGGGATCCTTGATTTTGTCGTAGGTGGACCCGTTGCGGAAGAAATCCTTGCCGTAGACCAGGATGCAGAGCACCACCCCCACCGCGATGGCGTAGCCCGCGCCCGGTCAGCAAGGAGGATCTGGCCCGCATTCTGGAAGAGTCCCTCACCCTTTGGTGAGCCTTCCGGGCAAGATTAAGGAAACCCCGGACCAGCCCATGCAAAGCCCCGAACTGAACCCCCTCGACGCCCTGCTGGCGGAGTGCCGGAAGGTGATCGTCGGCCAGCCGCAGCTGCTCAACCGGCTGCTGGTGGCCCTGCTGGTGCCCGGCCACGTGCTGCTGGAAGGCCTGCCCGGGCTGGCCAAGACCCGCGCCGTCAAGACCCTGGCCGCGGCCAGCCACATGAGCTTCCGGCGGGTGCAGTTCACCCCGGACCTGCTGCCTTCGGACGTGGTGGGCACGCTGGTGTTCGACCCGCGCTCGCTCAGCTTCAGCCCGCGCAAGGGCCCGGTGTTCGCCAACCTGCTGCTGGCCGACGAGATCAACCGCGCCCCCAGCAAGGTGCAGTCGGCCCTGCTGGAGGCCATGGAGGAGCGCCAGGTGACCCTGGGCGAGGACAGCTTCCCCCTGCCCGACCCGTTCCTGGTGCTGGCCACCCAGAACCCGCTGGAGCAGGAGGGCACCTTCCCCCTGCCCGAGGCCCAGATGGACCGGTTCCTGTTCAAGCTGCGGGTGGACTACCCCAGCGCCAGGGAAGAGGGCGAGGTGCTGCGGCGGGCCGGCGGCCAGGAGGAGGCGGTGCGCCCGGTCATGACCGGCGGCGAGATCCTGGAGGCGGGCCGGCTGGCCCACCAGGTGCGCCTGGACGACGCCATCCGCGACTACATCGTGCGCCTGGTCCAGGCCACCCGGCCCGGCCCGGCCCGGGCCTGGAAGGGCCTGGAGCTGGTCCGCTGCGGGGCCTCGCCCCGGGCCTCCCTGGCCCTGCAGGCCTCGGCCAAGGCGCTGGCCTTCCTGGGCGGCCGCGACCATGTCCTGCCCGACGACGTGACCGCGCTCGCCCCGGACGTGCTCAGGCACCGGCTGCTGCTCACCTTCGAGGCCGAGGCCGACGGCGCCACCACCGACGAGGTCATCAAGGCGCTCCTGGCGGCGACGCCGCGACCCTGATTCAATAGGGTCCATGGACAAGCGCAGCGTCACCCTCATCCACACCGGCGGCACGCTGGGCATGGGGCCCGGCATGGACGCCGGCGCGCTGGCGCCGGGGCCTTCCCTGGACCGGATCCTGGAGCAGGTGCCCGAGCTGGAGCAGCTGGCCGACCTGGACCTGGTGGTGGCCTGCAACCGGGACTCCGCCACCATGGAGCCGGAGCACATCCTGGGCCTGGCCGGGCTGATCCGGGAGCACGCCGCCCGCTGCGAAGGCTTCGTCCTGGTGCACGGCACCGACACCATGGCCTACACCGCCTCGGTGCTGGGCTTCCTCCTGGCCGACCTGGGCAAGCCGGTGGTGCTCACCGGCGCCCAGCGGCCCCTGGCCTACATCCGCAGCGACGCCCGGGGCAACCTGGTGGACGCCGTCACCCTGGCCGGGCGGGGCGTGGCCGAGGTGGGCATCTGCTTCGGCGACCACTGGCTGCGCGGCGTGGCCGCCGAGAAGGTCAGCGTGCACCGCTACGAGGCCTTCGAGTCGCCCAACCTGCCGCCCCTGGCCGAACTGGGCCTGCACGTGCAGATCCATCCCCACGCGGGCGGCTTCCCCCGCCAGGTGCCGGCCGGCGTGGGCGCCGCGCTGGAATCGGCCATCGAGGTGTACAGCCCCTTCCCGGGGATGCCCTGGCGCCTGCCCGGCCCAGGCACCCGGGGCGTCCTGGTCCGGGCCTTCGGCGCCGGCAACCTGCCCATGGGCCGCCCGGACCTGCTGGCGCTGTTCGCCCACTGCGCCGACCGGGGCCTGCCGGTGGTGCTCACCAGCCAGTGCCTCACCGGCGGGGTGGACCTGGACACCTACGAGCTGGGCTCCGCGGCCCGGGACCTGGGGGCCATCTCCGGCGGCCTCCACACCCGCTGGGCGGCCCTGGCCAAGCTGGGCCTGGTGCTGGGCGCAGGCGGCGGCGTGGAGGAGGCGCGGCGCGCCTTTGGCCGCTCCTGGGCCGGAGAGCCGTTTTAGCGGCTACAATCATTTTTTACTGAGGCCCACATGCTTGATGCGGCTCTTCTGCGCAACGACCTTGACAACGTCATCCTTGGCCTGGCCAAGCGGGGAGTGGTCTTCGACCGGGAGACCTTCCAGCGCCTGGAAGCGGAGCGGCGCCGGGTCATCCAGGAGGCCGAGGCGCTCAAGGCCGAGCGCAACCGGGTCTCGGACGAGGTGGCGCGGATGAAGCGCGCCAAGGAGAACGCCGACGCCCTCATCGCCACCCAGCGGGACGTGGGCGAGCGGCTCAAGGCCCTGGATGCGGCGGAGAAGGCGGCGGAGACGGCGTTCCGGGACTTCCTGGCGGTCATCCCCAACCTCCCCCACGCGTCCGTGCCGGTGGGCAGGGACGAGCACGCCAACGTGGAGATCAAGCGCTGGGGCACCCCCGCCGCCATGGACAAGCCCCTGGACCACGTGGACCTGGGCACCCGGCTGGGCATCCTGGACCTGGACCGCGCCGCCAGGATGAGCGGCTCCCGGTTCGCCGTGCTCAAGGGCCTGGGCGCCAAGCTGGACCGGGCCCTGATCACGCTCATGGCCGATCTGCACGCCGGCAACGGCTGGAGCGAGGTGCTGCCGCCCTACCTGGTGCTGCCCGAGTGCGTGTTCGGGACCGGCTCCCTGCCCAAGTTCGAGGCGGACCTGTTCAAGACCCGCCGGGGCGAGGACACGCTCTACCTCATCCCCACCGCCGAAGTGCCGGTGACCAACCTCTACCGGGAGGAGATCCTGCCCGGAGAGGATCTGCCGGTGCGCCATTTCGCCTTCACCCCGTGCTTCCGCAGCGAGGCCGGCAGCTATGGCAAGGACACCAAGGGCATCATCCGCCAGCACCAGTTCCACAAGGTGGAGCTGGTGGCGTTCACCACCCCGGACCGGGGCGAGGAGGACCTGGAGCACCTCACCCGCTGCGCCGAACAGGTGCTGGAGCTGCTGGAGCTGCCCTATCGCCGGGTGCTGCTCTCCAGCGGCGACATGGGCTTCTCCAGCCGCAAGACCTACGACCTGGAAGTGTGGCTGCCCAGCCAGGACACCTACCGGGAGATCAGCTCCTGCTCGTGGTTCGGCGATTTCCAGGCCCGGCGCGCCAACATCCGCTACCGGCCGGCCGGCGGCAAGCCCCAGTTCCTGCACACCCTCAACGGCAGCGGCCTGGCCGTGGGCCGCACCTGGGTGGCGATCCTGGAGAACTACCAGCAGCCCGACGGCAGCGTCCGGGTGCCCAGGGCGCTGCAGCCGTACATGGGGTGCGACGTGATCCCCGCTGTCAGATCCTGAACCGGCCCACCGCCTCCACCAGGGTCCCCGCGATCTCCTCCAGGTGCTCGACCGCACTGCCGATTTCACGGGTCGAAGCCGACATCTGGGTGCTGGCGCTGGCGTTCCGGGCCGCCTCCACCGCGCTCTGCTCCACCTGCTCCGCGGCCTCATGGCCGGTCCGGGCCTGTTCCTGGGTGGCGTGGCGTATGGCGGCCAGCATCTCCCTCAAGGCCAGGGTCTGCTCGCGGATGTGGCGCAGGGCGTCGGAGGTGGCCTGCACCTTTGATGTTCCCTGATCCACCGAAGCCTGGCTGGTTTCGATGAGCAGGCCGATTTCCTTGGCGGCGCTGCCGGAGCGTTCGGCCAGCTTCCGGACCTCCTCGGCCACCACGGCGAAGCCCTTGCCCATCGCTCCCGCCTTGGCGGCCTCGATGGCGGCGTTCAGGCTGAGCAGGTTGGTCTGGCGGGCGATGTCCTGGATCACGCGCACGGCGGTGGCCATGGCCTCACTGGATTCACGGATCTGCGCCATGGCCCCCACGGTGGCGCTTCCCGCCTGCTCTCCCGCGTCGGTTGCGGCCACGGTATCCATGGCTTTGGCCTCGCACTGGTGGACCTGCCTGCCCACCTCGCCGATGGAAGCGGACAGTTCCGTGGTGGCCGAGGCCAGGCGTTCGGTGGCGGTCTGCTGCACCTCCGCGCTCTGGGCCACTTCCCGGGAGGTGGTCGCGATCTCGGAGGTGGAGGCCGCCAACTGCCTGGCGGCGCTGGCGCTCTGGCCGCTGCTGGCGTGGATGCCCTGGACGATGGTCCGGAACTGGCCCAGCATGCCGTTGAGCGCCGAACCCATCTGGGCGATCTCGGCGCTGGCGGACTCGGAGAAGGTGATCCGCAGGTCCCCTCCCGCGACGCTGTCCAGGGCCTGGCCAAAGGCCACGAGGGGCCGGGTGACCTGGGTGCGGACCACCAGGCCAAGGCAAAGGATCAGGATGGCCATCCCCGCGATGGAGAGCCCGGCGGTGATGGCGTTCTGGAAATTCATGCTGCCCCAGTCCGCGCTCACATCCTGCACGGTCACCATGCTTCCGAGGATGCCCTGGCCCGCGTCATGGCAGCCGTGGCAGCGGGCCTCATTGAGCACGGTCCGGACCTGGGCGAACTGGCGCCTGCCATCCAGCTGGAGGAGCCTGGAATCGTCGGTGTCCTTGTGCACGGCCTCATCCACCATCCGCCGAAGCTCCAGGGAGGTCAGGCTGGATTCCTGGATGCCGTCGCGGGTGGAGAATTTCACCTTCCCGTCCAGTCACCTTCCAGGAGCATCACCCATGGCACCGAAGGACCCGCATGCCCGGTTTCATCATCAGCCCGGTCCGAGGGGATTGTTCGTCCCCATCCGGAAGACCCGCATCAGGCCTCACCCGCCTGGCCAGCCCGACCTGATGGCTTTTCCCCGGACTGACATTCTTTGAAGGTATTAAATCGATCTTATGCCAGTCATGCCTTCGACCTGGAAGCGTGTCCTGGATTTTCAAAATCATAGAAAATTCAAATTTCGAGAAATGAGATTATTGTATTCGGCAAGGCCGCATATCGGCCCAGAGGACTTGTCCTGGGTGCAAGGGGCCCAGCGCTTATGGGAGGGATCGAACATGAGGCAATTCGCCATCAAGCAGTCCATTGAGCGCGTCCCTGGAGGCATGATGATCGTGCCGCTCCTGGCCGGATCGCTGATCGCCACGTTCTTCCCGGGGACCCCCAAGTTCTTCGGCTCGTTCACCGGGGCGCTGTTCACCGGGGCCCTGCCGATCCTGGCGGTGTTCTACGTGTGCATGGGCGCCAGCATCGACATCAAGGCGACCCCCTACATCCTCAAGAAGGGCGGCGCGCTGTTCGGCACGAAGGTGCTGCTGGGCATCTGCTTCGGTCTGTTCCTCGGCCATCTGCTCGGAGAAGGGCCCATCTCGGCCGGCGTGTTCGGCGGCCTGTCCGCGCTGGCGGTGGTCGCCGCCATGAACGACACCAACGGCGGGCTGTACATGGCGCTGATGGGGCAGTATGGCCGGCCGGGGGATGTGGGGGCCTACACCATCATGTCGCTGGAGTCGGGGCCGTTCCTGACCATGGTGACCCTGGGCGTGGCCGGGCTTTCGGCCTTCCCCTGGCAGACGCTGGTGGGGTCCGTCCTGCCGCTGGCCGTCGGCATGCTGTTCGGCAATCTCGACCGGAGCCTGCGCGAGTTCCTGGGGCGCGCCGTACCCGTGATGATCCCGTTCTTCGGGTTCGCCCTGGGCACCGGGCTTGATCTGCACACCGTGTGGATGGCCGGGTTGCTCGGCCTGGGCATGGGGGTCGCCGTGGTCGTTGTGACCGGGGCGGCACTGTTCTTCGCCGACCGGCTGACGGGGGGCACCGGCGTGGCCGGCGTCGCCGCCGCCTCCACCGCGGGCAATGCCGCGGCCGTGCCCGCCATCGTCGCCGCCGCCAACCCGGTCTACGCCCAGGCGGCGAAGAGCGCCACCATCCTGGTCGCCGCCTGCGTGGTGGTCACAGCCATCCTGGTTCCCCTGCTCACGGCCTGGACCGCCAAGCGGTTCGGCGCCAATGCGGACCCTGCCGGCGCGCCCGCCGGCGTCCCGAAGGGGGTCTGACCATGGCCTCGCGCTGGCTCATCCTCGCCGACGACCTCACCGGCGCCGCCGACTGCGCCATCGCGTTCGCCAGGCATGGCATGCATTCGGTCGTGGCCTGGGGCGACAGTCCCGCAGGCGAAGCGACGGTGGTGTCGGTGGACGTGGACAGCCGGCGGTTCCCGGCTGGCGCGGCGGTCGGGCGCCAGTTGGCGGCCCAGGCTGCCCATTGGCGGCCGGGCATGCGGCTCTACAAGAAGATCGATTCCACCCTGCGCGGGCATCTGGCCGCGGAACTGGCCGCCCAGCTGGGAGCCCTGGCGGCCGGAGGCGGCCCGGCGCCGCTGGCCGTGGTAGCCCCGGCTTTCCCGGCCACCGGACGGGTGACCCTGGGCGGGCGGGTGATGGTGAACGGCGTGCCGCTGGAGGAAACGCCGCTGTGGGCGCGCGACCACACTTATGCCAGCGCCGCGCTGCCGGAGATCCTGGGCAGCGCCGGCATCAAGGCCCAGGTGATCCCGCTGGAGGTGGTCCATGGCGGAATCGAGGCGGTGCATGCCCGCATGGCGGAGGCCGTGCGCCTGGGCGTGGCCGCGGTGGTGTGCGATTGCGCCGCCGAGGCGGATCTCGCGACCGTGGCCGCGGCCTCGCTGAGGCTCGACCAGGCCGTCTGGGTCGGTTCGGCGGGTCTGGCCGCCGCCTTCGCCGCCCTGGAGGGCCAGGTCAATCCGGAGCGGCCATCCCTTCCCCGACGGGCAGGCGCCGTGCTGACGGTGGTGGGCAGTCTGGCCGAGATCTCCCGCGCCCAGGCCCGGACCCTGGCGGACAGCGCCCTGGTGCGGCATCTGCCGATCCAGCCGGCAACGCTGTTCGCCGGCCCTGAGACCGCGGACTGGCGGGCGGCGGCGGCGGCCCTGACCGACGCCCTGGCTTCGGGCCGCGACGTGCTGCTGGAACTGGCGCTCACGCCCGATCCGGACCTGGAGCAGGGGCCCCTCCTGGCGAGCAGGCTGGCCATGCTGGTGCAGACGGTGCTGCCGCAGATCGGCGCCCTGGTGGCCACCGGCGGCGACACCGCCTGCGCCCTGCTGTGGAACCTGGGTGTCCACGGCATCCGGCTGGTGGACGAGATCGAACCTGGCGTGCCGCTGGGCATGACCCTCGGCCAGTTGTCCATCCCCGTGGTCACCAAGGCCGGCGCCTTCGGTGACGCAGGCACCCTGCGAAGGTGCCTGGAGCGCCTGAGCAGTTGAAGGAGAAACGAGCATGTCGCGTCCCATCATCGTCATCACCATGGGCGACCCGGCCGGAGTCGGCCCGGAAATCATCATGCGCAGTCTGGCCCATCCCGAGGTCTACGCCATGTGCCGGCCCCTGGTCATCGGGGACGCCGGCCGCCTGCTCAAGGCGGCCGCCCTGGTGGATTCGGCCCTGGGCGTCCGGGCGGTCGCAGGCCCTGGCGCCGCGCGGTTCCAGCACGGCACGGTCGAGGTGGTGGACCTGGGCCTGGTTCCCGCCGACCTTCCCTTCGGGCAGCTGTCCGCCGTCGCGGGCGAGGCGGCCTTCCGCTTCATCGAGCGCGCCTGCCAGCTGGTTGTGGCGGGAGAAGCCGATGCCATCTGCACCGCCCCGATCAGCAAGGAGGCCCTGCGCGCCGCCGGGCACCTCTATCCCGGCCACACCGAACTGCTCGCCCACCTCACCGGGACGCCCGAAGTATCCATGATGCTCACCGCGCCAGGGCTGCGGGTGATCCATGTCACCACCCACATGGGCCTGCTGGACGCCATCGCGCGGATCGATCCGGGACTGGTGGAACGGACCATCGTCCGGGGCCACGACACCCTGGTCAAGGCCGGCTTCGCCGATCCCCGGATCGGAGTGTGTGCCATCAACCCCCATGCCGGAGAGAACGGGCTGTTCGGCCACGGCGAAGAGGCGGAGAAGATCGCCCCCGCCATCGCCGCCTGCCGGGCCCGGGGCTGGGCCGTGGAAGGCCCGCTGCCGGCCGACGCCCTGTTCTTCCGCGCCAGGCGCGGCGATTTCGACCTGGTGGTCGCCATGTACCACGATCAGGGCCACGGCCCGGTCAAGGTGCTGGGCATCGAAGCCGGGGTGAACATCACGGTGGGCCTGCCCGTGGTGCGCACCTCGGTCGATCATGGGACCGCCTTCGACATCGCCGGAACCGGCAAGGCCGATGAGCGCAGCCTGCTGGAGGCCCTCCGCCAGGCGGTGGAGCTCGCGCCCAGGCGGCCCTAGCAATCGTTTCGGAGCTTGCTCCGCTACGGTTGCCAGGTCTCAGAACGGCCATTGAGTTCCGAACGGACTAGACGGTGCTGGTGCCGAAGAGCCGAAGTACGTTGCCTGAATTCTTTATCCCTTTCCATCCCCGTCCATCCCCTCCATCCCCGGCCAATGATTGCCGGAGTGGGTAGGCGCGATGGGGTACGGCTTCGGAGGCAGGCCCCGACAACGGGGATAAAGGGGATGGACGGGTCGAGTAGCGCGGGGGAGCCTCCCCCCCGCGCCCTCACAGAACCGG
>Ga0302320_10012934_pt1 | contig 17477 bp, 15 predicted proteins | sample Bog_T0_3_FD_202130 | JGI IMG/M metagenome (GOLD analysis project Ga0302320, IMG submission 202130) | Peat permafrost microbial communities from Stordalen Mire near Abisko, Sweden - Bog_T0_3 | ecosystem: Environmental > Terrestrial > Soil > Wetlands > Peat | place: Sweden: Abisko, Stordalen Mire...
GCCGGCCACATCGTCAGCCGCGGCGCCTGCATGTGCCCATTCTAAGCGCCAGCCCTGCTGCGCCCGCCATGCGCTGGAGCGCTCGGGGCAGGATCCAGCTCGGCTGCCGGCCTCTAGAATCTCCCCCATCGGCGCGACACGCCCCGCATTAAGTAAACTAATGCCAGCCGGGACTCAAGTACGGCTGCCAGCGGCCGCTAACCGGGCAGATGGATACGCTCAAGAATCGCGCCGCGGAGCAGTCGCTGCCGCGCCCGCCTCGCCCAGGCCCGATCGCACCGGCGCTGCTGTGCCTGTGCGTGTCGGCCGCCCTGAATGCCGGGGAAGCGCGTGCGACACTTACAGTAGCAGTCACCGTGCCGCCCGTCTCGCGCCTGGAAGTCCTATCACAGCCCACAAGCGTTCAAATCACGGCGCAGGACTTACAACGAGGCTACGTGGACCTGAGCGAGCCGATACTGCTGAAGATCTACAGTAATGCGCGCGAGGGCTTTGCGCTGGAAGTGCTGCCGATGAGCCCGGTGATCCAGGCCATTGCAGTGCACGGTCTGGGGAGCGAGGCCGATCTGGGCGCCGCGGGCGGACGTATCGTCGAGCGCTGGGATCATCCCCAGGCCGCTGCGCTGTCCCTGACATTCCGGCTGGTATTGGCCCCCGGCGCGATGCCGGGTACCTATCCCTGGCCGCTGCACCTGGCGATTGCACCTGTCTCTGACTCCCCTTAAGCCAGCTGCGCTCGCCTCCGGCGCTCAAAAGGTGATGGTGACCACGATCGTGTCGGTGTAGGTCCCCGGGGCGACATTCTGGCCGGCGTTTACCTTGCCGTAGATCGTGCCGGTCGCTGTCTGTGTCGGATTGGCTGAGGTCAGATTGAGGGTCGCGCCGCCGGTCTGCGAACCGCCCGTACCGTTACCGCGGATTTGGGTGTAGCCCGCGTCGTAATACAGATTGTAGTTGAGCACATTTGCACCCGAGAGCATCGTGCGGTTGCTATAGGTGCCGCTCGAGCCGGTACTGAAGCTGTCAGTGATGTTCACGGTCGCGGCACCGCCCGACAGCAGCGTACAGGTGGCCTTCAACGTACCGTTTTCCTCATCCGGCGTCGTGGCAAACGGGTTGTAAACACCGAAAATTGGGCCAGTCGCGCTGACCGAGCAGGTCCAGGTCGCCGCTGCCAATGGCAGTGCGAACATTGCCAGGGCCACTGCAACGCATGCCGCTGTGATCCGGCTCATGGAGTCATCACAGTGCACCTTGATGCTCATGGCTGCGCCTCCGCAGCTGCATGTTCGCTGCAGATGATCGTACCCAGATCGGGCTGCGGATCGTTGGGCGGCGGAGGCGCCAGGCGGAAGCTGCATTTGTGATGGGCCCAGGTGGCCGTGGCGCTAGATCCGTGATCGAAGCCGGTCACGTACACCAGGCCATTGAGGGCCACCGGAAACAGTTGCCCATTGAATTCCACCTGCGCGCCGACGGGCACCACGCTGCCGTCCCGCATCTTGAGCCTGAAGACACCGGCGCGGATTTTTTCCACCGGAAATTTCAGCACCACACCGCTGCGGTAGGCCGGGGCAACTTCCATGGTCTTGGAGTCGATCTCGGTATCGAGTGGTAACTCCAGTGGATCAATGCTGATGCGATTGACTTCATAGGGACGCAGATCATGCAACAAGGCCCGGCCGCTCTGGTCGGTTTCGGTGATACGCTGATTGTCGATGTAGACGGGCACGCCGGGCAGACCGGCCACGTCCACGACTGCAAAGCTGTCATTGACCTGGCGCGCGACTCGCACCTGGCCATCGAGCAGCGTCGCAGCGCCACTCCACTGCGCGGTCTGGCCACTGACGCCGGCGTTACGGACCGCCATGGCTTCAAGGTCACCGGCGAGCGTCTGCACTCGCCCATCGGCCGTGTAGTTATCGTCACTGGTTTCCCCGAGCCGATAGCCAAAGCCCGGCCCGAGCGGCGGGCTCTCAACCAGCATTGCATTCACCTCATCGGGCGGCGCGCCGGCGCCATGACCGAGCGTGCCACCCGTGGTGAGTGACCTGCGAGCTCCAAGCGGAATCGTCACGAACAGATACAGGCTGCTTGCCGATTGCGTGGACATCGTGCGCGTGGCATTCAGGCTAAGCGTGATCTGGTTGGGTAGCTGCTGCGAATAGGCGGCGCTGATGGTCTTCATCTGCGGCTCGCTGTCAAAGCTCTCATCGGCGTAGGCCAGCTGCAGGGAAGTGCCATGGGGCAAATTGACGCCCACCTGCGCCAGTGTGCGCTGCTTGAACTGGCCCGCGCTGGTCGAGGCGTCGCTGATCTGCAGGTAGCCGGATGAGGCCACGCTCGTGCTCAGCGCCAGATTGAACCACCTGGCCTGCCAGGAATAGCCCAGGCTGCTCATGAGGCCGCTGCGGCCGCTGCCCCCGCCGTCAGCGAGCGTCGCACTCACGATACCGTAGTGACCGACCGCGGCCGCCAGATCGGCGCCGGCCGCGTAGGCCTGGGTTCCCAGGAACTCACCGTGCGCTTCGACCGTGAGCACCGAGCTTAGGCCGCGCTCGTAGGTCGCCGAGCCGGCAAGACCCGCGTAGCGGTCGCTCTCGAGCGCGTAATCATTGCGCGCCACACCGAAATCCAGTTCGTATTCGCTCAATCCCGGCGCCAGCAGGCTAGCGCTGCTATAAAAGGGCTGGGTAATCACTTGCTGCTGGCCAAGCGCGTTGCGCACCACCAGCGTGACATCACCGCTGCCGGTGATCGATGGCAACTGATCCACGATGAAAGGTCCCGGCGGCAGGCTCTCGCTCGAGACTTTCTGGTTGTTGACGAAAACATCAACTGTCGAGGGCAGCACGGCGGTACCGCTGGCCGCCAGTAGCGGCGTGGTCAGCATGTCGGGGCGCAGCCCGAAGTTGGTGCCCCAGTGAATGCCCCCGAAACGCACCGCACTGCCCCAATTGCCCGGATCGGTAATGGCATCACCCAGCTCCAGGGTTTCAAGCTGCCCGGGAAAATCCTTGGTGAAGGTCGTATCCAGCCGCACGACCTCTGTGCTGCCATCGTTCGAGCGCGCAACGGCCGTGTTAGTGACCACACCCATGGAGTTAAAGACGCCCAGCTCAGTCGTGGCGCCGGTGAGGTTCTGATCCGAATAATGCTGCGCCGAAATCTCATAATTCAGGAACCCGCCGAGTGCTGCCGGCGTGATAGGCGGCCCCTCACGACTCGGCGCGGACACACGCGTGGCGAGAAAAGCATCCCCCGACACACTGAGCAACGCGCGCCCGCGCGCTTCGTCAAACTGAACTTTGCCACCGGGCAATGCGTTGACTGGATAGTAGCGGCGCCCTTCGTAGAGCCGCGGCGCCACCTCCGGCATTTTCAGATGCAGTCGCGCCAGATCGCGCTCATCCAGCCATAGCCCGCCGGAATCATCGCGCAGCACGATCAGCATCTCGGTCGCGGGCTGCTCGTTCACGCTCACTTCCATGACCGCTTCCTGCAATACGGGCAACTCATCGGCCTGTACCACAAGGCCCGCACACGCGCCCAGCAGGAGCGCAAAGGAGCTCCATAGTCTGGCCGTGGCAAGGTCTTTGAACCAGCACATAGTCGCCTTCGGGCGAGCCCGTCAGATTCCAGCGTCACTGACGCCAGCGGCAAACTCACCGCGCTCCCCGGCGCCCTGAACTCTGAGTGGCACATGAGCATCGATCCCCGCGGGGGGCCTGACGATCCAGCTCACCGAACTCTGGGGCAGGACGTAGCGGGTAACCCCGACGTGACTTGTGCGATCGGCGCTGCCGAACTGGACATCGAAATCCGTCACACGCGTGTGCGCGTTGCCTGAGTTGCTGGCCGTGATCAGCACCGTGCCGTCGGCCTGCCACTGCGCGCTCCAGTTCAACTCGCTGTGCTCGGCCACCGGCGGCGCAACGAAGATCGGCAGACTCAGCTGCAAGGCCACCTGCATGCCGCTGAAATCCTTGCTCGGCGGGGGCGGAATTTCAGTCAGCAGTACCCGGTAGTCGAGTTCCCGCGTGGGATCGGCATCGCGCCGCAGTGCAATCCGCACGACCTGCTGGCCGTGCGGCCCCATCTTGAAGATCGGCGGCGTGACCAGCAGCTCGTGCGTATCGTCCAGCTGCTCCAGGCCCGCCTGCTGGCTCCAGTTCTTCAGCTCCACCTCCACCGATAGCGGTGCATCATCGGCATTGGTGATTGTCAGCACCTCCAGACGATGGCTGCCTTTCATCTCGACCCGCAACGGCGAGACGCTGAAGTTGCCCGCCACAACCAGCGTCGGCACAGCAGCCAGCAGCAGGAAGGCACCGAGCGGGAAGCAGGTTATGGAAATACGCGGAAGGCGGTTGTAGAGATTCACAATGCAGGTTCCTTAAAAAATTTTCGGTGGCCCGCTCAGTAGGTGAGCGTAGCGGTGACCGTATCGGTGTAGCTGCCCGCTGCCGCCGCGAGGCGGTTGGCTGCGCTGTCGAGAAACTCGCCGTAGACCGTGATCTGTACCGGAGTGGTGAAACTGGCAGTGCCGACCGTCACCGGCACCGTAGAACTGCCCCCCGTGCCATCGCCGAATACCGTGCCGTAGCTGGCAGAGGTGTAGAGGTTGTATTGCAGCTTCGCGCTGCCCGGTCCCAGCATCAGGCGGTTGGCCATGGTGCCGCCGGAGGCACCGGCATTGAGAGCCAGCGTGGGCGCGTTGGTCCCACTGGTGCATTGAATCGAGATGGTTGAATTGGCCTTGAGCGTCGTGCCGTTGCCGGGAATGTAGGTCCCGAAGTTGATCGCCGTAGCACTCATCTGGCAGATCGCCTGGACCGTTGCCGAGACTACAAAACTGCTGTTGGCTGTCCCGGCCAGGGCCTGGGCACTGAAGGCCATGGAGGCCGCCAGTGGCAGCAGCAGCATTGAGCAATGTGCCGCCCGCGGACCTGCGCGGGCAGGGTCGAGGCGACGGGGCGGCCGTGAGGACCGCCCCGTTATGCCCGTCAGCAGATTCCGTTCAGCAAGACAAGGGAATGACAGCACCGATCGCATGGCAGCAGTATCAAGCGAGCGCGGCTGAATCCTGGTTCCCTTGCAATCAGAACGTCAGCGTGGCTACCACGGTGTCCGTGTAGCTGCCGGCCGCAAGCACCTGGTTGTTCGCATTGTCCGGAACGATGATGTAGACCGGCACCGCCTTCGGGACGGCAATCGTCGAACCCGAGACCGCAACTGTCGCACCCGTGGTGCCATTGCCCAGGAGCGTGGTGCCCGCGGCGCTGGTATACAGGTTGTATTGCAGTGAGGCACCGGCGAGCGTCGCCAGACGCTGCGCGATGGTCCCGGTCAGGCCCGTGCCGAAGGAAATCGTCGGCGTGTTCGTGTCCGGCGAGCAGGCCACGGTCAGTGCAGTGGCATTGCTGGCCGTTACCTGGCCGGCACCCGGCACGTAGGTTGCAGCCACGGTGCCACCCGTGAAGAGGCAGTTGGTCTGCACAGTGACATTCACGGCCAGATTCGCCGTAGTGGTGCTGGATTTGGCAACGCCGGCGCCTACCAGGACGCTGGCCGCCATCGTTGCGATAATGAGCTTGTTCATCAGGGGGTCTCCTAAAAAGTCAGTTCCAGGGGTCGCGCAGGCCGCTTGCCCGTGCCGCCCGGCCCTCTGCAGAGCACGCGGATTCGGCGAGAGCAGGCTTCAGCTGCCGTGCTGGGTGAATTCTGACTATGTGAAACGCATCTGGTGTGACCCTTGTCCCAGATCACATTTCGGGGCCTCAAGTTCTGCGGCAAACTGCCGATAACCCCGCAATTTTTTGGCCGCGAGAGACCGGGCGGGCCGGTGGGAACTGGCGATTGGCGTCGAGGAACGCTTTAGGGGCAGAAGCATCGAGGATCGCTCGCAGCCTGCCGCGGCTGGAGCGGGGACGGCGCCCAACTGGCGCACGCTTTTTACAAAATGATTTCGGTGGCCGGTGCGCGCAGGTTGTAGTGCGAACTCATCGCGCGGCCATAGGCGCCCGCATTGGCGATCAGCACCACATCACCGGCGCTGCTCGGCGCCAGCAGGCGTTCGTGCCCGAGAAAATCCCCGGACTCGCAGATCGGGCCGACGACGTTCACGAGCTCGGTCGCCGGCTCATCGAGCCGCGTGAGGTTCACCATTTCGTGAACTGCCCCATACAAGGCCGGCCGGATCAGCGAATTCATGCCGGTGGCCACGCCCACATAGCGCAGCGGCTCCTTGATCTTGGTCTGCGTGACACGCGCCAGCAGCACGCCTGCGGCGGCCACCAGGTAGCGGCCGGGCTCGATCCACCAGCTCACGCCTGGCAGCCCCTGGCGCACTTTGAGCAGCGCTGCATCGAGCCGCGCCAGATCCAGGCCCGGTTGCTCGTGATTCTCCGGCACGCCCAGGCCCCCACCGACGTCGATGACACGCACGTCCGGAAAGCGCTGCTGGATGAGCCCCAGTACACTCGCCGTCTCGGCCCAGCTGGCCGCATCAAATACGCCACTGCCGGTGTGCGCGTGCAAACCGACGATGCGGGTCTGCAGCTGCGCGGCGAGCGCGCGCAGCTCATCCATTTCGCTCAACGGCACCCCGAACTTGGAATGCGCGCCGGCCGTGCGCACATGGTGGTGGTGACCGCGCCCAGTGCCGGTATCGATGCGTACGAAGATCGCGCGATCCCGGAACAGCTCGGGCCAGCTGCGCAGCACAAACAGATTATCGATCGTCAGCTGCAAGCCGGCTTCAAGCGCCCAGGCGTATTCCTCGCGCGCAGCGAAATTTGGCGTGAACAGCAGTTGCGAGCGCTCAATCTTCGGTAGCGTGCTCAGCACACGCTCAACTTCGCCCGGAGACACGCACTCGAAACCAATGCCCTCCTCGGCGAGCGCCTTGAGCAGATGGGCGTTGGGGTTGGCCTTCATCGCATACAGCACGCGATCCACGGACTTGAGGCTCTTGAGCCCGCGGGCGGCCTGGCGCACCACGGCCAGATCGTAGACGTAGGCACAGTCGTGCTCGGCCCCGATCTTGAGCAATTCGGCGCGGCGTGTGCGCCACCACGGCTGCAGGCGTTCGCCGGCCGCGACCGGCACTGCGAACAGCTGTTCCCAGGTCGGGCCGAGCACGGTGTCGCCAGGCACCGGGCGAATCAGCAGATCGTGCAGCTCCTGTGCGAGCCGGTCACCCTGCCCTTCATCGACCACGAAGGTCAGATTCAGATCATTCGCCGACTGGCTGACCATGTAGATGCGCTGATCGGCAAACAGCTCGAAGGCATCGCCCAGCTGGTGCAGGATGCCGCGGATGGCGCGACCGACCAGGCTCACCGATGCGCAGGGGCCAATCAGCTGCACCCGGCAGAGTTTGGACAGCTCGGCCATCAGCCGATCGAGCGTCGCCTGATCGAGCGTGTTGGCGGCCGGGTCGAGCGAAACGGTGACGTTGGTTTCGGAGGTCGAGATCTGATCCACCGACAGCCCGAGGCCTTTGAAGATCTGGAAGGCATCGGCAAGAAAACCCACCTCATGCCACATGCCGGGGCTCTCGAGCGAGACGAGCGTGATGCCCTTCTTGACGCACACGGCCTTGACCTGCGCGCGCCCGTCACCACCGCTGGCACTGATATGAGAGCCTTCGAGCTCCGGGGTTTGCGTGGCGTAAACCCACAGCGGGATCTGCCCCTGCTTGGCCGGCAGAATGCAGCGCGGATGCAGGACCTTGGCACCACTGCTGGCGATTTCCTGCGCTTCATCGTAGTGCAGTGCCCGCAACAGGCGCGCTGAGGGCGTGGCGCGCGGATTGGCGCTGAACATTCCGGGCACGTCGGTCCAGATCTCAAGGCGCCGCGCCCGGAGTTTGGCCGCAAGATAGGCCGCTGAGGTATCCGAGCCGCCGCGGCCAAGCAGCACCGTATCCCCAGCCTCATTGCTGGCGATGAAGCCTTGGGTCAGCACCACGCCTGACAGTGCGCCCAGGCGCGCCTGCAGTGCTGCATCGGCGGCGAAGTCACACGTGGCGGAAAGATAGTTGGCCCGCATCGAGGCACTTTCACGCACTTCAGTCTTCAGGCCCTGGCGGGCGTCCCACCAGCTGGTCTCGATGCCCACGGAATTGAGGAAGCGGGCTCCCAGTTCGGTGGCCATCAGCTCGCCCATACCCATGATGCGTGCCTGAGTGCGCTCGCTCGCCTCGCCCATCAATGCCAGACCAGCACCGATCTGGCGCAGCTCCGCAAAATAGTGTTCCAGATCCGCGCTTGGCCCGAGCCCGAGCTCGCTGGCGAGTGCCTGATGGCGCGCTTCGATGGCGGCGAGCAGCTCGGTGTGCGTGCCGGCGAGCGCCGCGCGCAGAAAATTTTCCAGCCGATCGGTGATCCCGCTCAGGGCCGAGTGCACGATCAGCACGCGGTCGCCATCGGCCAGGCGCTTGCGCACTACGTGCGCGATGTTGTGCCAGTTCGCGAGCGTGGAAACGCTGGTGCCGCCGAACTTGAGCACGATCCATGGGGACGCAGGGCGTGGAGCCATCAGCTCACCTCAGCAGCAGCGGACAGTCAGCGGGCGCGCGGCAGCGGCGCAAGCGGCACGGCTGACAGCGATCGGCCGCCGCAAACCAAAGCGGATAAACGTGCGCTCACAACTCCTCGTCGAAGATGTCGCGCAGGTCCTTTTCCAGCTTTCGGTCGGCCAGCACTTCCTCAAGGCGGCTCCACGCTGCCTTGCCACGCTTGCCCTGATTTCGCACGCGCTTGTCCACGCGTGCGAGCAGCTTGTCGTAGTCGTCCGTGCTCTCTTCCGATTCGGCGACGAATTCCTCATCCAAATCGAAGCTTTCACTCTCTCGCTCAGACATCGCTATTTCTTGGGATTATGTTTTAAATTTCAATGAGTTATCTGCAAAACCACTGGTCCGCAGGGCAGCGAACTATAGCTGATTTGATTCGTCTTTCAACCTTTTTAGGCCAGAAGCCGCCGGCGCTGTTCCCGCAGAGGCTCTCCGGGCCCGCCCCGAGCGACCCCGGAGCGCCAGTGGGCGAGTATCCTTGAGCGATGAGCCAGCGCATTTTGGTTGCGATCGGAAACACGTTGGGACAGCACCGCCGGGTCCTGCAACGGGCGGCAGCACTGGCCGGAGAAGGGGGCCGAATCGAGCTGCTCCATGCCCTGGGCGATGCCGGGCGGCTCGCTCTGGGTGGCAGTGGAAGCACGCTGCAGGGCCTGCAGCGCAGCCTCAAGAGCAGCGCCCTACGGCGCCTGCGCCACCTGGCCGCGGCTCCGGCGTTGCGCAGCCAGCGCGTCTCCTGCCGCATCACCGAGGACTACCCGGTGCACGAGGCGATCGTCCGGCGTGCGCGCCACATCGGCGCGGATTTGGTCGTGGTCGACTCTCACGGCCACACGCGGGCCGGGCGCTGGCTGTTTGGCAGTGTGGATTGGGAATTGGTGCGCACCTGCCCGTGTCCGCTGCTGATCGTCAAACCGCGCGCCAGCCGCCAGCGCGGGCCGGTACTCGCCGCGATCGACCCCAATCATGCCGCGGCCAAACCGGTGGCGCTCGATCGGCAGATCCTGCGCGCTGCGCACGATATCAGCGTGCGCCTGAAGCGCCCGTTGCGGGCGGTACACGCCTGGCAGCCACTGACCTACCTCTATGCCTCGGCCCCGACCGAGACTGCGCCGGTATGGATCCCGCCCGAATCGGATGCCCAGTATGAACAGACCCTGCGCCGGCTCGGCGATGCGGAGCTGCGTCGGGCCGATCTGGCCAGCGGCCAGATCGAGTACCTGATCGGCGCTCCTGAGGAGGTGCTGCCCGAGCTTGCCCGCCAATCCCATGCCGAGCTGATCGTCATGGGCGCGATCTCGCGCACCGGACTTGAGCGGCTGATGCTGGGCAGCACCGCGCAGCGGGTGATGGATCGCGTGCCGTGCGATGTGCTGGTGATCAAGCCGCGGGGCTTTCGCTCACCGATCAGTCGCGCCGGACGCCTGGCACCGCCGATCGTGGTGCCGCAGCCCTAGCCCCCTTAAACCCGGCCTCAGGGCGGGATGCCTGGCTGCGCAGGCGAGATGCGGGCCAGATAATCAGCGATGCCCTGATAGTCCTCAAAATCGAGCCGATTGAGCAGCCTGATGTGATTCGCATTCATGTTCGGCCGCCCGCCGCTGGCCGTCTCCTGCATCTGGCGCAACAAATAAGAGGCGTGCTGACCGGCGAGGCGCGGAGTCTGATTCTGCGCATCGCCAAGCCCCGTGGCCCCGTGGCAAGCACTGCACAGCTGCACGAACACGCGCGCACCGCGCGTCAGCTGCTCGCCATCGAGAATCGCCGGCGGCAGTTGCGAGTGCAGTGAGGCGGCGTAGTAGGCGACATCGGCGATGGCTTGGGCATCGGCCAAGCGGTGGCGGCTCGCAATCCGCTCCATGCGCAGGTCCCAGCGCTGGCCGTAGCGAAAATCCACCAGTTCCTTGATCAGTACCGAGGGGTACTGGCCAGCAATGCGGGGCACGGTGCCGTTGGCTTCGCCGCCCCCATCGCTGCTATGACACGAGGTGCAATTGATAAACAGCGCTTCGCCACGCGCCAGGTCCGGAGTCGCCCGCAGTGCCTGCGTCAGCTCGGCGCTGTGGCTGGCAGCCGCCCCGCTCAGCCGGCCCAGGAGCAAGCCAGCGATAAAGAGCAGCGTCTGCCAACGTATATTCAATTCAGATCGGCCTCCAGCCCTACCGTCGCCAGCCGCCCATCGGCCATGCGCAGCACTTCCTCAGCATAGTCCCAATGGATCGCGACCGTACTGTCGCCCACGGCATCGCGCAGCAGCTGAGCGAACTGATCAACGTCGGGCTCGTAGCTCTGCCCTTCGGCATCCACGGGCGGATGCGCCTCGAGCAGCAATTCGCCATCGACCCAGGCCACCTTGATCGGCTCATTCATGATCCGCACTTCGGTGCCGTTGGGCACCTGCGCGAACAGCGATTCGATATCTTCCGGATACATGCGAATGCAGCCGTGGGTCACGGCCAGGCCCACGGCGATCGGATTGTTGGTGCCGTGGATCAGATAAGTGCCATTGCCAGCGGCCAGTCGCAGAGCAAAGGCACCGAGCGGATTGTCGGGCCCCGGCGGCACGACCTGCGGCAGCGTGTCACCAGCGGCTGCGTGCTCGGCGCGCACGCCTTCGGGCGGGTACCAGGAAGGGTTCTTGATCTTCGAAATCACATGCGTCAGCCCGATCGGCGTATGCCAGTCCATCTTGCCGATGCTGACTGGGAAGGTCACGACCACCTGCGGCTGGCCCCGTTTGACCTTCGGGTAGTAGTAGAGGCGATGCTCGGGCAGATTCACGATGATGCCGGTGTGCGGTCCGCTCGGCAGTATGTGGCGGCCCGGTACGAACAGCGTCTTGTCAGCGCCCGGAAGCCACGGGTCGATGCCCGGATTGACCCGGATCAGCTCCTCGGAGCCGAGGCTGTACTTGCGGGCCAAGTCATAGAGCGTGTCTTCGTAAACTGTCTGGATCTGCTGGTCCTGGCCGACGATGGTGAGTTTGGGATCGGTAAGCTCAAAGACACTCGCGAAACACGGTGCAGTGACACTCAGTACGAGATAGAGGAGACAAGATTTTGTTTTCAATGGGAATTTATAAGCCATGGAGTTGGATAACTTTAGCACGCCCGCGAACTCTTAAGAATTAGGCCTTCTCAAAAATACCAGACAAATGTATGGTATTTGAATGTCCCCCCGTTCCAGCCTCCCCAGTCCCCGCCAGCAGCAGATCCTGCAGCTGATCGAGCAGGCCCTGCGCCGTCACGGCCGCCCTCCGACACGCGGGGAACTGGCCACGGCGCTCGGGCTGCGCAACCGCCAGGGGATCGATCAGCATCTGCATGCACTGGCCGATAAAGGACTGATCAGCCTTGAGCCACGCTTAGCTCGCGGTATCCGGCTGCGCGGCGCTGCGAATACCGGCGCCCCGCTGCGTCTGCCCCTCTATGGCCGCGTTGCGGCCGGCGTGCCCACGCTGGCGCTGGATAACATCGAGGATGAACTGACCCTCGATCCGGCGCTGTTTCGCCCGCGCGCTGATTTCCTGCTGCGTGTCCATGGTCAGAGCATGCGCGATGCCGACATTCTCGATCGCGATATCCTCGCCATCCACCGCACTGCCCAGGCGAGCAACGGCCAGATCGTGGTGGCACGCATCGGCGATGAGGCGACCGTCAAGTACTACTACCGCTCGGGCGAGCAGCTGCGACTGGAGCCTGCCAACCCGGCCTTTGCACCGATCCGCATCAATCTGCGGCACACCGAGTGCGCCATCGAGGGTCTGGTGGTGGGGCTGGTACGCTCCGGTCTGCCGCGGAGCGCCGCACGGTGAGTCGCAGCGCACTGCTCGAGCAGCTGGCACAGGCCTGTCGCGCGGGCCGCGCCGATGCCCAGGCCGCACGTCCGGTGCAGCCCACCGGCTTTGCCGCACTCGATGCGATGCTCCCGGGCGGTGGCTGGCCGCTGGGCGCTGTGACCGAACTGATGCCCGAGAGCGCCGGCATTGGCGAGCTCTCGCTGGTGATGCCGGCCCTGGCCTATCTGACACGCGCCGATCGCTACCTCGCCTGGATCGCACCACCCTATCTGCCTTATCCAGCCGCGCTGGCCCGACAGGGGCTGCAACTCGAACGTCTGCTCATCATCCATACCCGCGATGAAGCCGAGGCGCTGTGGGCGGCAGAGCAGGCGCTGCGTTGCCCAAGCTTTGGTGCGGTGCTGGCATGGCCCGCAGCGATCGATGAGCGGCGCGTGCGCCGCCTGCAACTGGCCGCCGAAGCCGGTGGCAGCTGCGCCCTGCTCTATCGCCCGCAGAGCGCCGCGCAGTTGCCCTCGCCCGCGGCACTGCGCCTGAAACTCAAAGCCGCTGGCAGCGGCACGCGGGTCGAAATCCACAAGGCTCGCGGCAGATATACCGATGCTCTGGTTGTGCATTCTGCTGCCCCGACTGGCCTTTGAGGCTGCGCCAGGCACAGCTGCCGCGGCCCACCGGCATACGCAGCTTGAGCAGGCCGCGCTGCGCCAGCTCGCCCTCTGGGCCCACCAGTGGAGCAGCCAGGTCGCCTGCCAGCACCCGCTGGATCCGGCAGATAACCCGCGCGCTGAGGCGCGGTTGTGGATCGAGATTGGCGCCAGCCTCGAGCTCTTCGGGGGACGGATTCAGCTCCAGCAGCTGATCGGCGCGGCGCTGAGCGCCTTGGGCTACAGCGGCACGCTCGCGAGCGCCCCAACACCACAGGGTGCAGCATTGCTGGCACGCGCCGCGTTGCCAGCTGCCGCCGATACGCTGGCCGAACTGCAGCGGGTGCTCGCACCGCTGGCACTTAACTTTCTGGCACTGCCCGCGGCCCACTTAAGCGCGCTGCACACGGCGGGCCTGCGCCGCATCGGCGAACTGCTGGCGCTGCCCCCAGCCGCAGTGGGTCGCCGCTTCGGATCGGACACGCTCCACTATCTAAAGCGCCTGTGCGGCAGCGCCCCTGACCCGCTGCTGATGATTACGCCCCCGGCGCGCTTCGAGAGCACCCATGAACTGGCCGGAGTCATCAGCGATGCCACGGCGCTGCTGTTTCCACTACGCCGGCTGCTCGGGGAACTGCAGGGGTTCCTGCGCGCGCGTGATCAGGCCGTGCAGCAATGCACGCTTAAGCTCATGCATCATCGGGGCGCACCCACACTGATCAGTGTCGGCCTCTCGCAGCCCGGGCGCGATGCGACGCAGCTGCTGGCGCTGCTGCGCGAGCGGCTCGATCAGTGTGCGCTGCGCTCGCCGGTGCTCGCCCTGGGCCTCGTGGCGCACGAGCTGCTGGCACCCCATGTGCTGCAGACCGATGCCTTCTCACAGTCTGCCGAGCAGGCCGCGCAGTTCCATGGCGTACTCGATCGGCTGGCGGCACGGCTGGGTGACACGGCCGTGCAGAGCCTGCGGCCGCAGGCCGATCACCGCCCGGAGCGGGCCTGGCACAGCGTCCCCGCTACAGAGAGCCTCGGTACAGCACTGCCCCTGAACACTGCAGCGCGGCCCTGCTGGCTGCTGCCCAAGCCTCGCAGCATTGCCATACCGGCTGAACTGCTGGCCGGCCCCGAACGCATCGAGAGTGGCTGGTGGGATGGCGCTGATGTAGCGCGCGACTACTACCTGGCCTGCGATAGCAGCGGGGCACGGCTGTGGGTATTCCAAGATCTGCGCAGCGGCGCCTGGTTCATGCAGGGCCTGTGGGCCTGAAGCCCCGGCGATAGCTCTCATGGAGGACTACGCAGAACTGCATTGTCTGAGTAATTTCAGCTTCCTGCGCGGTGCCTCGCATCCTGCCGAGCTGATCGAGCGTGCCTGTGAACTGGGCTATCAGGCCCTCGCCCTGACCGATGAGTGTTCATTGAGCGGCATCGTCCGGGCCCATGAAGCAACGCGCGCGCTGCCTGCAGGGCACACCCTTAAGCTCATCGTGGGCGCCGAGTTTCGTACCGAGGATGGACTCAAGCTCGTGCTGCTGGCGCCGAAGCAGAGCGCCTACTCGCAGCTGTGCCGGCTGATCACGCTGGCACGACGGCGCGCCGACAAAGGCAGCTACCGCCTCAGCGGCACCGACTTTGAAGCTGGCATGGAGGATTGCCTCGCGCTGTGGCTGCCGCCACCGGATGAAGCGGTGGCCGCTACGCAGGGGCACTGGGTGCGCCAGGTATTTGCTGAGCGTGCCTGGCTGGCCGTGGAACTGCACCGTGGCGCCGATGATGCGCGGCGACTCGAGCGCCTGCTGGCACTGGCCACGCGCTGCGCGCTGCCAGCGGTCGCCTCTGGCGATGTCCACATGCACCGTCGCTCGCGCCGCCGGCTTCAGGATGTGCTCACTGCCATCCGCCATGGCAGCACGCTTGATACTGCCGGTGCGCAGCTGTTCCCGAACGGTGAGCGGCACCTGCGCAGCCGCACGAGCCTCGCACGGCTCTATCCGCCGGCACTGCTGGCCCAAAGCGTGGCCATCGCCGAGCGCTGCCGCTTCTCGATGGGCGAGCTGCACTACGAGTACCCGGCTGAGCTGGTGCCCGAGGGCTTAAGCGCCGCGGCGCAGCTGCGGCTGCTGACGCTGGAGGGCGCACAGCAGCGCTGGCCGCAGGGTACGCCCTCCGCAGTGCAAGCCATGATCGAGAAGGAACTGGCACTGATCAGCGAGCTCTCCTATGAGCACTTTTTTCTGACCGTGCATGACCTGATCGACTTTGCGCGCAGCCGCGCCATCCTCTGCCAGGGACGCGGCTCGGCCGCCAACTCGGTGGTCTGCTATGCCTTGGGGATCACCGAAGTGGACCCTTCGCGCATGAGCGTGCTCTTTGAGCGCTTCATCAGCCGCGAGCGACGCGAGCCGCCGGATATCGATGTGGATTTCGAGAACGAGCGGCGCGAAGAAGTCATTCAGTACATCTATCGAAAATACGGCCGCGAGCGTACCGCACTGGCCGCCACGGTGATCACCTACCGCAGTCGCAGCGCGCGGCGTGATGTCATGCGCGCACTCGGCATCAGCGAGACTGATGCGGCCAGTAGTCCACGCGTTGCACTGCTCGAGCAGCTGAGCGCGGAGCTGCGCGGTTTCCCGCGTCATCTCTCGCAGCATGTCGGGGGCTTTGTGATCTCGGGGCAGCCACTGCATGAGCTGGTGCCGGTAGAGAATGCCGCGATGCCCGAGCGTACGGTGCTGCAGTGGGACAAGGATGATCTGGATGCCATGGGGCTGCTGAAGGTAGACGTGCTGGCCTTGGGGATGCTCACGGCCATCCGCCGGGCACTTGAATTCACGCGCGTGCACCGCGGCTGGCCGCGCACGGTGCAGGATATTCCGGCCGAAGATGCCGCTACCTACGAGATGATCAGCCGCGCCGACACCATCGGTGTCTTCCAGATCGAGTCCCGCGCCCAGATGAGCATGCTGCCGCGGCTGCGCCCACGCTGTTTCTACGATCTGGTCATCGAGGTGGCGATCATCCGTCCCGGCCCCATCCAGGGCGGCATGGTCCACCCCTACCTGCAACGCCGCCGTGACCCGGCCAGTGTCAGTTATCCCAGTGCAGCCCTGAGAGGCGTGCTGGAGCGGACGCTCGGGGTACCGATATTCCAGGAACAGGTCATGCAGATCGCAGTGGTCGCGGCCGATTTCACACCTGGGGAGGCCGATCAGCTGCGCCGCTCAATGGCAGCCTGGAAGCGCAAGGGTGGCCTGGAGCCATGGCGCGAGCGGCTGCTCAGTGGCATGAGGCGCAATGGCTACACGGATGAGTTCGCCGAGCAGATCTACCAGCAGATCCGTGGCTTTGGTGAATACGGTTTTCCAGAATCCCACGCCGCCTCCTTTGCGCTGATCACCTACGTCTCCTGCTGGCTCAAGCGCCATGAGCCGGCAGCGTTCTTCGCCGCGCTCCTCAACAGTCAGCCCATGGGCTTCTATCAGCCCGCGCAGCTCGCGCAGGCTGCCCGTCGCGATGGCGTGACGGTGCTGCCACCGGATGTGCTGCACAGTGAGTGGCTGTGCACGCTCGAGCCGCTCGCAGGGCAGCTGGCCATTCGTCTGGGCCTCTGCCAGATCCGCTCCCTGAACCAGACGGATGCCCAACGCCTGCTCGCCGCCCGGGCCGAGCGTGTGCCCGCGAGCATCGATGAGCTGGGGCACCAGTGCGGATTGAAGCCCCATACGCTGCGGCTGCTGGCCGGGGCCGGAGCACTGGCTTCCTTGAGTTCTCATCGCCATGAGGCCAGCTGGCATTCGCTGGGTGTCGAGCAGTTGCCCGGGATGCTCGCCGGTACCTCCGCGCCGGAGGCATCGGTGGAACTGCCGCAGCCCACCGAGGGCGAAGACATCCTCAATGACTATCGGCATCTGGGCCTGAGCACCGGCCGCCACCCGCTGGCGCTGCTGCGGCCGCGGCTGCGTCGCTATCGCATCCTGGCAAGCGCTGAACTGCGCGCCGTTGCTGATCGCTCCAGGGTTCGCATCGGCGGCCTGATCACGCACCTGCAGCGACCCGGCACGGCCTCAGGCGTCGTGTTCATGTCTCTTGAGGATGAGACGGGGATTTCGAGCGTGATTCTCTGGCCCCAGATCTTCGAGGCTCAGCAGACTGCGGCCATCGAGGCGAGCCTGCTGATCGTCAGCGGCACATTGCAGAATCGGGACAATGTCGTACATGTGGTGGCGCGCACGCTGCACGATCGCTCCGGGTGGCTCGCAGAGCTGCCGCGCCGCTCGCGCGACTTCCGCTAAGATGCTGCTATGCGCGCCTCAGCCCAGCGCCGCGCGCAGCGACTCGATCTCGGCCTGGGATTCGGCGCGCATGCCTTCGATCGCCGTGAAGTCCAGCCCCAGGCGCTTGAAAGGTCGCTCGATATCGGCATTGCCGAGCAGGATCTCCAGCGACTCACCCG
>Ga0302320_10012937_pt1 | contig 17475 bp, 11 predicted proteins | sample Bog_T0_3_FD_202130 | JGI IMG/M metagenome (GOLD analysis project Ga0302320, IMG submission 202130) | Peat permafrost microbial communities from Stordalen Mire near Abisko, Sweden - Bog_T0_3 | ecosystem: Environmental > Terrestrial > Soil > Wetlands > Peat | place: Sweden: Abisko, Stordalen Mire...
GTTTTTTGCCTGCACCCGTTGGATTTTCCGTTTTTTGATGGTTGGACATAGAGGAATGCCTTTGTTTATGCGGCTTTATTGTAGGTCAATAACTCCTGCTTGTGAAGCTTATTTGGGAAATATGGGGTAACGAGGCTCAAACTTGAAACCACCGGAACCACCTCCGCGCTCTCCGTATTCTCCATATCAAAGTCCGCGGTCTCGTGGTCAGTAGTCAGTTGTCCTTTCTTTGAGTCTTTGCGTTAAAATATCCGTGTCCATCTGTGTTCATCCGTGGTTGAAAGTCCGTGGTAAGTAGTCCTGTAGTCCATGGTCCGATTTGCCTGCCTCGCCGTAATCAAATGAAGGCGGGTGGTTAAAAGGCAGCGCGATTAGCGTTTATTAGCGAAAATTAGCGGTTAAAGAATTCTTCACGTCACACGTCACCTGACCACTGAGTGGATTTTTATTGAATCAGGGCGAATAACGAATATATTTAAGCTTAATCTTGAGGTTGCCATCTTTTGTTTTGTCCGCCGGTTGTCTGGCGCTGATTCTCGCCTCGCCGCAAGCTGGCGCTCAGGTGAGCGTTTGGACTTACCACAACAACAACTTTCGAACGGGCGCAAACACCAACGAGACGATCCTGAACCCGACGAATGTCAACTCGACGTCGTTCGGCCGTCTGTTCACCAACATGGTGGATGGCTGCGTGTATGCGCAGCCGTTGTATATCCCGGGCGTGGCGATTCCGGGGCAGGGCACGCACAACATCCTGATCATCGCCACGGAACACAACACGGTTTATGCATTCGACGCGAACGTGTCGGCGATGGCGGGCGGGCTGCTGTGGAAGACGAATCTCGGTACCTCGGCGGTGACCACGATTCCCGGCCCCGCATCATCCGGCGGTTACACGAACAAGAATTTCGGGACGCGTTACAACGGCAATGCCTACACCGATATCATGCCGGAGGTGGGCATCACGGGCACGCCGGTGATTGATACCAACTCCGGCACGCTTTATGTGGATGCGTTCACGGGTGTGGTCGACGCGACAACCAATTACTTTCACACCATGCACGCGCTGAACATCACGAACGGGACGGAACGAAGTTACAGCCCGGTGGTGGTCACGGCGTCGGTCGCCGGAACCGGCGTGGACAGCTCCGGTGGCAAGGTGACATTCAATCCCAAGCAGGAAAACGAGCGTCCGGCGCTGACGCTGGCAGGAGGCATCGTTTATTTCGCCTGCGCCGGTTACGCGGACACCGACCCGTATCACGGCTGGGTCATCGGCTACAACGCGACGAACTTGGTGCAACTGACCAACTATGTTTTCTGCACGGATCCCAACGCGACGACCGCCACATTCGGCGCGAACGCCGCCGAAGCCGGCATCTGGATGGGCGGCGGCGGACTGGCAGTGGACAGCAACACGAACCTGTATTTCGAGATAGGCAACGGGAGTTTCAGCGCCACAAACAATTCCGGGAACGTGGACTTCGGCGACAGCTTTATGAAACTTTCGACGACGAGCGGGCTGAAGGTCGCGGATTATTTCACGCCGTGGGACCAAGCCACGTTCCAAGCCCAGGATGCTGATGTAGGATCAGGGGGACTGGTTTTATTGCCAGACCAGTCCGGAACTTATCCGCACGAACTGCTCGGCGCGGGCAAGGGACTCAATGGCGAAGGACAGATTTACGTCATCAACCGCGACCAGATGACGACCAACAACGGTCATTTTGACGCGACTAATTTCTTTGATTTCGTCGTGCAAACCAACATCGGCATGATTCAGCCCTCTTTTGACACGCCGGCCTATTTCAACGGCCGGATTTATTATGCCGGCAACGGCGACAAGTTGAAGTCTTTTTCAGTCACCAACGGCCTGCTCTCCACTACGGCGGTTTCAACCGGCTCACGCACGTTCAATTTCCCGGGGGCGACGCCCAGCATCTCCGGCAACGGCACCAATTGCGGCATCGTCTGGGCGTTGCAAGTGACTTCGCCAATCGGGGGCGCGGGTACGCTTGCCGCCTGCAATGCCACGAATCTCACAACCGAACTTTACAACAGCACCCAGGCGGCGGGGAACCGCGACCAGCTCGGTGCTGGCGTCAAGTTCGCCGTGCCGACAGTCGCCGACGGGGAGGTGTTTGTCGGAAGCTCGAACTCCGTCTCCGTCTTCGGCCTGCTCGCGGGCACTTTTTCGTTCGGCTCGGCGGCTTACAGCGTCAAGGAGACGATCACAAACATGTCCATTACGGTGAACCGCGTTGGCGGCACAAACGGCGCGGTTCAAGTCTCCTATGCAACAGCCGCGGGCGGGACGGCGCAGAATGGCGTGGATTACACCAGCGTTTCTGGCGCGCTGAATTGGACGAACGGAGAAACAGCTTCGAAGAGCTTTTCCGTGCCGGTTCTGGGCAACTATCAGGCGCGATCGAACGTGACGGTGAACTTGGCCTTGAGCAGTCCCACAAACATCGCGTCGGCCCTGGGAACGCAACCCACGGCGTTGCTGACAATCAATATGGCGACCCCGATTGTGTCGGTGGCGCTGACAGCCACGGCAATCACTTATGGCCAGACACTTTCGAGTTCGACGCCGAGTGAATCATTCACGAATGCGGCGGGAGTGACCGTGCCGGGAACGCTGGCCTTTGTGAATCCGGCGCAGGTGCCGAAGGCTGGGATAACGAATGTGCCTGTGATATTCACGCCGACGGACGCCGTGGATTACAACACGGTGACGAACACAGTGGGCGTGACGGTGAACATGGCGACCCCGATTGTGTCGTTGGCGCTGACAGCCACGGCAATCACATATGGGCAGACATTGGTGAGTTCAACACCGAGCGAATCATTCACCAACGCAGCGGGCGTGACAGTTCCGGGGACACTGGCCTTTGTAAATCCGGCGCAGGTGCCAAAGGCTGGAACCACGAATGTGCCTGTGATATTCACGCCGACGGACGCCGTGGATTACAACACGGTGACGAACACGGTGGGCGTGACGGTGAACATGGCTACCCCGATTGTGTCGTTGGCGCTGACAGCCACGGCAATTACATATGGCCAGACACTGGCGAGTTCAACGCCGAGCGAGACATTCACCAATGCAGCAAGTGTGGCAGTTCCGGGGACACTGGCCTTTGTGAATCCGGCGCAGGTGCCGAAGGCTGGGATAACGAACGTGCCTGTCATCTTCACGCCAACGGATGCCGTGGATTACAACACGGTGACGAACACTGTGGGTGTAACAGTGAACATGGCGACCCCGATTGTGTCGGTGGCGCTCACGGCGACGGCAATCACGTATGGCCAGACACTGGCGAGTTCAACGCCGAGCGAGACATTCACCAATGCAGCAGGTGTGGCAGTTCCGGGGACACTGGCCTTTGTGAATCCGGCCCAGGTGCCGAAAGCTGGGATAACGAACGTGCCGGTGATCTTCACGCCGACGGACACGGCGGATTACAACACCATGACCAACACGGTGGTTGTGACGGTGAACCTGGCAACACCGTTGGTTTCGGTGGCTTTGACAGCCACGGCAATCACCTATGGGCAGACATTGGCGAGTTCGACGTCGAGCGAATCATTTACGAATGCGGCGGGGGCGACGGTGCCGGGGACGCTTTCGTTTGTGAATCCGGCGCAGGTGCCAAAGGCGGGAATCACGAACGTGCCGGTGATCTTCACGCCGACGGACGTGGTGGATTATAACACGGTGACGAACACAGCGGGCGTGACGGTGAACCAGGCGACACCGATTGTGTCTGTGACTTTGACAGCCACGCCAATCACGTATGGCCATGCATTGGCGAGTTCGACGCCGAGTGAATCATTTACGAATGCGGCGGGGGCGACGGTGCCGGGGACGCTTTCGTTTGTGAATCCGGCGCAGATACCAAAGGCCGGAATCACGAACGTGCCGGTGATCTTCACGCCAACAGACACGGCGGATTACAACACGGTGACGAACACAGTGGGTGTGACGGTGAATCTTGCGACCCCGATTGTGTCGGTGGCGCTGACAGCCACGGCAATCACGTATGGCCAGACACTTTCTGGTTCGACGCCGAGCGAATCATTCACCAACGCAGCGGGTGTGACAGTTCCTGGAACACTTTCGTTTGTGAATCCGGCGCAGATACCAAAGGCGGGAATCACGAACGTGCCGGTGATCTTCACGCCGACGGACGTGGTGGATTATAACACGGTGACGAACACGGTGGGTGTGACGGTGAACCTGGCGACACCAATTGTGTCGGTGGCGCTCACGGCGACGGCTATTACGTATGGGCAGACATTGGCAAGTTCGACACCGAGCGAATCATTCACCAATGCGGCTGGCGTAACAGTTCCGGGGACGCTGGCGTTTTTGAACCCGGCCCAGGTGCCGAAGGCGGGGATTACGAACGTGCCTGTCATCTTCACGCCTACCGACGCGGCGGATTACAATACGGTGACGAACACGGTGGGTGTGACGGTGAATAAAATAACGTTGAACTTCACGGGATTGATTTCACTGACGAACAATTATGGTGTGACGAACATTATTTTGACCGGCGAATTGAGCGGCTCCGGTCCTGTTTATCCGGCCAGCGGTGAGATTGTCAGCGCGACCATCAACAGCATTGCCGTTAACGGAACAGAGACGAACAGCACAGGCGGATTCTGGATCAACTACAATGATCCATCGCTCGCGACCGATAATGCCAGTAATTCACCCTACACCATCACCTATGCCTACGCCGGCAATGCCGGCACCGGCCTCGCTTCGGCGTCTGACAGCAGCGCCTCATTGACCATCATCCAATTGCCGTTTGACACCTGGAAGCTGACGTATTTTGGAACCAACGCCAGCAACCCCGCGATTGCCGGCAATTCGGCGGATCCGGAGCATGATGGCATAGTCAATCTGCTGGCGTATGCATATGCCTTCAATCCTCTGGTCGCCAACACAAATCCGTTCACCGCCAGTCTCGCGGGAAAACAATTCCAGCTTCATTTCCCGCGCAACACCTCCGCAAGTGACATCACCTTGATCGTGCAGGCTTCGACCAATTTGACCGCCTGGAGTAACTTGGTGACTTACGCCGCCGCAAGTGGCTGGGTGACGAATACGGCAGGCGCGACGGTTGCCGAATCCCCTACGAACGGCGTTCCACCCACCCAACATGTGAATGTGACAGTCACCAGTTCAACGAACGTCATGGTAAACGTGAAAGATCAATTTTTGCGGCTGGAAGTGCACCCGTGAAATCATTTCACCCGCTCCACTCGCCGGTCTGGAGATAGGGCTTGAGCTTTTCCTTGAGTGTTTCGCGTCCTCGATGGATGAGCGATTTGGTGGCAGAGAGCGAGCAGTCCAAAACCTCCGCGATTTCCTCGTAGCTCATTTCGTCCTGCCGGCAGAGCAGGATGGCAGTGCGCTGGTTTTCGGGCAGTTCAGCGAGCGCCTCCTCGATTTTCTGCGCCAGTTCTACTTGCAACAGTTTTTCCGGCGGGGCGATTTGCGATTTGTCCTCGTATTGTTGTCGCGGCTGGTCGTCGTGCTCGGCATGTGCCTCCTCGATGGATTCGGCGGGATGGCGCGAGCGGCGTCGGATTTCGTTCAGGCACAAATTCCGCGCGATGGTGAACAGCCACGTGGAGAATTTCGCGGTCTGTTTATAGCGGCTGCGCGATTTCCAGGCTTGAAGGAAAACATTCTGTGCCAGGTCCTCGGCCTCGATCTCGTCACGCAGCGAGCGGTAGATGAAGTTCATCACCGGCTGCTTGTATTTGTCCACCAGCCCGGCAAAGGCCGCGCGATCGCCGCGTTTCACGCGGAGCATCAGCGCGGCATCAGGATCGGTTTGGACTGGCATCGCGCGCCAAGTGTAACAAACCCGGCGTACACGGAAAGATTTCGCTGTTTGATTCGTCATCCTTCTCGTCCTCGTCCTCGTCCTCGAAAATCCGTGTCCATCTGTGTCCCTCCGCCTGCCGCGCCGAAAACAGATGAAGGCGGGTGGTTGATTGAGTCTGTTTGTGTTCTTTGTGCTTTTTTGTGGCTCAAAAGTCCATGGTCAGTAGTCCTGTAGTCCCCTGTTCCATGTTGAATGTTGTCCGTTGTCTCGTTGACCCATTTCTGCTTTCTACTTTCCCAATTTCAGATTCTTGCCGCGCCGAAGTCGAATGAAGGCGGGTCAGCATGTCAGCATTTCAGCTTTTCCAGTGGTTCCATGTTGGACGTTGCGTCGTGCCCTGCAATCAAATCAGGACATTGCCACGTCACGGCATTTCTTGCTTTCAATATGGTTTCTCCGCAACTTATGCGCCCGTGCAGGACTTGTTGAAAAAAATTGAAGCCGCCGCCGAAGAACGCTTGACGCTGCCGGTGACCGCCACCGCCGGCGAGAAACTCGCCTGCTACAAGGGATTTCTCAAGGTTCAGACGCACCGGCTCAAGTTGATGCACCGGGCGGGCGCGGGCGGGCACGAAATATGTGCTGGCCGGGCCGCGATTCTGGATGCGTTGTTGCAGCACCTGTGGGCGTCGGCCAAAAGCAGCCTCTCCGCCGAGGCGCAGAAGGAATTTCCGCCGCTGGCACTGGTGGCCATCGGCGGTTATGGCCGCGCAGAGCTGAATCCGCACAGCGACATTGACTTTATGTTTCTGCACGACGGCCAGATCGCAGCCAACCGGCCGCTGCCTTATCTGTCCCGGCTGATTGACGGCGTGCTCTATCCGCTGTGGGACGTCGGGCTGAAAGTCGGCCATTCAGTCCGCAGCATTGACGACTGTGTCAAAATCGCCAACACCGACATGCAATCCAAAACGTCGCTCATCGAGTCGCGGCTGATCTCCGGCGACGAGGCCCTGTTCAAGAAATTTCAAAAAACGATTGTGACCCGGTGCGTGGATGATTTTGAGGACAAATATATCGCCCTGCGCCTGGAAGACCAGACGACGCGGCGTGCCAAATATGGCAACTCGGCCTGCATGCAGGAGCCGAACCTAAAAAATGGCTGCGGCGGTCTGCGCGATTTCCAGAATCTGCTGTGGATGGCATTTTTCAAATATCGCACACGCTCGCCCCGCGAACTGGAGCAGCGGGAATTTGTCGGCGAAACAGAACGCAAACAGCTTGAAGCCGCCTATGACTTCCTGCTGCGCGTGCGAACGGAACTGCATTATCACGTCAGCCGCCCGCTGGATGTGCTGGGAAAAAACCTTCAGCCCGCTGTCGCAAGCGGTCTTGGCTACCATGACCGCTCGCCAAGCCGGCGCATCGAGAAATTCATGCGCGACCTCTACACGCACATGCGGAACATTTTTCTCATCACGCGCACACTCGAACAGCGCATGGCCCTGCTCCCGGCTGCCCCCAGCCGGCTTTCGCTCCGCGCGTGGCTGCCAAAGCGCGCCCGGACAGTCGAGCCGGTGGACGGATTCCTGTTCGTGGGCGGCGAGATTTGCGCCGCGTCCAGGCGCATTTTCCGCGACCAGCCACGGCGTTTGATGCGCGTCTTTCTCCAGGCGCAGCAGCGCCGTTTGACATTGCATCCCGACCTCGCGCAACTCATTCGCAGCGAGCTGGCGCTGGTGGATCGCGATTTTCTGAACGACGAGCACGTGCGCGAGACCTTCCTGACGATTCTGGAACGACGGGGTGAGGTGGCGCCGGTTCTCCGGGCGATGCACGAGGTGAATCTGCTTGGCAAATACATTCCTGAATTCGGCAGGCTCACCTGTCTTGTGCAGCACGAATTTTACCATCAATACGCCGCCGACGAACACACGTTGGTTTGCCTCGAGCAATTGGATCGCGTGTGGGAGGCGAAAAATGAGCCGTATGTGCATTACGCGCCTCTGTTTCAAGGGTTGGAGCGTCCCGGATTGCTTTATCTCGCGTTGTTGTTGCACGATGTGGGCAAATCGGAAATCCACAAGCGGGGGGATCATCCCAAGGTCAGCGGGGAGATGGCGATGCGCGCGGCGAAACGCCTGCGGCTTGAAGCTTCGGCTTCGCAACTGCTGCGCGTTGTCATCGAAAATCATCTGCTCATGGCAAGCGTGTCGCAACGACGCGATCTTGATGACCCGGATGTCATCCGCCATTTTTCGCAACAGATTGAGACGGTCGAGGCGCTCAACCTGCTCACGCTTTTAACATTCGCCGATTCGCAAGGCACCAGCGACAAGCTGTGGAACGGCTTCAAGGACTCGCTGCTTTGGCAGTTGCATTCGCGTGCGACGACGCTGCTCGTCGGTGGCACGGAATTCGTTCGCGCCGAGGAAAAACAACGCGAGCTGCAACTTGAGGAAGTCCGTGGTCTGGCGCCAAAGTCCATTTCCGACGAGGAGGTGGAAGCGCACTTTGCCGCGCTGACGGCGCGGTATTTCCAGATTCACGCGGCAAAGGAAATTTTGGACGACATCGAGCTTGTCCACGATTTCATGCGCCAGTTGATCCTCGAAGACGACCGCGCATTGTCGCCAGTGACGGCGTGGAGGGACGAACCGGACCGCGGTTACAATGTCGTCAAAATCTGCACATGGGATCGCGCCGGGCTGTTCAGCAAGATTGCCGGCTCGTTGAGCGCTTCTGGGCTGAATATTTTGGGCGCGCGGATTTTCACCCGTGCCGACGGCATCGCGCTCGACACCTTTTTTGTCAATGACGGACGCACCGGCAATCTCGCCAGCCGCGAGCAGCACGACAAATTCGCCGCGCTGCTCGAAAAAGTCTTGATAGGCGAGGACGTGGACTTATCTGCGCTCATCCTGCGGCAGATCACCAGCCGCCCGGTTTATGAAGCCTATGCCGGCGAGCGGATGACGACCCAGGTTAATTTTGAAAACGACGCCTCCGACACGCGGACGCTCATAGAGATCCAGACCGAAGACCGGCTGGGTTTGCTCTACGCGATTTCCCAGACATTTTCCGAGCTGGCGCTGGACATTGTCAGGGCGCGCATCGTGACCGAGCGTGGTGCGGCCATTGACAGTTTTTACGTGTGCGAGCTGGGCGGCGGCAAGGTTGAGTCATTGGAGCGGCAGAAGTTGATTGAACGCGCGCTGCGCCTGGCCATTCACCGGCTTGAGACGGCAAAGTAAATCCCTCGCGGCGGGACAAACCAGTTGCCAGCCGCCGGGCAGTCTGGTAAAATGAATCCGCCAGATTTGTTTCGGGCTAGCCGCGCCGAAGCGAAGGCGGGTGTGGTTCAGTGGTAGAATGCGGGCTTCCCAAGCCTGAGATGAGGGTTCGATTCCCTTCACCCGCTCCAATCTCAAATTGGAGTAATGATAGCAATGATTCTGTGAGAATTTGACGGTTTCAAAATGGCCTACTGCTAACGCCCACTGCTAACAAATTCAAACTTGCCCAAAGGTTGCCATTGCCGTCCATCAGTGTCACAAAAGCGTGTCCTAGCGTTGCCTAGCATGTCTTGTGCGCGTGCTGGTGGTGCGTGTCAGGGTGAATTTTCAACTCGTTTTGCCACGTCCGGCCAGTTTTCGACTCACAAAAAGAAAACCAGAAATGGTTTTCCGAACAAACACAGTCCATGTCTCCCGATACGACAAATTTTGAAATCAGGCGCGGATGATATAACCTGTGTTAGCCGGAATTGTGACTGCTTGATTTGTTGGTAGAAAGGTGATAATCAGAGTTGGCTTTTCAACTGATTTAGCCGTTATGAATCGAGCAAAGTGTTTATTGTGGATGAAGAAATGAATCCCGTCCGTTTATGATTAAAGAACTCCGTATTCAGAATTTTCGTGGATTTGACGACCACCGGATTCCATTTCATCCACAAACAATGATTGTTGTCGGCAAAAACAATGCGGGAAAATCCACGATTGTTGAAGCATTACGTTTGGTGTCATTAATTACAAACCGATACCAAAGACTTGAATTTCACAGAGTTCCACGTTGGCTTGACAGACCTAGAAGCGAAAGAGGTGTTTCGCCATCGCTCCAAAATATAGAACTCAATTTGGAAAGTGCATTTCACCAATACAGCGATCCACCCGCAATCATCACATGCACCTTCGCCAGCAACGAAACAATTACCATTTATATTGGCAAGGATGCACAGCTTCATGCGGTTACCCGATTCACCGCACGCGATATTGGCCCTTTCATCCGCAGTCCTGTAGTCCTGTGGTCTTGCAGTCCATCAATCGTAACCCTTGAACAAGGAACGGAGGCGTGGCGCGAGTGGCGTCACAAGGGAATCGGGGCGTCGGACGCCTCCACCATCATGGGCGAAAACCGCTTCAAAAGTGCCGGGGAGCTTTTGAAAGAGAAGCGCGGCCCGGCGCTCGATTTCGGCCAGAACGCCGCGATGGCCCGTGGCACCGAGCTAGAGCCGGAGGCGCGTAGGCGATACATCGCCAAGACCGGCAGAGACGTGCGACCCGCTTGCCTTCAGAGCGCCCGATACGATTGGTTGCGCGCGAGCCTTGATGGTCTTGCCATCAACTACGATGCGGTCGTCGAAATCAAATGCGGACAATCGGCTTATCGTACAGCCGCACAAACGCGTGCAGTCCCCGTTTATTATTATGGGCAGATGCAGCACATTCTGGCGGTTACCGGTCTCGAATCGCTCGATTTTTTCTGTTACTGGCCCGGCTGTCCAGAATTGTTAATCCCTGTTCCGCGAAATGCCGCCTACATCGAACGTTTGCTAATCAAAGAACTGGAATTCTGGAGCCATATCCAACGATAGGAAAATTGCATCACAGACTTTTGGTGTGCAAAGCCTTCACCGCTGCAGAGTTAACGGGTTGATATGCCAGTGCACCAGCGTCATGTCATCACCCATCCGGCAGCGGGAAGCCGCTGTAAAATTAGGGGTTAGCGCACGAACCTTGAGTATGTGGGAATGCGACCGGATATATTTATCAGGAGGAAGCCGTGCGTCGCACCTTGATGCCAATGGGGGGATCGTCAAGGTCGTCCGGGCTGGTCGACTCGTTCGTCTCCTGCCGACGTCACAGCGTCCAGACACACCCACCTGCACGTGTATTCACCATAAAGATCTTGGACGATCTCATATCGGTGTCCTTTGAAAATGAGAACACGCTGATTTTTTCCTTGCCCTTAAGCCTAATTAAGAAAATAATTACACCTACTTAAGGATGCCTTTCTTGAAAAGGGCGTTTTTCGGTCAAAACCTAGTGTCGTAGCGACGAAACCAATCAGAGGACTCTATGAAAAATCACATTCAAAATCTGCTTTTTGTAATGGCCTGTCTCTTTGGAGGTCATCAGGCTATTGCACAAGGCACGACGGCGTTCACCTATCAAGGCCAGCTCCGCGATGGCGGCACGAATGCCAATGGCACATACACGATGCAGTTCAAACTTTACGACGCGCTCACCGGTGGCAATCAAATTGGCAGCGCCATCATCAATAGCCCGACACTCGTGAACGGACTTTTTTCCGTGAATCTGGATTTCGGCGCGGGTGCGTTCACTGGCAATGCCCGCTGGCTGGACATCACCGTCACCAATGGCGGAGCCGCTCAAACACTTTCGCCGCGCGTGCAAGTATTGCCGACGCCGTATGCCCAGTTTGCGGCAGTCGCGGCAGTCGCGGCGACAGCGCCGAACGGGGTAAGTTTGGGCGGAACAAATTATGTTCCAAACATTCAGGTTTTTGGCGGCGGCAGCAGTGGAACATTCGTTGTTCCAACCAACGTTACGAGAGTAATGGTTGAGGTGTGGGGTGGTGGCGGCGGGGGCGGCGCCGGTTACTATTTTAATGGGAATTTCTACAACGGCTACGGGGGGGCAGGAGGCGGATATTCCAAAGGTGTTTTCAATGTAACATCAGGGGCAAATTACTCAGTCATTGTCGGCAGCGGCGGCAGTCCTTCCAACAATGGTGGGAATAGCAGCTTTGGAAATTTGATAAGCGCGACAGGTGGGGGGACAGGAGTCACTGGGGAAGAAATCTACAATGGACCTTTCAGTATTGCAATAGGCGGTCATGGAACTGGCGGCCAGATATCTATTCAAGGAGGATCCAATGATGCGGATCCCAGTGGTGGTGGATCCCCCAATGGTGGTTTCGGAGGAGTGCTTAACTACGATGGTGACGGTGATGGACAGAATGGAGGCAGTCCTGGTGGCGGAGGCGGAGGAGGAGGCGATGGCGTCAGCACTATCGGCGTCGCTGGTCAAGGTGGGACGGGATTAGTGATCGTTTATTATTAAGGCCCATATGAAAGTAATTTCATTCTTGGTTGTCTTCCCTGTGAGCTTGCTGATCGGGTTGCCGCCCGCGCAGGCGCAAAGCAGCGCGCGGTTCACCATCATGCGCGGCGTGATTGCTGGCGGCGGCACAACTTTCAGTAGCAGTGCGCGCTTTCAATTGGGCAGCACCATCGCCCAACCATTGGCCGCCGTGCCAAGCAGCGCGCGCTTTTCCATCCAAGGCGGTTTTTGGATTCGTCCTGCGCCCATCTTCTTTGCGCCAGCCGCCGTGAACGGCAACTTTTTGGTCTCGATTCAAAGCGAACTCGGCGAGAATTACACCTTGAGCTACGCCAATTCCCTCTCTAACCCGAGCTGGCAGACCCTTACAAACATCACCGGCAATGGCTCGGTAATTACCGTGACCAATTCCGCGCCCGACGTAGCGCAAAGATTTTATCGGCTCATTGAACAGTAGGACATCGTAGTTATCAATGTCCAAATCGTTCGACGTTGCTTTCGCGCCCCTTCCAGACCACATCAAACTTTCCGAACTGGTTCATGATGCTGAGGCATTCGGTTGCCAGCGCGAACATCCGCTGGCTGCTCGGATATTTCTTAAAGATCACGTTCTTCACCACCAGCCGGTTTTTAACGATCATGGAATCCGTCTCGATGACCAGCGACAAGGTCTTCAGATCTATGACTTTTGAACGAAACCACTCGACCGCTTCGTCCAACGCCAGCTTCAAGGAATTGAACTCGGCTTCGTTGTTGGTGCCGTGGCCAAAATCGACCCGGTTGCGACCAGCAATCTGCTTCCCGTCGACCAAGACCTGAAACGATCCGTATTTCTGGCCGGGATTGCCAAGACAACCTCCGTCGAAAAAGATGTCCACCTTGCCGGTGGTGTTGATCGCCTGCGGTTTGGCCTTCGGCGTATCGCCAAAAAGCGACATCGTCTGGTGGGCGCATTTGCTCTCGTTCCGTTTCATATCCCGCCGGTCGGCGTGAGTCGCGCGAATCAGGTTGAGTCGCCATTGTCAAAAAAAAAGTAATTTCGTTACCGGCTCACAAAATTCATTATTTTTAGGCGGTTTGCCAGAAAAATCATTACCGGATAATTCAGTGTTTTGCATTTATTCTCGTTCATCCCCGGCAATTTTTGCGCGCAGGCAATTCGCGCGACCTTTGAAATGTTGACGCAAGCGACCAGGTGAAATCGTGAGTCGAAGACAATGCGAATGCTTGCGGTAATTCGAGCGCGCTCAAAAGACAAAATTAGTTCGCGTTGCTCAACAGGATGTTTGTTCGCGTTTCGTTCCTGACCCACTACGCGCTCAACGAATACGAACGCGCCACCAATTCACGGTTTCCATTTACGAACCATGCGGGCGCACGCGCGGAATGCCTGACGCTCATGCGCGGCCAGTCGGCTAACGCCGACTGTCACCGCGCACCGGCACGCCATCACTGGTTTATGAATGTCATCCCCGGCGTGCCTTTCGCTACCCCGCGCGTGCGTTGGACGCCTTCAGGTGTTTGAATGTCATTCGCGCATTCCAACCGTGAAATGTTGGCGAATGGTTTTAGGCGCGGGGTCAGGCATGAATGAAACTCGCAAGCTCGCCCCGGCTGCCGCCGGGAGATGGTTCGCTTCGCTCAACAAATCAAATGGCGAACCGCCGTTGCACTTCCGGTTCGCCTTTTATTCCCTCTCCGGCCCGCAAAGCGGGAGGGAGAGGGTGGTCATCTCAACCATGAACGCCTGCCGGGCGGGCATATCGAACGCCATCGCCATCCCTCCCAATGCGGACAGCACGAGGATGTGCCATGTCTGGATGTGTCCGCTTCCGACTAGCGCCGCAAACACAAAAGCCGTCAGCATCATTCCTGTCTGGGTGAATAAAACAATGCTGCGTTTGGGATGCCGGTCGGCCACGGAACCGCCCCAAAGCGAGAACAATAGCATGGGCAGCGAGCCGACAGCGACGACGGTTCCCAACAGAACTTTGGAACCGGTCAACTGATAGACCAACCAGCCTTGGGCCGTTCCCTGCATCCATGTTCCGGTGAGTGACACGAGTTGCCCAACGAAGAACAATCGGAAATTGCGATGCTTCAGCGCAGCAAAGGTGTTGCGCCACGATATACGACCCACGCCTGCGCGCCGAAGTTGCCCCGTTGTGACCTCAAGCGGAACATTGGCGATTTTTAAAGGTGGTTCAGTTTCTTCTGTTGGCATAGCAGTCAGGGGGAGGAATTCTACAATGGCAACATGTTCAAATCGAGCCTCAAACCTTGAGGTGGCGATTGCGAAGCGCAGGAGGAAACATGAAGAGAGTCCAACGCCTTTGCGCCTTTCGCTCCGCATTCGCGGTTGACATAATTGGCCGCGCAGCTCAGTTTTGCCGTTGATGAATGCACAATCTGTATCGCCGGAGAGTCAGCAGGTTTTGTGTCTAAATGTGGCTGTTTCGGAGAAGGGGATCGCCGAATTAAGCGGCAATAGAAGCGTCATTTTTATTACAAAAGAGCAGATTCAAAATATTGAAATTAAATTCGGTTCGCAGGCTGAAAGGCCGATTGTGCAAGGGATCCTCGGTATCGCCCTTGTTGGTCTGGGTGAAGTTGGCATATCTATGGTAGCGGCAGTCGGCCTAGTCGCGATACGATGGAGCTTGGGATGACATGTGAGTCTGTCGCCTGAAAATTTGACATTTGCAACTGCCGCTAGGCGGCAGTGTGAGTGGCGAACCTTTGGACTGTCTAAATCGGAGTGAATGCAAATTGCCATAAAGAGAACGGATTCACCCTGATGGAACTGCTGGTGGTCATTGCCAGCATTGGCATTCTCGTCGCGTTGTTGCTGCCGGTCTTGTCCAGTGCCAAGGCGCGAGCACAGCGAACGACATGCTTGAACAATCTGAAACAAATCAACCTGGGAGTTCACATTTATGCCGGTGACAATGCCGATACGTTGCCCAACACAGGCACCGCCACTTATATCACCTACAAAGAGGCGGTAAAAAGTTATGTCGGCCTGAACAACGCGTCATCGCCGCAAGATAGGATTTTCAACTGCCCCGCAGACATTTTTTACTATGATGAGACTTCCGCTGACTATGTGCCGCATGGCCGGCATGAACAGGCTTTTTATGATTATTCAAGTTATGTGTTCAACGGTGGAAATCTGCTGCTAACCAACTATCCTAATTTCGCTGACGTTGGCGCGCTGCCCGGAATAGGCGGCCAAAAACTGGATTCGATTAAAAATTCGTTCAAAACTGTTTTGGTTGCGGAAGCGTCTGCTGTCTTCCCTTATTCATGGCATCAGCCAAAGCCGTCTGCGCCCGGTGGTTTGCCGATGTTTGACGACGCCAGAAACATGGTCAGTTTTGCGGATGGTCACGTCGGCTATATCAATATTTATTGGAACAGCGCCATTCGCTATCCCAATGGGAACAGCTCTGTCGCAGCTTATTATGATCCGCCTGCCGGATACGAATACCAATGGAGCGGGAATTGAATGCTCGCAATCAACATGCGCCGACTGATTCGCCGGAACCAAGGCCGATTGTGCTTTATGTTCCACTGTCACGGTTCACGTCGCGAGTCGGCGGTGGCTCGCCGGTTGTTTCGTCGGCGAGGATCGCGTCTTGCAAGCCATCACGGGTGGTTTGGTCTGTGGGTTTATTGTGTTGGCGCGGGAGAGGGTCGCACTTCATCGGGAGGTGCAGAAGCGGCGAGAGTCCAGTTCCAAGAGCAAAGTTTGGTTTTGGACCAGAGGCCCAACCAGTCGCCGGAGCCAAGGCTGATTCACGCCGCAGCTTCAGCACGGCCCGGATTTCTACGCCAAGCATTTTGAGCGTATGAAACTCCTAAAAACTGCTTTCCTGCTTTCAGTCGTTCTTTACATGGTTTGCATTGGAATTCTGTCAATGTTGAAAGCGGCAGGTTTTAATCAGGAACTTTCGACCCCAGAGATGTTTTATGGGCCGGCTCTCACAATCGTGTCGCTATGGATTATTATTGGGCCGGTTTATTTTCTATTTGAACGAAACAAGAATGATGATAAACACAATGGTTAACAATTCGCCGGAGCCACCGATTGCGCCATCGCGGTTGACACCATTGGCGGCGCAGCTCAGTGGGCGTTAGGCGGCAGTCGCACTCGCTATGAATATAGCAGATATAAATTCACGACGGGCGTTTACGTTGATTGAACTGCTCGTTGTCATTGCCATTATTGCGATTCTGGCAGCTCTGTTGCTGCCAGTGTTGAGCAGCGCGAAGCTTGCTTCGCTAAAGGCCAGGTGTTCATCCAACATGAAGCAGTTGACACTCGCAGCGATCATGTATCAGCAGGATAATGGGCCAATCGGCTATGGCGGAACTGCCGGATTATGGCTGACAACACTCATAAATCACTATTCCAAAGAAAATGCGTTGCGCCTTTGTCCGGCGGCGCAACAACCGCTGGATCTTGCTGCGGCTGGAACGCAGCAGGGGACGGCGGCCAATGCTTGGGCTTGGCAGGCGGCAGTAAATCCGAACTCCACCAATATCGGGAGCTACGCCGTCAATGGATGGCTTTACGACACACGCGGGAACGACCCGCCAACGCAATGGGTGCCCGACGATCCATCGGGTTCATATTTTCACAATGACACTGCCATCAAGCACCCAACCACCACGCCTGAATTTGTGGATGCGGTCTGGCCGGATTTCTGGCCCCTCTCAACCGACACGCCCGACGATCCTGCTGATTTGTACAATGGTGTCGGCAATGTCGGCGCGGCCGGGCCGATGATGCGGGCTTGCATTGCACGGCATGGTTCAAGGCCGCCGCAATCTGCGCCAACGGAGGCGCCGCTTAACCGGCCATTTCCAGGACTGGTCAACGTTAGCCTGGCCGACGGCCATGTGGAGAGTGCCAATTTGGACAATCTCTGGTACTACACTTGGAGCGGAACTTTTGTGCCAACTAAGCGTCCGGGTTTGCCTTGAGCCAGCAATCAATCCGGCTTTGCTCAGTGGCAAAAGCTGCGCGAGCTTCGTTTGGCTGCGACATCAGCCATTCGGATTCCCCACATATGAACATTTGCGACTATCAAATGCGCCGTTAAAAAAGATTTCGCCCTATTTTACAGAGCATTGATGCCTAGCACACCGGTAATAAACGGCCTCTTTTCCAAAAAGTGTTGATGGAATGAACACCGCTGATTGTCATAACAGTTACCAGGAACAGCATCCATGGATCCAACAACCACCGGAGGTGCCGA
>Ga0302320_10012938_pt1 | contig 17475 bp, 13 predicted proteins | sample Bog_T0_3_FD_202130 | JGI IMG/M metagenome (GOLD analysis project Ga0302320, IMG submission 202130) | Peat permafrost microbial communities from Stordalen Mire near Abisko, Sweden - Bog_T0_3 | ecosystem: Environmental > Terrestrial > Soil > Wetlands > Peat | place: Sweden: Abisko, Stordalen Mire...
CCATCACTTTATTCTTGCTCTACTCCGCCAGCGCCTGGGTGATGCTGCGCAGCGTGAGCAAACCGCGGCTCGAGCCGATTGCCTGGGCGCTGTCCCTCGCTTCGATCGTGGCGCACAGCGATGCCATCGTGCACATGATCCGGGTCAACGGCTCCTTCGCCATCGGTTTGCTCGAGGCCATCTCCCTACTCGCTTGGACATTGGGCGTATTGGCGTGTTTTATTTCGATCGAACGCCAATATCGAGTGCTCGGCGCCCTGCTGTTCGCGAGTGCGGCGATCGGTGCTGCGGCGACCGACGCGGGACACGGCGGCTCTGTCGAAGCTCAGGTTCCGGGTTGGGAACTGACCGCCCACATCCTGCTCGCCATGGGCGCCGCCGCGCTGCTGTTTGCGGCGGCGGTGACGGCCTTGCTGGTGGTGTTTCTCGACCGGCGGTTGCGCTCGCGGCGCCTCGCGAATTTGCCGAGCGTCATTCCGCCGCTCGATGTGCTGGAGAAGGTGATGTTTCGGCTGATCGGCACGGGATTCATCCTGCTGACGCTGGCGCTGCTGACCGGTTTCGTGTTCGTCACCAACTTATTTGCACAGAACTTGACGCAGAAAACTTTGCTGTCGCTGATCGCGTGGACGATCTTCGGGGTGCTGCTCATCGGGCGCGTGCGCTTTGGCTGGCGCGGACGTTCCGCCACCGGCTGGACTTTGAGCGGCTTCGGCGTACTCGCGCTCGCGTATTTCGGCGCAAAATTCGTGCTCGAGGATCTGCTCGGACGCCACTGGGGCTAGCCCCGCAGAATGCCGCACCCCAACTTAGGATTCTTGTTCGGCGCGTTGGCGGGTTTGCTGTTGCTCGCGGCGTTTTTTGCCGGCAGCGAGACCGCGCTGATGAGCCTGAACCGCTATCGGCTCAGGCATCGCGCCAATGAAGGAAATCGTGGCGCGCGATTGGCGGAGAAGCTACTCGCGCATCCCGACCGATTGATCGGATTGATTCTGTTGTTGAGCACACTGGTCAACGTCGCAACGCCGATGCTGGTGGGTTTCATTGCCCTGCGCTTAGGGGGAGAGTTTCTCGTTGCCTTTGGCGCCGGCGCGCTGACCCTGGTGCTGCTGATCTTTTGCGAGGTGGCGCCGAAGACCTTCGGCGCGCTGCATCCCGAGCGTCTCGCCCTGCCGGCCGCATACATCTACACGCCGCTGCTGATGGTTTTATATCCCTTTGTTTGGGCTACGAACCTGTTGGCCAACGGCGTGCTGCGTCTGTTCGGCGTGTCCTCGAAACAAGCCTCGAATTCCTTGAGCAGGGAGGAACTGCGCACCGTCGTCGCGGAAGCCGGCGCGATGATTCCGAAGCGACACCAACAGATGCTGGTCAGCATCCTCGATCTTGAGAGCGCCACCGTCGAAGACATCATGGTGCCGCGAAATGAGATCGTCGGCATCGATGTGGACGATGCCTGGGATCGCGTGCTCGAGCAGCTGCGCCAAAGCCAGCACACGCGCTTGCCGCTCTACGAAGGCGAGATCGACCGCATCATCGGCGTAGTGCACATGAAGCAAGTCGTTCACGAACTCGCGCGCGGCCGCTTGGATCGCGACAGCTTGCGGGAAGCGGCCGCCGCGCGCGACGCCTACTTCGTCCCCTCGGGCACGACCCTCAATACCCAATTGCTGAATTTCCAGCGCAACAAGCGGCGTATGGCGTTCGTCGTGGATGAATACGGGGACATTCAAGGACTGGTGACGCTCGAGGACATACTCGAAGAAATCGTCGGCGAATTCACCACCGACCCTGCGACCATGATGCACAAAGATGTGCATGCCGAGAGCGACGGAAGTTTTGTCGCCAATGCCTCGGCGACGATTCGCGCACTCAACCGATCGATGCGCTGGAACCTGCCAACGGACGGCGCGAAGACTCTGAATGGCCTGATTGTGGAGTTCTTGGAAACCCTCCCCGAGGTGGGCACGACGTTGAAGCTGGCGGACTACATGCTCGAGGTACTGCAGACCGGCGACAACGCCATAAAGACGGTGCGCATCCGCCCGCCGGCGGCTGACGCGTAGTGGGTAGTTACAAGCCGTCGAGGGCTTGATTCAAACGCGTCACACCGCGCACCGACATGCCGTCGGGCGGGCGCCGCGGCACGTTCGCCTCGGGCACGACTGCCATTTTGAAGCCATGCTTCGCTGCTTCGCGCAGGCGCTCTTCGCCGAACGGCACCGGGCGAATTTCGCCGGCGAGGCCGAGTTCGCCGAAGGCGATCAGGGAGTTCGGCACCGGTTCATCGCGCAGGCTCGATCGCGCCGCCATCACGATGGCCAAATCTCCGGCGGTCTCCGCCATGCGCACGCCGCCGACCACGTTCGCAAACACATCTTGTGCATGCAGCTGCAAGGCCGCGTGGCGATGCGCCACCGCCAACAACATGGTCAGGCGGTTGCCGTCGATACCGACCGCCACCCGGCGCGGATTGGCACCAAGACTGGCATCCGCCAACACCTGAACCTCGATCAACAGCGAACGCGTTCCTTCGCGCATCACCGTGATGACGCTGCCCGGCACCGGTTGCTCGTGGCGTGACAAGAAAATCGCCGATGGATTGGTGACTTCGCGTAAACCTTGTTCGACCATGGCAAACACGCCGATCTCGTTGGCGGCGCCGAAGCGGTTTTTCACCGAGCGCAGGACGCGGAATCTGCTGCCGGTGTCGCTCTCGAAATAAAGCACGGTATCGACCATGTGCTCGAGCACGCGCGGACCGGCGATCTGCCCCTCCTTGGTGACGTGGCCCACCAACAGCACCGCGGTGCCGCTCGCCTTTGCGAAACGCACCAGTTCGGCGGTGCATTCGCGCAATTGCGAGACCGCGCCGGGCGCCGACTCCACCCGCTCCGAGTGCATGGTTTGAATCGAGTCGACGATCAGCACGTGGGCCGCCAGGGTGGTTGCGGCGGCGACGATGTCCTCGACGCAGGTCTCGGTAATGAGCCGCGCCGTGGCCGCCGCCAACCCCAGGCGTCGCGCACGCAGTGCGACTTGCTTCAAAGATTCCTCGCCGGTGGCGTACAGCACCGAACCGGATTCGTTGAGAGCCGCGGCGGCCTGCAGCATCAGCGTCGACTTGCCGATCCCTGGATCGCCGCCAATCAGGGTCACGGATCCGGGGACGAGACCGCCGCCTAAGACACGATCGAGCTCGCTCGACCCGGTCGCGAGGCGCGGCTCGTCCTGCGCCGCCTGCACGGCCAGCGAGGAGGAGCTATCCGCGCGCGGCGTGCGGCTCGACCGGGGGGACTTGGGTTGGGCGCGCGCGACCTCGGCCAGCAGGCTGTTCCATTCACCGCAGCCGGTGCATTGTCCCTGCCATTTTGGCGAAGATACTCCGCAGTTCTGACAGATAAAGACCTCTTTGGACTTCGCCATTGACTTCCTTCGCGTCGATTTGTGAGCTTAGCATTGCTGATAATGCAGCCCGATCACCTATACTGCCGGGCTTGTCGAATTGGGATTATGTCTATTGCATGCGCAAATTGGGGCTGATCGCGGCGATTGTGGGTTTCGGGACCATAGTTCTGGGTCTTTTGCTTCGCCTAATCGCACATATGGACACCTGGTTATGGATTCCGGGCATGACCCTATTGGCGGGCGGTTTCGGACTCATTTTTTGGTGCCGTTTTGCCGCCGGGACCGCCGCCGCCCGGGCACCCTCGATCCCGCGACCCGTGGGCACCGAGACCGCCCGGCTGCTCGACAACTTCGAACAGCGCTTTGCCGAGCTCAAGGGCCGCAAGCCCACCAGCACCGTGCTCGGTGAGTTGTACACACTCGGATCGCAGTTGGAACAGCGCGGGCGGGTGCCGCAGGCCACCGCCGTTTACCGCCACTTGGCGCGTTTCGATAACACCTACCGCGATGTGGCTTCGCGGCTGCATCGGCTGATGGACGCCGAACGAACCGCTCCCAAGGCTGCCGCGGCGACGCCGACTCAGCCCAAGGCGGCTTCCGCCCCGGCGCCGGCCGCCGCGAGCACGGCGCCAACCGCGGGCGCCGCTGCGGCCTCGGATCACTTGGGTCGCTACCACTTGGAACGCGAGATTGGACGCGGCGCCATGGGGATCGTGTATCTCGGCCGGGACACCGCGATTAACCGCATGGTGGCAATAAAAGCCATTCCGCTCGCCAGCGAGTTCAGCGATGCCGAACTCGTCGAGGCGCGTGCCCGCTTCTTTCGTGAGGCAGAAACCGCTGGACGCCTCAACCATCCCAATATCGTGACGATTTATGATGTCGGTGAGGAGCGAGGACTCGCCTATATTGCGATGGAGTACCTCAAAGGACGGCATTTGAGCGACTATGCGAAATCGGACAATTTGCTCGAGCCGCGCAAGGTTCTGGAAATTGTCGGCCGCACGGCTGAAGCGCTGGGATTTGCCCACAAGCAGCAGGTCGTGCACCGTGATATCAAGCCCGCTAACCTCATGTACGATCCGAGCACCGACGTTTTGAAGATCACCGACTTCGGAATTGCCCGGCTCAGCGGCGCCGGCAGCACGCGTACCGGCATCGTCTTAGGCACGCCGTCCTTCATGTCGCCGGAGCAGCTCGAAGGGCGAACTGTGACAGGTCACTCGGACTTGTTTTCTCTGGGTGTTAGCCTGTTTCAATTGTTGACCGGCCAGCTACCTTTCAGCGCTGATTCCATGACCGGGTTGATGCAGCAGATTGCCGAAGCTCCGCACCCACCGCTGCGGGCTTTTCGGCCGGATCTGCCGCCTTGCGTGGAGAGCATCATCGATCGCGCGCTTGCCAAAAGCCCCGACGCGCGGTACGACTCCGGAGCTCAAATGGCCGCAGCCCTAGAAGACTGTCGGTCGCGTATGCCGAGTGGATTGCCATGATCGGACGGAATGCATGAGTTTGAAGGGGAAAATTTCCAGTGTGGCGCTGACCGACACCGGCAGAGTCCGCGAGCACAACGAGGACATGATCGGCGCCGAAGCCGACATCGGTCTTTTTGTGCTGGCCGACGGCATGGGCGGCTACAACGCGGGCGAAGTCGCGAGCGGCATCGCGGTCAAGACGATCATCAATTTGGTGCGCGATGCGCTGGTGCGTGAAGACTTGACCGTTCCGGATGCCGACACGGGATTGACCCGCGCCAGCATCATCTTGCGTGACGCAATTCACAGAGCCAACAAGATCATTTATCACACCTCGAAGACCCAGCCGCAATGCGAGGGCATGGGCACGACGGTGGTGGCCTGCCTGTTTCACGACAACAAAATGTCGATCGCGCATGTCGGGGATTCGCGGCTTTATCGGCTGCGGGACAATCGTTTCGAGCAAATGACCCTGGATCACTCGCTCCTCCAGGAACTGGTCGACCGGGGTTTCTACTCGCAGCAAGAAGCTCAACGCGCGACCAACAAGAATTATGTTACCCGGGCCCTTGGGGTAGAACAAAACGTCGAAGTGGAGATTCACGAGCAACCGGTACAGAAGTCGGACTACTACGTACTCTGTTCCGACGGCCTCTCCGACATGATAGAGGACGAGGATATTCACTTAACAATCAGCACCTTTAGTGCTAATCTTGATACAGTTGCTAAACAATTGATCCAGCTTTCTAACGATAACGGCGGCCGGGATAACGTGTCGGTGATCATGGCTCATGTTGCTGAGCCGTTCCCCGCGCACCGGCGTATATTTGACAAAATCTTGGGATGGTTCGGTTAGGAAACTTGGAGACTGAATGGCACGCCTGATGCTCAGCTTGGATGGTCAGATCCTCGCAGAATACAACATGAACAAAGAGCGCTATACGATCGGGCGCCTTCCGGACAACGATATTCGTATCGACAATCCGGCGGTGAGCGGCCATCACTCGCTCATCATCAACATTCTGAACGATTCGTTTCTGGAAGATTTGAACAGCACCAATGGCACGTACGTCAATGGCAAGCTGATCAAGAAGCATGCCATGCAGCACGGTGACGTGATCACGGTGGGCCATCACCAGCTGCGCTTCGTCGACAGCCAGGACGGCGAAGCGGAACAGGACGAATTCGAAAAGACCATGGTCATCACCCCGAGCTCTCAGGGTGAGGAACGTATTCGACGCGTCGGCGTCGCCACGGATCAAGCGGCGAAGGCGGTTGCCAAGCGTAGCGGAGTGCCGGAGAGCGCCACGGCCTTGCCGAAGGCCAAGTTGCAGGTGCTGAGCGGTGCGTTCGCCGGCCGCGAATTAGAGCTCACCAAAGCATTGACGACGCTCGGACGTCCGGGTGTGCAGGTCGCTGCGATTACGCGGCGCGCCGAAGGCTATTTCATCGTGCACGTCGACAGCGGCAAGGAAAACGATTTTCCGCAGGTCAACGGTGTTCCGATCGGGCCGCAGGCTCGCCGGCTGAACGACAACGATGTGGTGCAGCTCGCGGGCGTCAAGATGGGCTTCTTCGAAAGCTAGCGAAGCACCGGGGTCGGCACGCGGCACATGAAGCCGCCGATCCGCGGAACCAAGGGTTGCCGGGCGGTCGCGGCCGCCGCCTCGCTGGGGCGTACTCTGATCACCGCCATCATTCCGGCATCTTCATGCGCAAGGATGTGGCAGTGATAGACGAAATCGCCGGCAATCGCGAAATGAATCTCCACCGTCGCCGGATGTGCCGTACAGGCACCGTTGCGCCAGTCCGCCACCGTCTGGCAATTACCGTCGGCGTGTACCAACGGCAAGCTATCCATCATCACGGGGGTTCCGGCCAATTCATCGGGCACCGCGGTACCCGCCACTTCCGCCTCGGACAACACTGAGAAATGAGCTTGGTGAATATGAAAGTTATGATCCGTGGACATGATGTTCACGAGCTCCCAGCGCTCGGAAACGGGAAGATTGCCGGCGGCCAACGGCACGCAGATGGTGGGCGATGCCGGGTCGAACGCCGTGACGTCTCTGAATGTGCCGGGCACCGGCTGTCCTTGTGCATCGATCTCTTCGTAACCGAGTCCGAACGTGTGCGGCGCTTGCGGGGTCCATGCGAAAAAGATGCGCCGCTTATGCAGCGGCGGCAGCGAGCCGCAGGTAGGGTCCGTCGGTACGTCCGAATTCGCCGATTGTAAGTTGTCGGCGATTTGCCGAGACTGCGCCAAACGCGCAGTCTGACCGGTAACGCTGACCGATTGGGACGCTGTCTCGGACTGCGCGAATTGGACTTTCGCGAGGTCGATCGCCGGCCAAATGCTGCCGCCCGGCCCGGAGTCGTAGCTATCGGAGCGCAACACCGCCGTGGCCCCCTGCGGCGGCGCCTGCGGCACGCCAGTGCTGTCGCGATAAATGACTTCTAATTCGGCGCGCGACGACGGCATCAAATGCACCAGCTTCGTGCATACCCCGTCGCCCGGGGAGCCATCGGCAGTCGGACAGGGCTGCGGCTGGAATCGGTTACCCGCTTGCGTCACCAGCATCGCGGGATCGGTTCCTGCTCCCACATCGACGCTCACGCCGTCGATGGAGATCACGCGCAGCAACATTTCTCGCTGCTGCACGGGGTCCCACACATTCAAGCGGTAAGTGGCGTTCGCCGAGGCATTCACGATACGCCAGATTTGTCCGGTGGCGGCGCCCACGGTGATGGTGGGATATTGCTGGCCATTGATGGTAAAGAACCAGCGGCCACCGTTGTAGTCGACCGGTGTGGGATACGGAGGAGTCGCTCCGGCGCATCCACCCTGTCCGGGCGCTGCTGGCGCCGCACCCGGTGCCGGCGGCGACGAGTTACAGAAGCCGGCATCGCCACGCGACATCAGCGTTCCATCTTGAAGTATCTCGCTGTCCTTGAGGATTAGATGCCGCGTAACGAGGGTGCTTGGCGCGCAACTCGCACGGCCGCATGCATAATCGGCAACGTGGCCCACGGTGACGATGCCGGATAATCCTGCGCTGATTTGGTTCTGCGAAATACCGTGGATATGCGGATGGAACCAATACAGGCCGGACGGGTGATCCGCGGGAATCGGAATGTTGTAATCGATCTCGTCGAACAGCGCCGTGCCATGCAGGTTCGCACCGAGTGTCGGCAGGCCGTTGTCGGAATTGAAATTGTAGACAAATACGTTGTCGCCCCAGCTCGCATCATCCGTTGTCGCATACCTCGGCGATACCAGCATGCCGTGCAAGTGAATATTGGTTGGATTGAGCGACAGCGCGGGGTCGCCCCAGGCGCTTGCATACGGATCGTTGTCGATTGGCGGTAATCGATTGACGAGGTGAATCTTCAATAGATCGCCGGGGGACAGCTGCAAGCGGGTGCCGCCGTACAAGTTGTCGCTGACTGCCTCGCTCGGACATTGCTTGGTGCCATCGGTGGGGCGCCGGCAAATCTCGTACACCCATCCGGTCGGTCGATACGGCAAGAATTGTGTGATCGTCGCCGCCTTGGCGATCACCAAAATGTCCAGAACACCGCGTACCGACGCGAGTACCGGCGGCTCGCGCAACTCGTCAATCGTCTGCGGAGTCGGCGGCATCTCGGCGACGCTGCTCGAGGATCCATTGCACGCGGACAGCAAAGCGAACAGCAGACAGCGAGCAACCAGCCGGTAGTGAGGTAACAAGCATCGCGATAGATCTAGCAAATGAAAGCCGTGGTAGCCGTAAAATTCGGGGTTCGTTTGAGACCCGGATTTTATCCACACAACCGCCAGGTGGCCTGCGAAGCGCGTCCTTTATGTATTTCTATTATGTAAGAACCGCGCCCTGCATCCTGCTAAGGTGAGAGCCCGTACTCGGTGTATTGCAACGCCACGCCCGCCGACAGCGCCGTCGCCGCAGCGATGTCGGCGTTGCCGGCGCCGGTATTTTTTTGCTTCAAATTGGCTAGGCCGCGCCCGTACAGAGCCCAGGCGTTTTGCGGCTCGATCTTGAGTGCGGCATCGTAGTCCGCAACCGACTTTGCGTAGTCGCCCATACGCAACCGCACGAGACCCCGATTGGCGAGCACGTTCGCGCCAAGCGCCCCTGCCCCCGTGCTTCTTTTCAGCGCCGCGTTGCAATCGGACAAGGCGCCGGCGAGGTCTTTCCCCAATGACACGCGCCCGTGACAGCGGCCGCCGAGCGCCGCTGCCGCTCTGCCGTCGGTCGGGTGGGCCGCAATCCACAGATCGTACTGCGCAACGGAATCCGCAAAGTCCGCAATTCGGCCATAGCCCGACGCCATGAATAGACGCACGTCGGACTCCTTGGGAGCGGCTCGATCGGCCGCATCAAGATCGGCCTTCACCGCAGTGCGGTCGCGACTCTCCAATTTAATTTGCGCGCGCGCAATCAGCGCCTCGACATCATCGCTCTTGAGAGTGATCGCCCGATCAAAGTCGGCCAATGCCTCGGCCAGTTGCTGGTTCTGGCGGTAGATCATCCCACGCTGGTAGAAATAATCAGGATTGGTGGGCGACATTTCGCATGCCCGGCTCAAATCGGCCAGCGCGTGCTCGTAGTCATGGCGCGCCTGCCGCGCAGTACCCCGCCGGCTATAACCCGCGGCGTCGGTCGGTTCATCCTGTGCGGGTTGGTCCGCGGCGTTGGCCGCAGCGGGGTCGCCAGCCGCCGGATCGGCGGGCGCCGGCTTGGCGGCGGATTGGCTGAGATTGAATACCGGACCGCCGTTGTACGAGAAGTACAACAAGCCTTGACTGCTGGCGACGTACACTCGATGCGACAGGAAGAAATCTGCCCCGAGCAGCATGTCCGCGCCGCCGATCCTAATGTCGCCAAAACGCAGTCGCGCATTGCGGATTTCCTCTTCGCCGACTTTAAAGCTGGAGAACCTCGCGATGTACGTTTTGACCGTACCGCTGCCGATACCGAAAGAATACCCGCCGTCGACGACGCCCGGCGTGTCGGGATTGATCCCCGCTTCGGCTGCAGCACGCAGCGACAGTATCGACGACGCCGCGCCGGTATCGAACAGCACGTGAATCTTGGCGCCATTCAAGTAGGCAACCCCTTGGGTATGCCGCGAGCCTGGGGTCGCGCGCTGAATTTCCATCACCGAATAGCTGTCCGTCCCGACCCAATAGGCAAGGCGCGCGTGTCGACAATCCTCGACCTTCATCAACCGAATGACTCCGTGAGAAAGGTCGTACTCGACGTCGCCGATGCGGAAAAAATTCTGGCCCAGCAATCCCACACTTTCAGAGTCGACCTGGGTTCCGCCGACCAAGAATTCGACATTGTGAACCGGCACGCCGGCGATGGTAAAAACCCTGACCGTGGCGACCGACGGTGCCACCGAGCCGCCGACGCCTTCGATCAGCAAGCCTGGCGGTGCCCGCTCGAGCTTAAGGTTGTACTGGGCGGCGCTGGCACCGCTCAGCATGCTGTAGAAAGCGCCGCTATCGGCGACAAACTGCGCATCTTGGCCATTGATTTGCGCCGTCACCAACGGCTTCGAACCGCGCATGGTGACCGGCAATTCGGCTATTTTGCCGATCTTGCATTCGGCAAAAACCCAGGCCGGCGCAGCGGCAAGACTCAGAAGCGCGAGCACTCCAACGCAGGTTCGTATAGACACAAACATCCTTGCGACTTGTTAATTATTCTACTGCCGGACTTCCCGCCTGGCGCAGCGTCACCGCGACACGCTGGCTGATGCCGCAGAGCAGTTCGTAAGGAATGGTGTCGGCCCAGACGGCGATCTCTTCGACCGGCAGCCCTTCCCCCCATAGCACAACCGGATCGCCCAGCCTCGGAGCGCGTGACAGATCCGTGACGTCGATTCCGATCATGTCCATTGACACTCTGCCGGCCAAGGGCGCGCGCTCGCCGTTGACGAGCACCGGCGCCCCCGAGCTTAAGCTGCGCGGGTAGCCATCGCCATAGCCGACCGCGGCGACCGCCAGAGTTGTCGGGCGCGACGCGCGCCACGCGCCGCCGTAACCCACGTGTTCGTCGATGGCGAGATCCTTGATCGCGATCACATGCGAATGCAATGTCATGACGGCTTGCAACCCGTAATCCGAGCCGATGGCACCTGCGATCGGCGAGACCCCGTACAACAACAGACCCGGTCGCACCCAATCGGCCTGTGCTTCCGAGAAACTCAACATGCCCGCAGAATTCGCAATGCTGCGTTCACCCGCAAGACCGCGCGTCGCGTCGGCAAAGCGCGCGAGCTGCTGGGCGGTGCTCGCAAGCTCCGGATCGTCGGCGGAAGCTAAGTGGGTGAATAGATTGATGGGTGAGCGCACCGACTTTAAGGCGCTCAAGGCCGCGTGCGCGGCGCCAAACGCCGCCCCCTTGAATCCCAGACGATTCATGCCGGTGTCGAGCTTCAGCCAAACTTTGAAATTCGCCCCGGAAGCGGCATTGCGCAGCAATTCGATCTGCTCGACGGTGTGCACCACAAGTTCGAAATTCGCTGCGGCCGCGGCGTCCAGTTGCTCGCGATCGAACACGCCTTCGAGAAGAACCGTCGGCGCATCGATGCCGGCCAAGCGCAGCGTAAGTCCTTCATCGACGCGCGCCACGGCAAATTTATCGGCGGATTGAAGCGCGCGTGCCACGGGTACGAGTCCATGGCCGTAAGCATTGGCCTTGATTACCGCCATGACGCGTGAGTTCGGCGCACATTGGCGCACCACCTGCAAATTATGGCGCAGTGCGCCGCAGTCGACTGTCGCTCCGACCAACGGTGTCACGACAAGCTCAGTGGCATCACCGAAATACGCCTTCGGCGTAAGACTCGGGAGCGTAGTTCTCGAACTTGGTGTATTCGCCTAGGAACGTCAGCTGAAAGTCGCCGGTCGGGCCGTTGCGCTGCTTGGCGACGATAATGTCTGCGATGCCCTTGCGCGTCGTGTTCTTGTCGTACACTTCTTCGCGATAAATCAGCAAAATCAAGTCGCTGTCTTGTTCAATGGCGCCGCTGTTGTGAACGACGATTCCATCGGCTAGCCAACTGGCAGGTCCGGGGACGGTCATGTCGAAAACCTCTTCTTCGCCATCGAATGCGACGCCGACGACACGCTCCCAGAAAAGATGTGATTGTTTCGACCCGATCGGCGATTCTTTGACGTCCCGGTCAACCAAGCAGTCGACCGTCGCGCGAGACGGCGGCTCAACAAGCGGGCGGGAAAACGCGCCGCACGCCATCTGAATCTGCGCCAGCGCGTGCTGCGCCAAGTCCGCATAGGGATTTGAGCGTGTCACTGAGCTCTTGGCCGCGGGACTTTCAACCCGCGGAAACTCACGAGCGATCGCGAGCCTCGAACCCGCACTTAAGTCCCCCACGACCTGCCAACCGTCCGCCGTGAATACGCGATGATTGGACGTCGCTCGCAGCGTTCGGCCGCCCGCCAGCAATATACGAAATACCTGCCGCTCGCCTTTCGACCAGACACGGTCGCTTCGCGCCTTGATGATTTTTTGATCCGCGCTCATCGCCCATACTTGCGGCGTCCGTCCAACTAGGTCGCGAATCGGAATGCGTCGTCCGTCGCTGAGCCACACCCGCGTCTCGCCGGTAACGCACTCGCGCAAATCCGACATCACCGGCTTCTTCTCGACTCGCTGCTCGACGCCGCGGTTGAGCTGGGACAGCGCGACCACCGGCACTTTCAGTTCTTTGGCAAGCGCCTTCAAGGATCGGGAAATCTCCGAGATTTCTGTGGCGCGATTTTCTTTGGTACCCGCAACTTGCATTAGCTGCAAGTAATCGACGACGATTAGGTCGAGTCCGCGCTCGCGTTTCAAGCGGCGCGCACGCGCACGAATTTCGGTCGGCGACAAACCGGGGGTTTCGTCGACGAATAGCTTGGCGCTGCTCAATTGCGTCATTGCCGAATCGATTCGCGGCCAATCATCTTCTTGCAATCGCCCCGAACGCAGGTGGCTTTGATTGATGCGGCCCAAGGAGGAGATCATGCGTAGCGTGAGAGATTCGGCCGACATTTCCATGCTGAAGATTGCCGCTGACTTGTTCGCGCCGAGCGCCGCGTTCTCCGCGATATTGACCGCAAGCGTGCTCTTGCCCATCGACGGACGACCCGCGATGATGATCAAGTCGCCCGCCTGAAAGCCCGAGGTCATGTCATCGAGTATCTTGAATCCGGTGGGTATGCCGGTCATTTTGCCGTCGGAGTGATACAACTCGTCGATGCGGTTGACGACCTCCGGCAGGATGCTCTTGACGGTCCTGAATCCCACTTTGCCGCGCGAGCCGGCCTCGGCGATTTCGAATACCGAGCGTTCCGCATCGTCGACAATTTCACGCGCCTCGCGGCCTTCCGGTTCCAGCGCCTCGCTGACGATACGATTGCCGGCGGTGATGAGCTGCCGTAGTACCGAGCGCTCGCGGACAATGTCCGCATAGGCGCGGATATTGGCGGCAGTGGGCGTGTCGCGCGCGAGGGATCCCAAGTACGCCAGGCCGCCTGCTTGGTCGAGCGACCCCTGACTCTCAAGGTGACCCGATAGAGTGACGGCATCGCACGGTTGATTGCGCTCAATCAAGCCGGCGACGGCCTCGAAGATCAGGCGATGATCGTTCCGATAGAAGTCCTCGGCAACGACGCGGTCGGCGATCTGATCCCAAGCAGCGGAATCGAGCATCAGGCCGCCAAGCACGGATTGCTCGGCTTCGATGGAATGCGGCGGCAGGCGTACGCCGTCGCTTTGACCTGAAGATCGATTGCCAAGACCAGCCATGCGTACCCCCGAGGGCCCGCGATTGCCGGCCGTTACTCTTCGGCGACGATCGTGACCGTCAAAGTCACGTCAACGTCAGTGTGCAGATGCAACTGTACCTGATGTTCGCCGGTACTGCGGATAGGTCCGGTCGGCATGCGCACTTCGCTGCGGCTGATCGGTTGGCCCGCTTTGACGGCGGCCTCGGCGATGTCGGCGGTGCCGATGGAGCCGAACAACTTGCCTTCCGCACCCGCTTTGGCCTTCAACTCGAGCTTGAAGTTTTCGAACTTGAGCGCGCGCGCCTGCGCCGCCGCCAGTTCCTGATTCGCCTTGGCCTCGAGCTCGTGGCGCTGCGCCTCGAACTTCGCGATGTTGGCAGCGGTCGCCATTGTGGCTCGGCCGGTCGGCACCAAAAAATTGCGGGCATAGCCCGACTTCACTTTGACGCGATCGCCGATTTGTCCGAGGTTCGCGACCTTTTGCAACAGTATGATGTCCATGGGATCCGCCGGTTAGTGCTGATCGGTGTACGGCAGCAACGCCAAGAACCGAGCGCGCCGGATGGCGAGCTGCAGCTGGCGCTGATAATGAGCCCGCGTACCCGTAATGCGGCTCGGTACGATCTTGCCGGTTTCGGTGATATAGCTCTTGAGCGTGGTCAGATCCTTGTAGTCGATCTGCTTGACGTCGTCAGCCGTGAAACGGCAGAACTTCTTGCGGCGAAAAAAACGTGCCATGTGTGTCTCCTGTTCCGGGCGGCCTAGCGGGCGCCCATCGGCATATCATCGTCATCGCCGTCGTCGCCGAAGTCATCGTGGCGACGCGCGTTCTCGTCCGGCGCACGCGCCATCGGCGAGGGTTCGGTGACGGCTTCATCCATCTTCACCACCAGGTTGCGCAACACCGCGTCGCTGAAGCGGAACGAACCGGTGAGCTCCGCGAGCGTCTTCTGGTCGCATTCGATGTTGAGCAGAATGTAGTGCGCCTTGTGCACCTTGGAGATGGGAAACGTCAGCTGGCGCCGGCCCCAATCCTCGAAACGGTGCACTGCGCCGCCACCGGCACTGATCATGCCTTTGTAGCGATCGACCATCGCAGGAACTTGCTCGCTCTGATCCGGATGGACCAGAAGCACGATCTCATAATGCCGCATTGTAGGCTCCCTACGGTTGACGCCTCCCGTTGCGAGCGGTGAGGCAAGGAGTAATGCCGGTCAGCCGGCGAAAAAAGAGCGCGAAGGATACTCGTTGGGAGGCTTGCAGGTCAAATTGAGCGCTGCCGGCGCGCCTCGAACAGGGCGATCCCGGCAGCCACGGACACGTTCAGGGACGCGACCTGGCCGGCCATCGGAATACGCACCAGGAAGTCGCAGCGCTCGCGGGTGAGGCGCCGCAGGCCCCCTCCCTCGGCCCCCAAGACCAGGGCGAGCGGACGATTGAGGTCCGCCATATATAAGGTCTGAGGGGTCTCGGCGTCGGTGCCGACCACCCAAATCCCGCGTTCCTTGAGCTTTTCCATGGCGCGCGCCAGGTTGGTCACGCTTGCCACCGGGACGAATTCCGCGGCGCCGGCGGCGACTTTGCGAACTACCCCGTCGACCGCGGCTGCACGGTCCTTCGGTATCAGCACGGCGAAGGCGCCGGCCGCATCAGCGGACCGCAGACACGCCCCGAGATTATGCGGGTCTGTAACCCCGTCGAGAATCAACAGCAGCGGACTCTGCCCCGCCTGAGGCAAAGCCTCGATGAGATCGTCCTCATCCCAGCTCTTCAGAGGCCGCAGCGCCGCCACGGCGCCCTGGTGTGCCACCTCTCCCACGAGCTTTGCGAGGGCCTCATTGGCCACCGTCTGGACGCGCACGCCGGCGCTCTCGGCGCGCAGTCTTAGTTCGCGGCTGCGCGTGTCATCGCGCGGTTGCGCCATCCAGAGTTCCAGGAGTCGTTCCGGTGCCCGCTCGAGCACGGCGTTGATGGCATGCAAGCCGTAGACGAAGTTGCGCTTCGACTCAGCCACGTCCGCCGCGTCCACGCCGCGCGCCGCGTCCGCCACGCTCACCGCGTCCGCGCCCGCCTTCGCGCTTCGCGCCGCTGCGCGGCGCACGCACCGTTCCTCGCTCCGCGGAAGCGGACGCATCCAAGAGCTCGAAGTCGATTTGACGCTGCGTCAGGTCGACCCGGGTCAGGCGCACCCGCACCGAATCGCCGATCTGCCAGCGGCGTCCCGTGCGCTGACCCACCAAGCCCATGCCGCCGTCCTCGAGCTCCCAGTAGTCGCCGGGAATTGCAGAGATATGCACCAGGCCGTCGATGGGCATTTCCTTCAGCTGTACGAACAAGCCGAACTCGAGCGCGCTGGTGATGGTGGCGTCGAACGTCTCACCCACGCGCGGCTCGAGATACAGGCATTTGAGGTACCCCATGACATCGCGCGACGCGTCATCCGCACGCCGTTCGCGCTGCGAACTCTCGGCACCCAAGGTTTGCAACTCGGCCGTGCTGTAGCGATGTCCGGACGCCGAGCCCGGCAGCACCGCAGCTTTGATTGCACGATGCACCAGCAAATCCGGATAGCGGCGAATCGGCGAGGTGAAGTGCGCGTACTCTTCCAATGCCAAGCCAAAGTGGCCGATGTTGGTTTGCTGATAGACAGCCTGCGCCAGCGAGCGGATCACCAGATTCTCGAGCAGCAGCCCGTCGGGTCGGGCCGCCAGCCGCGCCACCAGCTGGCGAAATTCTCGCGGCGTCGGTTTTTCGGAAAACTCCGCGCCCACCTGCAGTGCATTCAGCACTTTTTGCAGTTCGGTGACGCGCTTGTCCTCGGGCTGACCGTGTACCCGGTACAGGCTGCCGGCTTTTGCCAAACGCAGCGCCACCGCCGCTTCGATATTCGCGGCGACCATGCATTCCTCGATCAAACGGTGCGCGTCATTGCGCATGACGGCGTAGAAACCCTCGATCCGGCCGTCGCTGCCGATGCGCGCCTTGACCTCGCCGCCGCGAAAATCGAGTGCGCCGCGTGCGTCACGTGCGTTTTTCAAGGCGCCGTAGACGGCATACAGCGCTTGCAGCGACGCACGTACCGCTGGCGTCAAGTCCTCTGCGCCCGCCGCGTCGGGATTTTCCAAGTAAGCCCACGCCCGATCGTAGGTGAGCCGCGCGTGCGATCGAATCACGGCTTCATAAAAGCGGCTCTTGCTCAATTTACCGTGCTTGCTGACGTGCATGTCGCAGACGAACGCCAGCCGTTCGACGCGCGGCATGAGCGAGCATAGGTGATTGGAAAGATGCTCCGGCAGCATCGGAATGACGCGATCCGGAAAGTACACCGAAGTCGCGCGGGCGCGCGCTTCGTTGTCCAACTCGGTACCGTAGCGCACATAGTTGCTCACATCGGCGATGGCGACCACCAGCCGCCAACCGCCGCCGCGCACCGCCTCGGCATACACCGCGTCGTCGAAGTCCTTGGCGTCCTCGCCGTCGATGGTCACCAGCGGCAGCGCACGCAAATCTTCGCGGCCCTCGATATCCGCCGGCTGCACCTCGGGCGCAAAGCGATTCGCGGCTTGAATCACCTCCGGCGGAAACTCCTGCGGCAAATCGTGACGCAGAATCGCGAAGCGTGCCGCGAGATCCGATGGTCGCAAATTCTGCAGCACTTCAACCACGCGGCCGTGCGCAGCCAGGTCGCCCTGCGGTCGCTTGGTCACTTCAACGATGACATGATCGCCGTCGCTCGCGCCATGCCGATCGCGCATGTTCACATCGATGCCGTACCAATGCCCGGGGTCTTCC
>Ga0302320_10012939_pt1 | contig 17474 bp, 13 predicted proteins | sample Bog_T0_3_FD_202130 | JGI IMG/M metagenome (GOLD analysis project Ga0302320, IMG submission 202130) | Peat permafrost microbial communities from Stordalen Mire near Abisko, Sweden - Bog_T0_3 | ecosystem: Environmental > Terrestrial > Soil > Wetlands > Peat | place: Sweden: Abisko, Stordalen Mire...
GGGGGGGGGGGGGGGCGTGGTCCAGACGGCGCCGACTTCAGCGGGGGCGGGGGGCTTGGTGGTGGTGGCCAGGTTGTTGGCCAGGCGGCGCTGCTTATCCACGTAGGCGGAGACGACCTGGGCGCCGATGCGGGCGGCGAACCAGCTTTTGTTGCCGTTCTGCCAAAGGACGGCGACCACGAGTTCAGGGTTGCGGCGGGGTGTGACGCCGACAAACCAAACGTTGGGGGCGGTGCTGCGGCCCTTGTCAGTGCGGCTCAGAGCTTCGTGGCTCATGACCTGGGCGGTACCGGTTTTGCCGGCGAAGTCGATGCCTTCGAGGTGCTCGCCGCCGGCGGTGTGGTACAGGCCGGGCTGGGTGACCTCATACATGCCGTCGGTGATGGTGGCCCAGTTTTCAGGGTCGATGGGGAGATTGACTTCGCCGCTGCCGGGGAAACTCTCAAGCATGGCCTTGCGGAATTCGGCGGGGAGCTGATCGGGGAAGACGACGTGGGGACGGACCAGGTGGCCGCCGGAGGCGATGCCGCTGATGATGCGGGCGAGCTGGATGGGCGTGGCCTCGACCGCGCCCTGGCCGATGGCGACGTCGAGGGTTTCATCGGGATACCAGCGGGCGTGGTAGTTTTTGAGCTTCCATTGGGCGGAGGGCATGAGGCCGGGCTGCTCGCCGGGCAGGTCAATGCCGGTCTTCTGGCCATAGCCGAAGGCGGTGGCGTATTTGGCGATGCGGTCAATGCCGAGCTTGTCGCCGAGCTGGTAGTAGTAGGTGTCGCAGGAGAAGGGGATGGCGTTGTGAATATCGACGACGCCGTGGTGCTCGTCGCAATGGTGGAAGAAGCCGTAGGGGCCCCATCCGCCGGTGCAGTTGACCTTGAGGGTCTGGGCGATGCCTTCTTGCAGGCCGGCGACCGACATGAGGATCTTGAAGGTTGACCCCGGGGCGAGCTGGGCCTGGAGGGCCTTGTTCATCAGGGGATGGTCGGGGTCAGTGATGAGCTTGTTCCAGTCAGCGCGGTTGATGCGTACGGAGAAGGCGTTGGGGTCAAAGCTGGGCCGGGAGACCAAGGCGAGAATATCGCCGTTGCGGGGGTCCATGGCTACGATGGCGCCGGTGCGGTTGCCCATGGCGAGTTCGGCGGCTTTTTGCAGGTCGTTGTCGATGGTGAGGCGAAGGTCCTGGCCGGGGACGGCATGCTGGGTGCGCAGGTAGCCGACTTCGCGGCCGTGGCTGTCAACGATGACGTCGCGGGAGCCGTCCTGGCCGCGGAGCAGCTCGTCGTAAGTTTCTTCAATGCCGGCCTTGCCGACCACGTCACCGGGCTCGTAGGCGGCATAGCGGGGATTGTTGAGGTCCTCTTCACTGACCTCGCCGACGTAGCCGATGAGGTGGGCGGCGAAGCCGTCGCGGGGATAGAGGCGGCGCTCCTCGTCAATGGTTTCAAGCTCGGGCAGTTCGTTGCGATGGGCCTCGACAAAGGCCTGCTCGTCGGCGGTGATGTCCTGCTTGATGGGGATGGGCTGGTAGCCGGGGGCGGCGCGATAGCGGCGCAGCGTGGCGCGCAACTGGTCGAGGTCAACGTCGAGGCCGCGGGCGATGAGGGGGAGATCGGCGTCGACATTGCGGTTCTGCTCGCGAATCAGGAAGCAGGAGACGGAGGGGTAGTTGTCAACGACGAGGCGGTTCTCGCGGTCAAAGAGCTTTCCGCGGGCGGCCAGGACGGGAACCTTGCGGACGCGATTCTGCTCGGCGAGGAGGCGGAAGTTGTCCGCGCCCAGCACCTGGAGGCGCCAAAGGCCGGCGACCAGGCCCAGCATCATGATGAGGATGCCGTATTGCACCACCGTGAGCTTGAGGGTGGAGAGCTTTTCTTGGCGACCGATTTTGCTGGAATACATCTGTCTGGGCCTTAGGATACAGCGATTGAGGTGGTGCGATCGAGATCTTTGGTTATTCCCGGGTTCGGTGGTTCCAATTTCGTTTTGCCGTTCGGGGTGAGACGGCGAGGGAGGTTTCTTGCGGGAGGTTTTGTTCCCTCGGAGGCTAAACGTGCTGCAGAAGAATGCCAGAACCCGAGCAGAACGCAGGAAGAAGCTTTAGCTGGGGCTGAAGCCCAGGTTGATACTGCGGCATTTTTGGCCCGACTGAAGTCGTGCCCTTGTTACAAAGCCCCGCTTTCGAATCGGATTTTTCCGCGGGCTGTGAGGCTGTGCTCTTTCAAAGCCGATCTTGTGGGCCGCCGAGGGTTGTGGGGCTTTGCTTGTTAGACGCGGCTGGCGGCGATATCCCGTTCTCAATCGCGGATTTGGACACGATCGAGGATGGGGAAGAGGATAAAGGCGATGAGAGAGTTGCCAACTGCCTTGAGTAATTCAGTAAGCCAACTCCACTCCAGGTCGAGGCCGAGCAGGACCCGGTAGATGAAGAGATAGATTCCGCTGCAGAGCAGGGAAAGGGAGAAGTTGAGCAGGATGCGGATGGTGCGATTTTCAACGTCAATGCGGACGCCGACGGAGGCGGCGAGGAAGCCGGCGACGGTTTTGGCGATGCCGTTGACTCCGATGGCGTGATGGGTAAGCGCATCTTCAAAGAGCCCGAGGCTGCCGCCCATGAGGGTTCCCTGGATGGGGCTGCGGCGGCCGAGGGCGAAGTAGATGGTGACGACGAGGGGCAGATCGAACCAGACATAACGGCCTACGACGCGGGGCAGCCAGGCCTGGAGGACGAGGGCAGCCAGGGGCACGAGCGCATAAACCAGCAGCGGGTATTGGTGTACCTCGAGGTCGCGGCGGGTGTTGGCGCTGAGCACGGACATGGCTAGGGGTTCCTCTGCGGCGTGGCCTGATGGCCGGAATCGGGCTGCGTGGCGGGGGCGGGTTTGGCGGGTTTGTGGTCAGGCGCGAGGGCGGACGGGCGGGGTTTGGGCCTGGCGTCTGGTTTGGTTTCGACCGCCTCCGGTTTGCCTTGCCGTTCGGGCTTCGCCAACGGGTTGGCTTCCGTGTCCGCGGGGGACGCAGGAGTCTGGGCCGCTCCCGGGGTGAAGCGGTCAGGGTGAAGGGGCGGGGGGGGGGGGGCGACTCCGTTGGGATTGGAACTGTCGAGCAGGGGTTGCTGCTCCGGGGGCAGGTTGGGATCGATGAGGCCGGGGAGACGCTCGGCCATGATGGCCGAGGCGCGTTTCTGCTCGTTGATGGCCGCGGCCTCAGGGCCCTTGACCTGTTCGCTGGTCGCCAGGTCCTGCTGCTCCTGGGGCGAGAAGCGGGGCTGGGTGGAGGTGATGACGAGGACCTCGTCGAGGCGGTCAAGATGGGCGGCGGGCTTGACGATGACGTGGATGAAGGAGTCGCGCTCGGGATCGCGGACTACTTTTTCGACGACGCCGACGGGAAGTCCGCGGGGAAAGACCTGGTCACCGCCGGCGGTGAGGACTTTTTCGCCGGGCTGGATGCGCTGGTCGGCGAGGAGGCCGACGATCAGGAGCTGGCCGGCGGCGTTGCCGCGAAGGATGCCGCGAATGCGGGTGGACTCGAGGATGACGCCGGCGCCGGCGGTCTGGTCGTTGATGGCCAGGACCTGGGCGGAGTGGGGATAGACTTCGCGAACCTTGCCGACGATTCCGTCGGGGGTGATGACGGCCATGTCGCGGTCGAGGCCGTCAGCGGAACCTTTGTCGAGATAGAAGACGCGGGACTGGTCGCTGCCGCTGGAGCCGATGGCCTGGGCGGCGAGCGTGGAGTAGATGTATTTTTCCTGGAAGTTGACGAGGCCCTGGAGTCGCTGGCCCTGGCGGGCATCTTCAAGCAGGGAGGCCTGCTCAAGCTGGAGGCGGCCAATGGTCTGCTGCAACTGCTGGTTCTGCTCGCGGACGTGGCGGAGGTCAATGTAGTTGGTCCAGAGGCTGCCAACGCCCAGCTTGGAGGAGTGGATGAGGCGCTCGGGGGGAGTGATGAGGGCGTTGGTCCACAGGCGGATGAGGCGGACGCCGGAGCCGTCGGCGGTGTCGAGGGTGCTGCGGCCGGAGTCGACGCGGCGCACCTGGACGGCAAGGCCGACGATCTGGGCTACCAGCACAGCCAGCAGCACCAGCAGATTCCGATAGCGGCTAAAGAAGGATTCCATAAGAGCCAGGGAACAGGGATTAGGGAATAGGGAACAGGGTTCGAACCCTAGACCGTCAATTTCTCCAAAGTACAGCCACAAGTGCCGTCACTGCACTTACCACAGACGCAATTGCGGAAATCAAAGCAACAATCCACATTCTGGCCTCGCGATTTCGGCGCTCCGCCTCGATGATTCTTCGTTGCAATTCAAAATCCGGAGCCCGTGGAGTGCGGCCAGATGAACTTTGCACTCGGGGATCGCCTGAAACATCAATGCCAAGTTCACTGGCCCGTTTCTCAAGCTCGTCGCCCTCAAGAAGCTTTGACATAGCTGCCCATCTCGAAATTGTTTTCTGGTCCCTGTTCCCTAATCCCAATTCCCTGTATTCTCAATCGATTTTGATTTTGCGCAGGAGGCGGAAGTCGGAGAGCATTTTTCCGGTGCCGAGGACGACGGAGGCGAGGGGGTCGTCGGCGACGGAGACGGGCAGGCCGGTTTCTTCGCGGATGCGCTTGTCAAGATTCTTCAACAGCGCGCCACCGCCGGTGAGCACGATGCCGCGGTCAGAGATGTCAGCGGAGAGTTCAGGGGGGGTGCGCTCGAGGGCCACGCGGATGGCGTTCATGATGACGGCGATGCACTCGCCGAGGGCCTCGCGGACCTCGCTGTCGTCGATGGTGATGGTCTTGGGCACGCCCTCAATGAGGTTGCGGCCTTTGATCTCCATGGTGAGGGGCCGGTCCAGGGGGAAGGCGGAGCCGACCTCGATTTTGATGGCTTCAGCGGTGCGCTCGCCGATGAGCAGGTTGTATTTTCGCTTGAGGTAGTTGGTGATGGCCTCGTCCATCTGATTGCCGGCCATGCGCACGGAGCGCGAGTAGACGATGCCGGACAGGGAGATGACGGCGATGTCGGTGGTTCCTCCGCCGATGTCGACGACCATGTTGCCGGAGGGCTCAGTGATGGGCAGGCCGGCGCCGATGGCGGCAACCATGGCCTGCTCTACGAGGTAGACCTCACTGGCCTTGGCGCGATAGGCGGAGTCCTCGACGGCGCGCTTTTCAACCTGGGTAATCTCAGAAGGGACACCGATGACGATGCGGGGATGGACCAGCATCTTGCGGTTGTGGGCCTTCTGGATGAAGTAATTGAGCATTTTTTCGGTGACTTTGAAGTCGGCGATGACGCCGTCTTTCATGGGCTTGATGGCCACGATGTTGCCGGGGGTGCGGCCCAGCATCTCTTTGGCCTCTTTGCCGACGGCTTCAACTTCACCGGTGTTTTTGTTGATGGCTACGATGGAGGGCTCGTTGACGACGATGCCCTTGCCGGCGGCGTAGACCAGCGTGTTGGCCGTGCCAAGATCGATGGCCAGGTCGGAGGAAAACATGCTGAAGAGCGAGCGCAGACCGTGCGACCGCGAGGAGCGCGATGGGTAACCGTTCAATGACATTGGGAGCTTGGATCTACCTCAGAGCCCATTGTAAGGCCAGAGGGCATGGATGCGTTTGCGGAGGGGATTCAGGGCTGAAAAAAGAGGCTAAGGGACGTGCGGGTGGCGGCAAGAAAGGCGCCGCGGCTCCCCACGCCCTGGAGGTTCTTTGCGGGCAAAGCCCCCGGGGTTGCCGCGGGCGGGGTGGGATGCCGCCCGTGGCGAGTGGAGTTAAATCCTGGGCGGAGGTCCGGCGCCGGCGGCTCCCTGGACTGCCCCGCCGCAAGCCGCGACGTTGGTGGCGTTGTCGGCAATGGTTGTGGTGGTGGCCAAGGTGGCCGTGGAGCTGGTGTAGATGCAGGCGCCAATGGTATTGCCGGTGATCATGGTGCTTTGGACATTCAAGGTGGCGTTGGTATCGGCCATGATGCCTGCGGCGTTTGTGCCCACGGTTCCGGAGATGCTGGAGGCGAGGATGTCGACGTTTCCGTTGCGGGTGAAGACGCCGGCCGAGGTGGCTCCCTGGATGGAGGAATGATCGATGGTGACGTGGTCGTTGATGGCGGTGAGGGGCGAGCTCTGGAAGGTGCGGACGCCGAGGGTGCCACCCTGGATGGCTGTGTTGCGAATGGTGACATAGGTGGGGGATTCGCTGCCCAGGCCGACGCCGATCTGGGTAAAGCCTTCGAGGTGACAGTTGTCGATGAGGACATTGACCGTGTTGGTGGTTCCGCTGCTGGCGATGAAGATGGCATCGGAGCCGGTACCGGCGCCATCGACGGTGAGGTTGCGCAGAACGATGTTGGCGTTGGCGCCGGCGGAAATATAGACGCCTTCGGCGTCGCCGGCAAAGCCGATGCTGCCGCCGCTGGTGCCGTCAATGGTGATGGATTGGGTAATGGTCACGGGACCGTAGTCGCCGGGGCCGAGAACCGAGACCATGCCTCCGAAGGAGGTGTTGCCGACAGCCTGCGCAAAGGTGGCGTAGGGCCTGGCGGGGGTGCCATTGCCGGTGGTGTCGTTGCCTGTGGCGGAGACCCAGGTGTGGGTGGAAGTGGCGTTGAGCGAAACTGAAAAGAGGAGCGAACTTGCGATGGCAAGAGCGATGCGCGGGAGTTTCATGGTGACTCTCCTTTTCGATCAAGGGGCCGGTTGAGAAAGATCTGCTCTTGGGGGGCGAGACAGCGATTATACACACGAAGACAGAACGGAATCCACGAACTTTTGCGTTCAGGAACGGAGTGCTCCAGATGGAGTAAACTCAGGTGTTTCCGGGCGGGGCGCGGCGTAGTGCGCCAGCCGCCGACTTCAATGGGTTGCAAGAGGATTTTCCGATGACACATCCGGTTTACCACAATCTGATTGGCGGCCAGTGGCTGCCCGCTGCCGAAGGCAAAACCATCCTTAACCTGAACCCGGCCGACCACACGGACGTGGTGGGGGCGTTCCCTTCATCGCACGCGGACGACGTGGCCGCGGCTGTGGCGGCGGCGAAAAAGGCCTTCGCGTCGTGGCGGCTGGTTCCGGCGCCGAAGCGGGCGGAGATATTGGTGAGGGCGGGGCTGCTGCTGCAACAGCGCAAGGAGCAGTTTGCGCGCGATATGACGCGGGAGATGGGCAAGGTGCTGGCGGAGACGCGCGGCGATGTGCAGGAAGCGATTGACGAGGCGTTTTATGTGGCCGGCGAAGGGCGAAGGCTGTTTGGGCAGACCACGCCAAGCGAGCTGCACAACAAGTTCTGCATGAGCGTGAGGATGCCGGTGGGGGTGGTGGGGCTGATTACGCCGTGGAATTTCCCCATGGCGATTCCGAGCTGGAAGCTGTTTCCGGCGTTGGTTTCGGGGAACACCTGCGTGATCAAGCCGGCGACGGATACGCCGCTCTCCACTTACAACCTCGTCCAGACGCTGGTGGATGCGGGCCTTCCGCCGGGGGTGGTGAATATCGTGTGTGGCAATGGCGCGGCGGTGGGCAAGGCGCTGGTGGAGCATCCGGATGTGCGGGCGATCAGCTTTACGGGGTCGAGTATGGTGGGGTCGCTGGTGGCGCAGAGAGCCGCGGCGAGCTTCAAGCCGGTGTCGCTCGAGATGGGCGGCAAGAACGCGCAGATTGTGATGGACGACGCGAACCTGGAGTTGGCGCTGGAAGGGGCGCTGTGGGGGGCGTTTGGGACCACCGGGCAGCGCTGCACGGCAACCAGCCGCATCCTTTTGCAGAGTGGGATCGCGGAGCGATTTACCGCTGAGTTTGTGGCCCGGGCGAAGAAGCTGAAGGTGGGCGACGGGCTGGATGAAGCGGCGGAGGTTGGGCCGCAGGTGAACATCAGCCAGATTGAGACTTCAGAGAAGTATGTGGCGATTGCGCTGGACGAGGGGGCGAAGCTGCTTTGCGGCGGGAACAGGCTGACCGAGGGAGCGTATGCGCACGGGACTTTCTTTGAGCCGACGGTGCTGGGCGGGGTGACGCCGGGGATGCGGATTGCGCGAGAAGAGGTGTTTGGGCCGGTGGTTTCGCTGCTTGAGTTTGCGAGCTTCGAGGAGGCGGTGGAGATTGCGAACTCGGTGGAGTACGGCCTGTCAGCCTCGATTTACACGAAGGATGTGAACCGGGCGTTTGCGGCGATGCGCGATCTGGAGTCGGGCATTACGTACATCAACGCTCCAACCATCGGCGCGGAGGTCCACCTGCCCTTCGGCGGCGTAAAGCACACGGGCAACGGACATCGCGAGGGCAACGGCGCCATCGACTTCTTCACCACGTGGAAGGCGGTGTATGTGGACTACTCCGACAAGCTGCAGAGGGCGCAGATTGATAATGCGGAGTGAGGTGCGTGGTGTATTTGATCCCGATTTGGTGTCGGATTTCGAGTTGAGAGGCAACCCATGGAGATAACGTCCCTGTTTGAGTTGATTGCATTTCTGCTCCTTGTCCTTGCAGGTTGTTCTGGGATTGTTCTGTTTATAGGGCGGCTTTTTCACCGAAAGAGAGTGGAGGGATGGATACCCTATGGAGTCTGTTCCTTGTCGGGCTCATTGGGGGAATTGTCTTGATCCTCGGCGTTCATGGATGCCATCGGTGATTGGGAATCTTCAGAGGTAAGCGGATATTGGGGCCAGGTCATTATTGAATTCCAAGCCCTGAGACTTCTGCGAGTGGTTATGTGCCTGGCTCCGCGCTACAATCTTGCCATCGACCGTACCGCCAAAGAACTCCTCGAAGAAGCGCGCCAATTGCCTGCCGGCGAGTTGGATTGGCTTGTCCAGCACCTTCTGAGCGAAGTGAACGCCTCGGGAGAGCAGGCGTTTGCCGTCTGGCAGAGGGAAGTTGGCGAGCCAGTGCCCGGCTATGAGGAGTGGTTCCGAGTGGGGGCGGAAGAAGCGCTCGCGGACACTTCGCCGGGAATTCCGCACGAGGTGGTCATGAAGGAATTCCACGAGCAGCTTCGGCAACTGGCGTCCGAACGCGCTGCGCGCTAGAATCTTGCCATGCCGCGCACCTACGAAGAAGCCCGAAGCGTTGCGCTGGAGCTTCCCTATGAGGACAGGGCGAAGCTGTCTGAGGAGCTTTGGTGGAGTTTGCATCCGCCGGCGGAGGAATTGCCGCAAGAGGCGATCGACGCGGCCTGGGACGCGGAGATCGAGCGCCGGATTCGGGAGATCGATTCCGGGACTGCTGAGTTGATTCCTGCGGAGCAGGTTCTCGCGGAGATGGATGCCAAGCTCGCCGGGCTCCGGGCTGGCGGGGGCAATCGCCGGCGGCCGCGCAAGTAAACCTCACGATACGAAAAGCTAATGCAGGTCCTTCGGCTCCGCTGAAAAGCGCTTCGCTCTGGATGACGGCCTTGTGGTGGTGTGATCCTTCGTGGCGGAGCGATGAGCGCGCTCGCATTCTCGCTGTGCCATACTTTTGGGCGAGGGCTGCGATGGGCCGCGAGATTTTTATTGAAAGCGAAGGAGAGATTTGCAGATGAGTTATGTTCCGGATGGGAAGCGGTATGAGGGGGCGATGTTCCGCCGCTGCGGGCGGTCGGGGATTGTGTTGCCGCCGGTGAGCGTTGGGTTGTGGCAGAACTTTGGCGGGACGGATGTGTTTGAGACCGGGCGGGCGGTGATCCGGCGGGCGTTTGACCGCGGGGTGACGCATTTTGACCTGGCGAACAACTATGGGCCGCCGTATGGATCTGCGGAGGAGAATTTTGGCACGATTCTGCACAAGGATTTTGGCGGGCTGCGGAATGAGCTGATCATTTCGACCAAGGCGGGATGGGATATGTGGCCGGGGCCGTATGGGATTGGGGCTTCGCGGAAGTATCTGCTGGCTTCCTTGGACGAGAGTTTGAAGCGGATGGGGCTGGAGTACGTGGACATCTTTTATGCGCACCGGCCGTGGAGCGATACGCCTCTGGAAGAGACGATGGGGGCACTGGCGACGGCAGTGCAGCAAGGGAAGGCGCTGTATGTGGGCATTTCGTCGTATAGTCCGGAACGGATGCGGGAGGCGGCGGGGATTCTGAAGAGCCTGGGGGTTCCGCTGCTGATTCATCAGCCTTCTTACTCGATGCTGAACCGGTGGGTGGAGCAGGGATTGCTTTCGACCCTGGATGAGCTGGGGGTGGGGTGCATTGCGTTTTCACCGCTGGCGCAGGGGATGTTGACGAACAAATATCTCAAGGGGATTCCGGCGAACTCGCGGGCGCTGGCGGAAGGGTCGCTGCCGAAGGAGTTTTTGAGCGAGGAGAATCTGAAGCGGGTGCGGGCGCTGGACGCAATTGCGCAGGGGCGAGGGCAGACGCTGGCGCAGATGGCGATTGCCTGGGTGTTGCGCGACAAGCGGGTGACGACGGCGCTGATTGGGGCGCGGAATGTGGAGCAACTGAATGACTCGCTGGACGCAGTGAAGCGGCTGGAGTTTACCGAGGCGGAGTTGAAGGAGATCGACCGGTATGCGCAGGATGCGGCAATCGATCTTTGGAAGGGTGCGCGGGAGACGATGGCTTAGTGGAGTGAGGACGGGCTTGGTTGGAGTTGTGGTGCCCCGCCCATTCCGCGTCTTTTGCGGAATGGGCGGGGCACATGGCTACCGGTGGCTGGTTAGCTTCTTGTAGTGTCGAGGACGTCGCGGAGGGCGAAGCTGGTTTCGAGTCTTGTGACGCCAGGGAGATGGGAGAGGTGTTTCTGGTGGAGGCGGCCGTAGTCGTCGATGTCGGCGACGCGGGCTACCAGCATGTAGTCGTATTGGCCCGCCATGAGGTGGCAACTGACCACCTCTTTGCAATGACGGACGGCGGTCTCAAAGGCGGCGAGGACGGCGGCGGATTGGCGCTCGAGGGTGACGCGGATGTAGACGGTCATGCCCTTGCCGAGGAGGCGGTCGTCAATGAGGGCACGGTAACCGCGGATGGCTCCAGCGGCTTCAAGGGCCTGGATGCGGCGGGAGGCGGCGGAGGCGGAGAGGCCGACGGCTTCGCCGACTTCGTAGTTGGTGGCGCGGCCATGGTGCTCAAGGTGGCGGAGGATGGCGGTGTCGAGTTCGTCGAGGCCCTGGACGGAGGGGCTCTGGGAGGCGGGTTCGACCCACTCGTCGCTGGTTGCGTGCATCAAGACGCCGTTTGGCTCACGTTTCGTTCCCATGAGGCTGTTTTACCACGAAGTTTGCACACATTGCCAGCCGATTGCACAGTAGGATGCATGAGGTTGAAAGTGACACCTTCACCCGGCGCCGAACGGACTTCCTCCAAAGGGTTTATAAGGCGCCGGGCATTTTTCGCTTTGCAGTTCCCCGTGCGGTGACCTGAAGTTGGTTCGAGAACAACCGCAGATCCTTCGACTCACCACCCCCCCAAGCTGAAAAGCGCTTGGGGCCCCGTTCGCTCAGGATGACAGCAATAATGTTGTGGTGAACTCCTGGGGCGGGACACATGTCACGTCTAACCCCAGACAGGAGAGACAGCGATGATTATTGGCGTTCCTAAAGAGATCAAGGACAACGAAGCGCGGGTGGGCATTACCCCGGCGGGCGTGAAGGCACTGAGCGAGGCCGGGCATAAAGTGCTGGTGGAGACCCAGGCAGGTGCGCAATCCGGCCTGGGAGACGAGGAATATCAGAACGCGGGCGCGGAGATTGTGGGCGACGCCGGGTTTGTGTGGGGCAAGGCGGAGATGGTGGTGAAGGTGAAGGAGCCGATCGAGCGGGAGTACGTGTACTTCCGCGAGGGGCTGGTGCTGTTTACCTATCTGCACCTGGCGCCGCTGCCGGAGCTGACCAACAAATTGTTGGAGGCGAAGGTGATCGGGATCGCGTATGAGACGGTGCGCGACCGGCAGGGAACGCTGCCGCTGCTGACGCCGATGAGCGAAGTTGCCGGCAGGATGAGCGTGCAGGTGGGGGCGACGTACCTGGAAAAAGAGCGCGGCGGGCGGGGGATTCTGCTGGGCGGGGTACCGGGAGTTCCGCCGGCACAGGTGACGATTCTTGGCGGCGGGGTGGTGGGCACCAACGCGGCGAAGATCGCGCTGGGCTTTGGCGCCAAGACAACGATTGTGGATGTGAACCTGAACCGGCTGCGGGAGCTGGACGACATCTTTGGCGGGCGGCTGTATACGCTGGCGTCGAACAGCTATAACCTGGCGCAGGCTACGCGGGAGGCGGACCTGGTGATTGGCGGGGTGCTGATTCCGGGAGCGAAGGCGCCCAAGCTGGTGACGCGGGCGATGGTTTCGCAGATGAAGAAGGGCGCGGTGATTGTGGACGTGGCGATTGACCAGGGCGGATGCGTGGAGACGGCGCGGCCGACTTCGCACTCTGACCCGAGCTTTGTGGTGGATGGCGTGGTGCACTATTGCGTGACGAACATGCCGGGGGCGGTACCGCACACTTCGACGCTGGCGCTGACCAATTCGACGTTTCCGTATGTGCTGCGGATTGCCAACCTGGGGGCGCGCGAGGCGTTGCGGCAGGACGCGGGATTTGCCGAGGGGCTGAATACGTGGATGGGCGTACTGACGCATCGCGGCGTGGCTGAGGGGCAGCACCGGGAGTGGACGGGGCCGGCTTCGGTAATTGGGTGAAGAACAGCGATTAGCGATTAGTGGGTAGTGGATAGGGACTTAGGGCTGGGTGGCGGCTAGCGTAGAATGGCTCTGCACGCTTGGAGGTCCGATGGAACGCCGCCGATTTATTGCTGCTTCACTTGCCGCTTCAGCAGTTGCCGTGACCCAGGATGTGAAGGCACAGGCGCCGGGCGGGAGCAAGCGGGAGTTTTACCTGCTGCGCCGCTACAACCTGCAGCAGGGGCCCCAGACGCAGTTGACGGAGAGTTTTTTGGCGGATGCGCTGATCCCGGCGGCTGGAAGGCTGGGCATGGGGCCGGTGGGGGCGTTCCGGCTGGAGTTTGGCAACGAGACGCCGGCGATTTACGTGCTGATTCCGGGCGCGAGTGTGGAGGCGCTGGCGGAGTTGAATTTTGCGCTGGCCGGGGACGCGGATTTCATGAAGAGGGCGGAGCCGTTCTGGAATGCGACGGCGGCGGCGCCGTCGTTTCAGCGGGCTGAGACTACGCTGCTGGCGGCGTTTGCGGGCTGGCCGAAGATGACTCCGCCAGACACCAAGGCGAAGCGGATCTTTCAGATGCGCACCTATGAGAGCCCGAGCCCCGGGGCGCATGTGCGCAAGGTGGAGATGTTCCACTCGGGCGAGTTTGAGATCTTCAAGAATGCCGGGTTCCATGCGGTGTTCTACGGCGATACGCTGGTGGGCTCGCGGATGCCGAACCTGACGTACATGATGTGCTTTGCGGACAAGGCGGAGATGGATGCGAAATGGGACGTGTTCCGCAACGATCCGGAATGGAAGAAGCTGTCGACGAACCCGCGGTTCAGTTCGGACCAGCTGGTGACGAATATTACGAATTTGATTTTGAGTCCGCTGGGGTGTTCGCAGGTATAGGGAGACAGGGAAGGTTTCGTTTTGTTTCCTCAGGCACTAAAGCCCAAATTCAAATTTGAGGCTTTTCGGCACGACTAAAGTCGTGCCCTGACACTTCGTGCAGCTCCGGATGCGTTTTGTGGCGGGTTGTGCGAGGTGCGGCGGAATCCCACTATAATCGGCGCATGCCGATTCCCGGCTATTCGCGGCGCAGACCGGTTGCCCTGCTTGGGGGCCTGGTGGTGCTGTTTCTCGCCCTTCTGGGCGCGCTGAATGCGTTCAATACATCGAATATACGATTTCTTAGTTTTCTGAATCCCGAGACCTCGGGCGAGACGCTGGTGTTTACCGGCCTGACGGTGCTGGTGTTTCTGCTGCTGCTGACGCTTCTGGTGCTGCTGTTCCGGAATATTTTGAAGGTGTATGCGGGGCAGAGCAGCACGGCGCTGGGGGCGCGGTTGCGGACGCGGATGGTGCTGGGGGCGGCGCTGATTGCGCTGATGCCCGCGGTGTTCATGTTCCTGTTCAGTTTTCAGCTGATGAACCGGTCGATCGACCGTTGGTTTTCGCCCAATACTTCGGAGTTGCACGAGGACTCGACGCGGGTGGTGCTGGAACTGGCGCAGTATGTCACCAGCAATGCGCGCGGGGAGGCGGAGTCAATTGCGTCAAGCGACGCGACCGACGGCGATGCGCAGGCCTTGCAGGAGGTATTGCAGTCGCGGCGGATAACGCTGGACGGCGGCTTTACGGTGGTCTATGGCAAGGACCGGAGGGTGCTGGCGAGCTTTCAGGCGCCACCGGAGTCGAGCCCGGCCAGCATGGTTCCGTGGCTGGACGAAGGGGACCGGGGGGCGCCGATTCCGCTGCGCGGGGCGTTGACCAGCAACCTGATCGCGGCGGCGCAGCGCACGGATGAGCCGGTGATCAAGGTGACGGACCGGGAGTATGCGCTGGGCATGGCGGTGACGGCAACGGGCAAGGTGGTGGTGGCCGCACTGCCGATGCCGCAGGGGCTGAGCCAGACGACAGCGCGCATCCGGTCAGGAGCGGACGAGTATTGGCGGCTGTTCCGCCGGCGCAACCAGATCAGGACCATATTTTTCCTGATGCTTCTGCTGATTACGGTGTTTGTGTTTTTCTCGAGCGTTTGGCTGGCGCTGTTCTTGTCAAAGCAGATTACGCGGCCAGTCGAGGCGCTGGCGGACGCAATGGATCAGATAGCGGCGGGCAAGTACGATCGCCGGGTGGCGCTGATCAGCAGCGGAGAGATGGGCGACCTGGTGCGGGCGTTCAACCACATGGCAGCGGATCTGGACGCGAGCCGGCAGTTGGCGGAGAGTTCGTCGACGCAACTGAGCGAGGCGAACCGGGCCATCGAGGAACGGCGGCGCGAGCTGGAGACGATTGTGGAGACGATTCCCAGCGGGGTGGTGACACTGGATGCGGGGGGGCGAGTGTTGCAGTGCAATCGCGCGTTTACAGCGCTGATGGGGCGGCGCGAGGACGAGGGCCTGCGCGGAGAGAGGATTGAATCGCTGATGCCGGACGACTGCGCCGAGGATTTGACCGGTGTGATCCGGCGCAGTCACCGGATGGGTGCGGCGGCAACGGATGTTGAACTGCGTGCGCGGGGCCGCACGATTCACCTGGCCATCACCAGCGCACGGCTGGAGCTTGGCGACGGCCAGCACGGCAGCGTGCTGGTGGTGGAGGACACGACGGAGTTGCTGCGGGCGCAGCGCCAGTTGGCGTGGAAGGAAGTGGCGCAACGGGTGGCGCACGAGATCAAGAACCCGTTGACGCCGATTGCGCTGAGCGCGGAGCGGATCGGGCGGCACCTGGATCGCGGGCAGCCGGATTCGCCGAGCGTGATTCGCAAGTGCAGCGAGGTGATTCTGGGCTGCGTGGGCACGTTGCGCACGCTGGTGGACCAGTTCTCAGCCCTGGCGCAGTTTCCTGCGCCGCAACCCAAGGCTTGCGACATGAACCGCGTGGCCGAGGAGGCGCTGGCGCTGTTTGCCGGGCGGCTGGAAGGGATCACGGTCGAGTGGGATCTGGAGCCGGGATTGCCGCTGGTGCTGGCCGATCCGGAGGCGATACGGCGGGCGCTGGCCAACCTGGTGGATAACGCGGCCGAAGCGATGCAGGGCAGCCTGCTGCGCGTGCTGGGGATCCAAAGCGCGTTGAGCGAAGATGGCGGTGCCGTGGAGGTCGTGGTGAGCGATACCGGGCACGGGCTGACGGACGAGATTCGCGAGCGGTTGTTTTTGCCCTTCTACTCGACCAAGCAACGCGGGACGGGGCTGGGGCTTTCAATTGCGGCCAAGATTGTGCAGGAGCATGGGGGCAGCTTGCGCGCCGAGGCGAACAGCCCCAAGGGGGCGCGCTTTCTGTTGCGTTTGCCGCTGATGGAGATGGCGGCTCCAGCCGAGCCTGCCCAGACGGACAACGCAACAGCTCCGCTGAAGGAAGCGACACGATGAATCACATTCTGGTGGTAGACGACGAGGCGGAGATTCGCAGTTCGCTTGAGGAGATTCTGCGTGAAGAGGGCTATGGGGTGGCCAGCGCGGCGAGTGCGGGCGAGGCGATGGTGCTGCTGCGGGACGCGCCCTATGACGTGGTGCTGCTGGACATCTGGCTGCCTGACCGCGATGGGCTGGACGTGCTCGGGGACATTCACCAGTTGGCCGTGGAGTCGCGGCCGGAGGTAGTGATCATCAGCGGGCACGGGACGATTGAGGCGGCGGTGAAGGCAACCAAGCTGGGGGCGTATGACTTTCTGGAGAAGCCGCTGTCGCTGGATCGCACGCTGATTGTATTGAAGAACGCCGTGGAGGCGCGGCGGCTGCGGACGGAGAATACGGAGTTCAAGCGGCAGTTCAGCGTGGGATCCGTGCTGACCGGGGCCAGCGTTCCGGTGAAGGCGCTGCGGCAGCAGATCAAGCTGATGGCGCCAACCAATGGGCGGGTGCTGATTTATGGGGAATCGGGGACGGGCAAAGAGCTGATTGCGCGCGCGATTCATGCCGAGAGTTTGCGCCGGGACCAGATTTTTGTGGAGCTGAACTGCGCGGCGATTCCCGAGGCGCACATTGAGGCAGAGCTTTTCGGCTACCGGCACGGGGCGCTACCGGGCGGGCCGCCGGAGCAGCGGGGCACGCTGGAGCGGGCCGACGGCGGGACGCTGTTTCTGGACGAAGTGGGGGACATGAGCCTGAAGACGCAGGCCAAGGTGCTGAGCGCGCTGGACGATCAACTATTTACGCCGGTGGGCGGCACACAGCCGCTGCGGGTGGATGTGCGGCTGATTGCGTCAACCAACAAGGACCTGGAAGAAGAGATTGCCAAGGGAAACTTTCGCGAGGATCTTTTTTACCGGCTGAACGTGGTGCCGTTTTTTGTTCCTCCGCTGCGGGAGCGGAAGCAGGATATTCCGCTGCTGGCGCGGGAGTTTCTGGGCGAGTTTGGGCGGCAGTATGGACGGCCCCGGATGGAGATTGGGGAAGAGGCGCTGGAGACGCTTGCGCAATACCACTGGCCGGGGAATGTGCGCGAGCTGAAGAACGTGATTGAGCGGGTGCTGATTCTGAATCCGCGCGCGCTGCGGATTGAGCGCAAGCACCTGCCGCCGCTGACACACAAGGCGGGGACGCGGTCGACGGAGGAGTTTTCAACCTTGCAACAGGCGCGGGACGCGTATGAGCGCGAGTACATCCTGAAGAAGATTGATGAGGCGCGCAATAACATGAGCCGGGCGGCCGAGCTGCTGGGGCTGGAGCGGAGCCATCTTTACCGGAAGATGAAGGCGCTGGGGATCAGCGTGAGGGAGTAGGGACTAGGGACTAGCCACCCCATCGACGAAGACCTGTCGCTGGGGCCCCGGCAGGGGGCTGGCGGCCGGTTTGTGATTGGATGCAAGGACAATAGAACGATGGCAGAGAAGCATGACCGGCCTCATTTGCGCCAGCTTCGCGGGTTTACGCGGGTGGAGCGGCTGCGGAGCGTTGGTCT
>Ga0302320_10012942_pt1 | contig 17471 bp, 16 predicted proteins | sample Bog_T0_3_FD_202130 | JGI IMG/M metagenome (GOLD analysis project Ga0302320, IMG submission 202130) | Peat permafrost microbial communities from Stordalen Mire near Abisko, Sweden - Bog_T0_3 | ecosystem: Environmental > Terrestrial > Soil > Wetlands > Peat | place: Sweden: Abisko, Stordalen Mire...
AAAGAAGTTGATTTACTTGGTGCTGGGCTTCACGATTTTCTTTGCGACGGGCCTGGTGTTTTTAACCTTGCAATCCATGACGCCAGAGAGTATTATACATATAAGGTAAGTCGCGGTAGTATGTCATTGAAAGCAGTTCATATTCTATTTGTCATTTGCGTGGTGCTGCTCGCGTTTTTCTGCGGCGCATGGCTGGTCAATGACTACCGCTCCAGCGGGCAGACAGGCGAGATGGTCGCGGGGATCGCCTCGTTTCTGGCGGGAGCGGTAATGATATGGTACGGGCGGATAGTGTTGAGAAAACTAAAGCACATCAGTTATCTATGAAGAAATTCGTTACATTGGCGGCGGCGGCGGTCGTGGCGGGGTTCGCCTCGCCCGCGAGCGTGCTGGCCTGCGCGGCTTGCTTCGGGAAGTCCGATTCCAACATGGCGCGAAGCCTCAATGCGGGGATTTTCAGCTTGATGGGGGTGATTGTCACGGTGCTGGTCGGGGCGGCTTCGTTCTTTGTTTTTGTTTCCCGCAGAGCCGCGGCTTCGGCTGAGGCGGAAGAAGCCGGAAAATCACCTGCCAAAAACCAATTGGAATAAGATGAGCTTACTGAGTCTGAAGCGGTTGCTGGGGCTGCAAGTCAATGCTTCCTCGTCGGGTGCTGGTGTTGACAACCTGCTGCTCGGGGTTCACGCCTTGATGTTCGTTCTTTTTGTGGGGTGGCTGAGTTTTTTTATATTGGCTCTCATCCGATTCAACCGCCGTGCGCATCCGAAGGCGGATTACGCGGGAGTGAAAAATCATGCGTCGAGCTGGCTGGAAGCGCTGGTGGCACTGATTGAAGCTGTGCTGCTGATTGGTTTGGCATTGCCGTTGTGGGCGCGCGCGGTGGACCAATTTCCCAAAGGCGGCAAGCCGGGCGATGTGACTACAATTAAGGTCATCGCCGCGCAATTCAACTGGCATGGATGGTATCCGGCCCCGAACGGCGAATTCGCCAAGCAGGACATGAAATTTGTTTCCGGAGACAATCCTTACGGGTTGGACAAGACTGATTCGAATTACAAGTCCAACTTCATCGTCGCCAGCGAACTGGTTGTTCCGGTGCATAAGCCGGTGGTTGTTTACATCACTTCCATGGATGTAATTCACTCCTTCTCGATCAAGCCGATGCGGGTGACGCAGGACGCGATTCCGGGCATGAGCATTCCTGCGTGGTTCACGCCTGAGAAAACGGGCACATACCAGATCAATTGCGCGCAGCTTTGCGGCGTTTCGCACTATGGGATGAGAGGCACGCTGAAAGTGGTTTCGCAGGAGGATTACGACAAATGGGTCGCCAAGAACACCAGCCCCGTCGCCGGCACCAGTCAGCTATGAGCAGGCCCGCGGGAACGGAGGATGGAGTGGCAGGAAGGCGGGGTAATGGAGTGATGGAGTGTTGGTGAACGCACTCCGGCGCGAGATTTCTATAGCCTATTGCGCTTCCGCTGCATTACTTTTTGCCCCATGCCACAGCCAAGCCTGAAAATCCAGTACATCGTCTGGGGGGCGCTCGCGTTGATTATGCTCGGCATCGCGACGGTCTTTTTCGTCTCCGCGCCCCCGGCCAAACCACTGCCCGTCTATGGCACTGTCACCAACTTTTCACTGAGCGATCAGGATGGGCGGATGGTCTCGGAGACAGATTTGCGCGGGCAAATTTGCGTCGTGGATCTTATATTTACGCGTTGTGCCGGGCCGTGTCCCAAAGTTTCCGCCACGATGGCCCGCTTGCAGGCGGCGCTGCCGGCCAGTCCGCAAGTGAGGCTGGTTACGCTGACGAGCGATCCTGCTTATGACACGCCGGCCGTGCTGAAGCAATACGGCGAGCGGCTCGGCGCGCGCGCGGGAGTATGGACGTTTTTGACCGGTCCGAAGGAAATGCTGCGGCACCTGGCGATGGAGGAATTGAAGTTGAGCATGGTTGACAAGCCGCCGGAAGAACGGGAAACGCCGGTGGACCTGGTTATCCACAGCACCCGGCTTGTGTTGCTGGACCGGCAGGGGCGCATACGGGGGTATTTTGACGGGGAGACGACGAAATGCATCCCCGACATTCTCGCGGCGATTCAAAATCTGAATAGAGAAATCTGAATAGTGAATTATGACTGTGCATGATTTGCCGGCGGTCAACGCCACGCTCAACGGCATGAGCGCCATTCTACTTGCGGCGGGTTTTGTGTGTATCAAGCGCAAGAAAGTGGCGGCCCATCGCGCCTGCATGATCGCCGCGTTCTCGACCTCGGTAATATTCCTGATTTGCTATCTGACCTACCACTATTTTGCCGGCATAACCAGATTTCAGGAGCCGGCGCGGATTCGCCCCTACTATATTGCACTGCTGACGAGTCACACCATCCTGGCCGTGGTGATCGTCCCGCTGATATTGATGACGCTCTATCGCGCCTTGAAACAGCGTTTTGACCTGCACAAGAAAATCGCCCGTTGGACTTGGCCCTTGTGGATGTATGTTTCCATCACGGGCGTGGCGGTGTATTTGATACTCTATAGAATCTTCCCGCAACACCATCCGTGACGCCTTCTTTAGCGGAATAAGTCGCTATGGGTTCCGGTCCTTTCAAAGCGGACGTGTGAATTGGCTTCAGTCAGCGTGTAGATCAAGACCCAATCCGGCTCAAGATGGCAATCACGGCTGCCGGCAAAATTTCCGCGAAGGGGATGGTCCTTGTATTGGGGCGGCAGCATTTCGCCAGCAATCAGCAGGTCCATGACGGATTTGAGTCTCCCCAAGTCCTTCCCCCGCCGTCCGGCAAGCTTAACGTCTCTCTTGAACTGGTTGGTGCGGCTGAACGTTCTCACAGACCCAAATCGGCGTAGAGTTCCTTCTTGGTTCCAAAATGCTTGACGCATTTGCCGCGCTTGCTCGAGTTGAGCGTGCGGGCGGTAAGCTCGTTCGGCATCCGCACGTCAAACGGAAGGCCGCGTTGGAGTTTGATTTGGCGGCAAAGCAGATTCACCGTCTCGGACATGGTCAGTCCCAAATCCGAGAGGATATTTTCGACTTCGATCTTAAGGTCCGGCTCAACGCGGGCGCGGATGCTGGCTGTCTTGCTCATGTCACGAATGTGGCCCAGTCCGGCCTACATGGCAAGTTTGGCTTTTGCGGCTCATTCCTCCCGGAGGGCTTCGATCAGGTCGCCGCGAAGGGCGAGGCGGGCAGCGGCCCACGTCCACAGAAGGCCGCTGGCCAGGACCAGGGCCATCGCGGTGGCCAAGGGGGCGAGGGAGATTTGCGCGCCGGGCGAGAGCAGGACGGGCAGCACGGCAACGCACGCGGCGGCCATGCCGAGGCACAAACCGAGGCCCTGCAACGCCGCGTGTTCCCAGAGCACGAGGCGGCGGAGGGCGCGCGGACGGAATCCTGCCGCCAGCAGCACGGCCAGTTCTCCGCGCCGTTCGAGGACGTTGCGCAGCACCACGACGCCCAAGCCCGCGCTGCCGAGCAGCAATCCCAGCGCGCCGAGCATCTGGAAGGTGGCCAGATAGGTGTTTTGCATGGCATTGTAGGCGTTGAGACGGTCCGCGGCCGGCGTCAATTCGAGGCCCCTGTCCTGCAACGCGCGTGTCAATAACATCGCCACCGCGGACTTGTCGCGGGACGGGGCGTCCACGAGGAACATCCGATAACCGCTTTCGCCGGGATATTTTTTCACAAACTCCGTTTCGTCAATCAACAGGCTCCCCTGCAAAATCGAATTCGCCACCGCGCCAACGATCCGCACCTTGAAGGGATTCCCATGCTCATCGGTGTAGTCCACGGTGTCGCCGATCTTTTTGCCCAAGGCCCATTGGATGGAGGCCTCATCACCGACGGCGGGAATTTCATCGGGACGCGATTTGAGGCCGGGTTGCAATGCCGTCCAAGGCCGCTGTGCCAGTGTCTTGTCCTCGAGGGCGCTGAATGTGAAGGCGTGCCGCGCGTCCAGGAGTCTGGGCTTGACCCCCAGCAAGCGGGGAGTCAGCGCGCGATTTAGATTCAGGCAACTTGCGTCATCGCCGTCGCGCACGCGCATCGGCACAAATTCCACCTGGTCGAGGGCCGCGTCGCGCAGGGTGAAAAAATCGCGGCCGGATTTGGTGTTCAAGTCCTGCAGGACCGGAAAGGCAGTTTCGCCGATGAAGGCGAACCCGCCCGTTCCCGAAGAGCGCGCGCCGGTTTCCTGCCGCGCATCGAGCTTGTTGGCCTCGACGGCGATGATCAGAAAACTTCCGCTTGCCAGCAGCGCCACCGTCGCCAGACTCCGCTTCCGTTGGCGCGCGCAACCGCGCACGCCCAAGGCGGCCAGGGAGAGAGGCTTGAAAACCCCCTGCCCGGCCAGACGCCGGAACCACACCGCCGCGCCCGCGATCCCGGCGATCAGCAGCAGCGCGCCGCCGGCAAAAAAGGACGCCACCGCCGAACTGTCCCGTTTGCCCAGCGCGCTTCCCGCCAGCGCGAGCGCGCCCAAAAAACTCACCGCCGCCACACATCCGGCCCAGCGGCGTCCGCCCTTTGCCAGGGCGGTTTGCGTCTCCAGTTCGTTGCCCTGTTCCAACAACTCGCGGGCCGGACGCTTGGTTTGCGCCCGAAGCGCCAGCCACATCACCGCCGCGCCGATGACGATGGTTGCCGCGCCGCCGCCCGCGAGCGTGGCCGCCGTGACGTGAAAGCGCAGCGAGGCATTCCCCACCGCCGCGCTCCACCGTGTCGTCAGTCCCCAGAGAATTGCGCGCGCGTACAGGATCCCGCCGGCGACGCCGAGCAACCCGCCCAGCGCGGCCACCGCCAGGCCCTCGCCCAGCAGCAATCGCCGCACCTGTCCGGGCCGCCATCCCAGCGCAAGCAGAATTCCAATTTCCTTCGCCCGCTTCTCGATCCCCAGTTGAAAGAGCAGCGCCAGCAAAATCAGCGCCGCCGCGATGAGAAAAAAGCTGAACGACAAAAACAGCCCGCCAAATTCCTCCGCCTGCCCTGCCGCCGCCGCCGATAGCGCCTGTTCCCTCACGGGCAGGAACGACAGCCCCACCGACGCTGGAGTGAGTTTTGACAGAATTTCCCTTTCCGCCGCCGCGCTGCCGGCGCCGGCCTCGCCAGGCCACCGCACGGCTGTCAAGTTGCCAAACCGGTTCGCCCACATTCGCTGCCCTGCCTTGAGTGTGACGAACGCCTTGGGTGTCCCGCGCCAGTCCTTCCAATACTGTTCATCCTGGGGCCGGATTTTGCCCATCTCAACGGGAAACCCCGCGTCCCAGTTCGCGGTTGACTCAGCCTTGGCGATACCGGGAAAATCCGGCAGCAACGAGCGGTCCGCCGCCGGCCCATCCATAGGCACAATGGCAAAAACGCGGAAGCGGTCCCGTTTCTCCTCGATACGGTTGGTTGTACCGGGAACAAAGTAAGTCAATTCGATTTCATCGCCCGGCCTGGCGCGCAAATCATCCGCCAGCCATTGATTGATGAGGATTTGATCGTCGGCCATGCCCGCCGGGACCAGCGGCGCGGTTGCCGCGGTGACCATTGAATAAGGGGTGCTGTTCGTGCCGTCGCGCAGTTCATTGGCAAAATAGGTCAGGATCAATTCCGGCGCGGGCGCGCGCGCCAGTGCGGCCTGCGCGATGGGCGGATCAAGAAACACCCGCTCGCTGCGCAGTTCCAATCCGCCCGGCGTCGGGCGCAGTTCGCATTGGGCGTCGGCGAGGGTCCAGTCCCGGCTCAGCAACTCTGTCAAGTTCGTGACGTTTGTCACGCAGTTGACAAGCAGCAGGTTGGCCCTTCCGCCAAGGCCGACTTTGTCCTGCAAGAAGTGAAGGGGCACGAATGCATTGAGCGGCGGCACTTGACTGGCCTGCAAACTGAACCGCCCCAGTTCGGCGTCCGAGATGATGGCTTTGACGGGAAGGCGAAATCCTGAAGCGACATCCTCTTGAGGCGAAATCGGCGCTTCCAGTGAGAGCAGGGACGGCTTTTGCACCCGCATCAAAATAGCATCACCCGGCTTGACACCCAATTGATGCGCCAGCGGCTCATTGAGGATTAAGCCGTTCGTCCAGTCGTCCGGCAATTTCGGTTTCGATTGAGCCAGATCCCAAAAACTTTGATTGACACCGAGAATTTGCGCGTGATTAGCCCGTTGCGAGCCGTCGCTGTTGGCCGCCGTTCCGGGCAACGTCAGCGCCGCCGCCGGGCCGCTGCCTGGGCCACACCGCAAATCATCGGCCAGCACGTCGCGAAAAAGCCGGTCTTTCCCCGGCAGGGCGAATGCGATATTCCCCAGCCGCTCCAGCGCCATGTCGCGCAGGCTTTCCCGCGCGCAATCCCCTACCGCCAGCGCGCCCACCAGCACCGTCCCGGCCACCGCCACCCCCAGCACCGAACCAAGATGGCTGCGCGCGTAAAATCGCAGACTGCGGAGAATCAGTTGGCGCTTCAGGTTCACCGGATTGCTTTGACTTGACTGATCAGAACGCGGGTCGGCTGGTTCAATTCCATTTTCAGCGCCTCCCCGGGGCGCACCCAGCGGAACTCCTGCGATTCCTCGTTCAAGCGCACCTCGCATGGGCCGGTGGCGCGGCAGGTATAATTGAGCAGGACAAAATGCGCCTCGCGGTAAAATTCCCTGGACCGCACGCAGTCCTGCGCCAGCGCAAATCGAATTTCTTCTATTTCCTGATTCGTTTCCTCCTTGATCTCGCGCCGCAACGCCTCCTCCGAGGTCTCGCCATATTTGATTTTCCCCCCCGGAATTCCCCACAGGCCCGACCATTTTTGTGTTCGCACCATCAGGACTTCGCCGGCGGCGTTGAAGATCAGCGCCCCCACGGTGCAAACGGGATGGCGCGGCAAATCCGCCCCGTCGTCAGCGGCGCGCAAGTCAAACTTCCGCCGCTCCAGGATTTGGCGCAACTCGCCCAGATGTTCGACGATCAAGTCCGGCCGGCTGGCGCGCAATTGCTCAAGCCGGTTGTAACCGGTCAGCACCGCGCACGAAAAAACTCCGCCGTGGCGGGCTGTCTCCACGTCGTGTTGCATGTCGCCAACAAAGATCGTTTCCGCCGCGGCCAGCCGGTTGTCGGCGAGGACCTCGGCGATCTTGGTACGCTTGTCGCGCACATCGAGATAAGTGCGTTCCATGAATTGATCGAAGCCGGTCACGCCCGCCTGCGCCGCATAGTGATCCGGGCGAATGGTGCTCAGCACAAACGAGCGGATGCCATGTTCGCGACAAAACACCAGAAACTCCCGCGCGTGCGGCACCTCCTCCGCCGCCTGCGGCGCCCGGGAGAAATGCCCGTGAAAATCCCGCTCCAGTTCCGCCATCGGGACCTGCGGCAGGAAGCGTGTGTAAAAGTCTCGGAACGGCAGGCAGAACTCCGCCCGGAAGCGGTCCATTGTCAGCGGCGGCGCGCCGCACTTTTCAAACACAAAATTGGTCGCCGCAAGGACGGCCGGCAAATCATCCACCAGGGTTCCGGACCAATCAAAAATAATGTTGCGAATCACCGTTCCAAACTAACTCCTGATCGCAATCTGCAAAGCGGAAAATTCGCCGCCGGGTTGCATTCTTCATTTTCGGCGTTGGAAAGGTTCAGCGCTTCGCGCGATTGAGAATCATCCGTCGCAAATGGGTCATGTGTCAATTTGGAGACGGGGAAGCGCAGGGAAAAAAGTCAAAAAAACGGCGCTTTTTTGTTGCATTCTTCCGGGAGGCAGTCAATAAAGAGGCATGGCAACTAAAACTAAATCAAAACGGAAACCCAACGCAGCGTTCATGAAGCCGGTCCAACCGGATGACAAACTGGCCAAGGTGGTCGGCTCCGCACCGCTCCCGCGGACGGAATTGACCAAGAAACTTTGGGTGTACATCCGGAAGAACGGTCTGCAGGACAAGAAGGTCCGCACTCAAATCAATGCCGACGAAAGCATGCAGGCCGTTTTCAACGGCAAGAAGAGCGTCAGCATGTTTGAGATGACCAAGCTCGTCTCCGGCCATCTGAAGAAGTAGGGCAGTCACGCGGTTGCGGTAACACGGTTCGCCGTCCCCATCGGGCGTCCGGTCCCATGCCGGATGCCATGGAGGTTTTTTGGGTAATCGCCCTGTTTGCGGCAATGCAATATTGCGAATGCAGGGCTTTTGCGATCTGAAATCGCAGGCCCGCCTCCTGTTTCATCGCGCAGTATTGATTCCCCACAGAACCACGGTCCCGGAAAGCTTTGCTGACGGGCGGGCGCAACGTCTTTGATTCCGCACTGGTTGAAAAGAAACGGGGCCCGGCCGTTGAGCGCGAACCGGACCCCGCCCAATCCGCACAAGCGGATTGGTGAGACACGCAATTGCGAGTAACGCAAGAAGCGTGCCGTCCTCAGATTTGCGAATGGCGGGCTAAAAAAAAGCGGGGTCCGGACGTTGAGCGCGAACCGGACCCCGTCCAATCCGCACAAGCGGACTGGTGAGACACGCAATTGCGAGTAATGCAAAAAGCGTGCCGCGTGCAGATTTGCAAAAAACTCATCCTCCGCGCCCTGCCCGCTTCTGATACATTTCCAGGCGGCAATCGAATCCGCCAAAATCAACCGTCTGGCGGAATCGCAATTGCAGCGCAGGAGGCGGCGTTTGCGGGGGCAACGGATTGGCCATCACCAGCCTGCCGCCCGGCTTGAGCACCGTGGCGGCCACGGCAAAAAGGTCCCCGATCAACCCGCGCAGATCAGGGATGGGAACGCGCTTTCCCATGGGGGGATTGGTGATCAGCAGCGTCACGCGGTTGGGTCCCAAGCCCGCGCCGGCGGCGTAATCACGAAATTCGCAGCAAGCCAGTTGCGTTGAAGCCGGGTCCACGCTGGCGGCGGCAAGGTTGCCCCTGGCGATGGCAATCGCAGAAGCGCTGCGGTCTGTTCCATGAATTCGTTCCACGCCGCCGAGCAGCGCGCGTTCGATCAGTTCCAAACCCGATCCGCAAAAAGGGTCCCAGATGATCTCATGCTCCGCCTTCCCGGCCAGCCGCGCCATGCAGGCGGCCAGCGGGGGATGCGAGGCCGCGGGAACGTCCTGGCGGCGATAGGAAAAACGGGGATCGGGAGTCACATTGGGCCGCAACTCGACCTTGCGTCCGCGCCCTTCGCCGTAAATGTCCACCGTCCATGTGACATTCCGCGGGTCATTGAGCATTTGCGGGCACAAGGCATAGACCCGCGCCGCCAGCAGGCGTACGGCGCTTCTTTGGTGGCCCCGGTCGGCGAAATTCAACCGATAGCGGATCGTTCCCAGCGTGAAAGACTCCAAAATGCGCCGGGACAAGGACGAAGCAATCACCGGCGCCAATGCCTCGACGGATTCGGCATGGGTGCCGGTCGCGGCGGCGTCCAGCGCAAAGGCGGCCGTGCCGAAGCAGCGGTGCGAGTAAATGTCCGCCAGGCTGAACGGCGCCAGCGGCGTGATTCCGACCAGCCCGTTCTCGATGCCGGCAACGCGGAACTTGCCGCGTGCGCGCTGGGAATCTTGCACCTCATCCCGGACAATTCCCTCCAATCCACGGCGTCCGCGCAGATGAATCTGCACGCCGACTAAGTCGCTCAGCACAGCGTCCATGCGAATGGCGCTTGGACTCTCAACGCGGGCGATGCCGGCCTTGACCTTCTGCTCGGTTTGGCGTGGAAGATCGCCTTGCGCTTCTTCGATCATCCTCAATGTGGCCCTGCCCCCGATCTTTTCCAGAGTCCGCATCACGAATTCCTTTTCCCGCCCGGAAACCGTCGTGCGCAGCAGGGAAAGCAACGCGGCTTCGTCCTCCGGGCCGGCGCCGATTTTGGGGAGCGCGGTCATCGCGTAGCGTCGGACCTTTTCGCCGGGATCGTTCAGCAGGCCCCGGAGCCAGCCGCGCACCGCGTCCCGCTGTTCCGCCGGTCCCGCCTCGGCAAAGACCACACCCACCGCGCGGATGACGGCCACCCGTTCGGTGCGTTCCCTAGGCGAGGCGCGATTGAAGCCCGCGGCCTCCTGGTTCCAGAGTTGATCCCAGGACAGGAGCCGCAGTTGGCAGTAGAGTTCCTTGGCCGTGTTTGGCATGGATGGGATTTAGACGTTTCAGACAACGGGGTCATCCGGTTCGACGCCTCTGTCAATCAAATGAGCAAAGAAAAAGCAGCCGGATGCAGCCAGCCCGGACACCGCGATGATGATGACGGCCTGTGTGCCGGGGTATTTCAGGTCGTTCTCCCATTCAATCATCAGCAGGCCCAATTTGCCAAAGTTGATTTCAATGTCCCGCGATTCGGTCTTGTATGAGCGCGCCGTGGCCGGGTCGGCGGACAAATCGTCCGGCGGCGTGCCTGTCCAATAAACCGCCCCTGCGCCGCCCAGACCGAGGAGCAGGATAAGAACACCCAATGTCCTGAGCCATTTGAGGCGCCTGGCATGAGAATCCGGGTTGGAGATGGGGTTGTCCACAGGCATCTCACTGTTGGGCCATCTTCCTTTCACTGTCTTCATCCCGTCATCCTGCCGCAAACACCCCAAGTTGTCACGATCCGGCATCGAGAAGAAATGCAGATGCAATCCGCCGGACGCTGGCAACGGGGACACAATCGGCGATGCCAACGCAAGTGTCCAAAGGCGGAAATGGTCAATTCCGTCCTGGCGGCTTTTTCCCATTGCGCGGGGGCGATAGATGAAGCACGTTTATCAGGTCGTCCTGTTGCTTGAACAGCTTGTCTTTCTATGAATGCCATGACTCACCCAGAAACGGCGGGAAATGCCGCCGCGCCCAAACCGCCCAGCCAACCCGGCCTTCCCAACCAACTGGATCAGTTGCGCCAGTTCACTCGCGTCGTGGCCGACACGGGCGATTTCGAGCTGATGAAGGATTACGCGCCCGAAGACGCCACGACCAATCCCAGTCTCATCCTCAAAGCGGCGCAGAAGCCGGCCCACCAGGCCCTTCTCCGCCAGGCCGTCGCCGATGGCAAAAAAGCCGGTGCTCCGCCCGCCGTCATCCAGCGCGAAATCCTGGTCCTGTTTGGCTGCGAAATCCTGAAAATCGTCCCGGGCCGGGTTTCCACCGAGACCAGTGCCCACCTTGCATTTGACGCCCCCGCTCTCATTGACGAGGCCCACAGCTTCATTACCAGCTACGCAAAAAGGGGAATTCCCCGCGAGCGCATTCTCATCAAGCTGGCCACGACTTGGGAAGGCATCCAGGCCGCCAGGGTCCTCCAAAAAGAGGGGATCAACTGCAACATGACCCTCCTCTTTTCGCTCGTCCAGGCCGCCGCCTGCGCGGAAGCCGGGGCGAAGCTGATCTCCCCCTTTGTCGGTCGCATACTTGACTGGAACAAAAAGAGCACCGGCAAAAATTATCCCGCCGCCGAGGACCCCGGCGTGCTGTCCGTGCGCGAGATTTACGCCTACTACAAGAAATACGGCTACGCGACCGAGATCATGGGAGCCAGTTTTCGCAGCAAGGAGGAGGTCCTCGAACTGGCCGGATGCGACTTGCTCACCATCAGCCCCGAATTGCTCGGCGAATTGAAGGCCGGCACGGACAAGGTCCAGAAAAAACTTTCCCCGGAAATGAGTTCGCAACTGACAATCCCGCGTTTTTCGCCCGACGAAAAGATGTTCCGCTGGATGCTCAACGAAAACGCCATGGCCACCGAAAAGCTGGCCGAAGGCATCCGCGTGTTCGCCGCCGACGCCGCCCGTCTGGCGGCGCTGATGGATAAGACCTCTTAGAACATGTTCTGCAGGAAATGGAACAGCCCGCGCGACTCGTTCGGGCCGTTCGGGTTGATGACCGGGTTGGCCTTCTCATGCGCGCCCAGGTCGAATTGCATCAGCAAGCCGACGTTCTGCCCGCCGCGCCCCGATTCGCGCATGGCTTCGAATCCATAGCCGTAATTAGCCTGAATCTGCCAAGAGTCGCGGTGATAGCTGATGCCGATTCCCGCTCCCGAATTCAGACCGCCCGGCTGCGAAAGGCCGGGCAGATAGGCCACATCCGCGACCGCCCCGTAGGTCATCAGGTTCCAGTGCTTGGCGTTGTCCAGCGGCACGGAATACCCCATGCTGAACGTGACGAATTGGCGCGCGGAGAGTTCCTCGTAAAAGTAACCCGGAATGAACAGCGGAAACTCCGAGCTTAACGGCAGGTTCCCCCCCAGCCGGTACGCGCTGAACCGGTCCGCATGTCCGCTGTCTCCGCCCGTCAGGCTCACACTGAAGCGCTGCTTGGAATCCGGCAGCGTGTAAACCAGAAGCGCCCGCGCAAAAAACAACTGCGATAACGGCTCCAGCACCCGGTCCCCGTTATACCCGTAGGAGCCGGAGTCCGTGCGGAACTGCGCCTCGTACCAGCCGGAAACCTCCATCGCCAGGTCCGGGTTAATCAGCGGTTCCATCCCGCCCCACCTCAGCCCCGTCCGCAACGACAGCGTCGAATGATCGTGCGGCAGCACAAACTGCGGGCTGGTGCTGTCGTTCTCGTCGTATATCGAAAAATGTTCCTTGATCCGCAAAATGCCATTCAGGGGGATCGTGTGGCCTGGGTTGAACAGGTGGTAAATCGAGCCGGACACCTCCGCGCTGTGGCCCGTGAACGAATTGGAGCGTACAAAAGTCCCTTGCCGGTATTCATAATAACTGTCCGCGAAGCCGCCTCCCGCCAGGCCCAGGCCCACATCCGTGTTCGGTCCCAATGCGCCGCTGAATCCAAATTCGGAATCCAAATAAACCGGCGCGATGGCCGCGCGCAGAGTCAGATTGCTCTCCAAGAAGCCCGGTTTGTTGAGGTAATAGAACATATACCCGGCGATGGGCGCGGCGCCTTCCAGGGGCTGGTTGTATCCGAACTGGAGCAGCTTGCGCGGCTCCGGATCTATCTGTCCGAGCGCCTCCCGGCCCGGCCAAAAAAGCCCCGGCACGAGCAACAGCCAAAACCACTTTAGTCGCATACCCATTCTCTATAACACTTTTCCCCGCGGCACAAGCGCGCGAATCGTCCGCAACAGCAAATTTATGTTGCAAGATCGCCCCGCTTAAAGCGTATTGGTTCACGGGGTGTCTCGCGCCGGTTGCCGGGATTACTATTTTGAACGAAGAAGCGTGAACGGTTCTCCAATATATATATGAAAACTAACGTCACATCGAAATGTCACAGGAAAATGGCCGCCGCCGCCGCCTGCCTCGCTCTCGGCTGGCTTTGCTGGAGCGCCGGCAGCGTGGGACGCGCCCAAACCGCCCCGGCCAACCTCTCCCCTGCTTTGCTGGAAGTCGTCAAATTGGCCCAGGCCAAGATGTCCGACGACATCATCACCTCTTACATCAAGAACTCCGGGGCCGCCTACTCGTTGAGCGCGGACGACATTCTTTACCTCAACAGCCAGGGTGTTTCGCAAAACGTCATTTCCGTCCTGCAACAAACCAGGCCGGCCGCACCCGCGCCCGCACCCGCCCCCACGCCCGCCCCGGACATCTCCGGGCTGCCGCCCGGTTCCTCCTACCCTCAGAGCACGACGCCCGTTTACCCCTCCTCGCTTCCCGCACCCGCCACCCCGGCCCCGGCTCCCCAATATACCTACACTCCGCCAGCCGCGGCTGACGCATACGTGGCCCCCGTGGCGCCGCCCGGCTCCGACATCAATCTGGTTTATTTCCAGACTCAACTCGGCCCCTACGGCAGATGGGTGGACGTTCCACCTTACGGCCCGGCTTGGCAGCCGACAGAGGCATCCACGATTCCCGGATGGCGGCCTTACTTGAACCAGGGATATTGGGTCAACACCGACCAGGGATTCTATTGGCATTCCGACGCTCCTTACGGCGACATCGTTTTCCATTATGGCCGCTGGCTGCGCGATGTTCGCTACGGATGGGTCTGGATTCCCGGCTATGATTGGGCGCCCGCCTGGGTTTCGTGGCGGAATGCGAGCGTCTATGCCGGTTGGGCGCCCCTGCCGCCCGCCGCCAGCTATGAAGTCGGCGTCGGCCTGATGTATCGCGGCGGTTTGGCCCTCGATGTTGACTTTGGCATGGCCCCCGACGACTACGTCTTTGTCGGCTACGACCATTTCCTGGACCACGGCTATCTGCCCTTCCTGGAGCCGCGAGATCGGGCCTTGGTCTGGTTCCGGGACAGCGTCGTCAGGAACGATTACCGCATCATGGATGGCCGGCTGGTGGTTGAGGGCCTCGGCCGCGACCGCGTCGCCCTTGCCATGCACCTTCGCGCGCTGCCGGTGGAAAGAATCGAAATTCGCGATACGCGAATTGCGCGGGGCCGCGAATTGGAGGTCGCCCGGACGGTTGCCCGCGTCAAGGAAATCCAGGCCCGCCCGGCCACCGATCCATTGCGCAGAACCCTCGATTCCCGCGACGAAGTCCGCACCAGAATGGAAAACGCCCGCGTGCCGGCCTCGACCGATGCTCGCGGAACGGGCGGGACAATCCCCTCCACCGGGTCCGAACGCACCCGAGGCGCCGACACAGGGACGCGCGGAACCTCTGGCAGGGAGACTAGAGACTCCCGCGAGTCTGGCGGCGGCGGCCCTGGCCGATAAGCCCGGCTGGACGGCCGCAACAAAGTTGACATAACTGCCGCCTCGGCGAATCCAGGCGGCATTGCTGATGTTTCATTTTCCCGCGTCGGCAGCAGGCAGGAATGCTTCCTCTATCCATAGCCCAAATTCTTCCAGAAAATAGTACTTTCCAAAATCAGGGACTTTCCCAAAATCAGCCGGAAATCGTGCCAAGTACTCTCAGAATAACATATCTCGCCGCCTTGGTGCCGGCGCTGCTTGCAGCCCCAATGGCGCAGGCCCAACTTTCTTTCTCGACCAATGCCGACGGCCTAACGGCCACTATCACCGGTTATTCCGGGAGCGGGACTGTGCTTATTCCGGGTACGACCAACAATCTGAAAGTCACGGTCATCGCAGCGTCCGCGTTCGAAAACAAGTTCGGCATTACCAGCGTCTCAATTCCCACCAACGTGACGATCATCGGCAACTATGCCTTTCTAAACTGCTGGTACATGACCAACGTCACCATCGCGGGCACCGTTGCCGGCATTGGGATCTCGGCTTTCGAGAATTGCCAGGCCCTCCCTTCGTTTCCATCTCCAAAAATGTCACCAACATCGGTTCCGAGGCGTTCTTGGGCTGCGCGGCCATGACCAACATCACGGTGGACCCGCTGAACTTGTTCTACAGCAGCGCGAATGGGGTCTTGTTCGATGCGCCCAAGACCACGCTCATCCAATACCCGCCCGGCCTGGCGGGAAGCTTCACTGTCCCGCCGGGCGTCACCAGCATCGCGGCGTGGTCCTGTTACGGATGCTCCCGCATGTCAGCCGTCACGATTTCCTCCGGAGTCACCACCATCGGCGCCTATGCCTTCTACGTCTGCGGCAGCCTCGCAAGCGCCTCCATCCCCGCCACCGCCACAAACATCGGCGGCTGGGCGTTCGACGACTGCAACAGCCTGACAACGATATCTGTGGACCCGGGGAACACGGCTTACAGCAGCGCGGGCGGTGTGCTGTTCGACAAGAACAAGACCACGCTCATCCAATACCCGGGCGGCATCAGCGGAAATTGTGTTATTCCAGGCACCGTAACCAACATCGGGAGCAATTCCTTCCAAAATTGCGGCAATCTGACCGGCCTGACAATTCCCTACAGCGTTACCTGCATCGGAGATAACGCGTTAGGGTCCTGCATCAACCTGACGAACTTCGCGATTCCCTCCAGCGTTACCAACCTCGGAAATTATGCAGTCTCTTACTGCGACGCCCTGACCAGCATGGCGGTCCCTGGAAGCGTGAGCAACATTGGGAATTATTGTCTGTGCGATTGCACCGGCCTGACCAACGCCGTCTTCTCCAACGGCGTGGCAAGCATCGGGGCGTACGCCCTTCTTGGATGCTTGAGCCTTGCTCACGTCACGATACCCAACAGCGTGACCAACATCGGTGGTGGCGTGTTCCAATCCTGCTCCAGTCTGACAAACGTCACGATTCCTGGCAGCGTCGCCGCCATCGGGCAGTATGCTTTCGAAAGTTGCTCCAGTCTGGCCAATGTGAGCCTCTCCAATGGCGTGCCCGCCATCGGGTGGGGTGCCTTCGAATCCTGTCCGTGCTTGTCCAACATCACGATTCCAGCCTCCGTCACAAACATCGGCAGTTTTGCTTTTCAATCCTGCACCAATCTCTCAGCCGCCTTTTTCACCGGTAACGCCCCAACTGCTGATACGACGGTTTTCAGCGCCGGCACACCTGCTACGTCGTATTACCTGTGGGGCACGACCGGCTGGAGCAACACTTTTGCCGGGCGGCCGGCGATATTGTGGAATCCCCAAATCCAAACTGGCGCCGCAGGCATGGGCATGCAAACCAATCACTTCTGGTTCAATATCATCGGGCCAACCAATTTCGTGATCGTCGTTCAGGTCTGCACCAATCTGCTGGGCAGCCAGGTTTGGACTCCGCTCCAGACCAACACGCTCACCAACGGCGCCTTCACTTTCATCGAAGCCGCGCAGCCGGGCCTCTCTGGCCGCTACTACAGAGTTGTGACGCAATAGTTCGGCATCGCACTTTCCCGTCGCCGGTGTCAGTCCGATTCTGGCACAAATCCAGTCTTCTTCCTGTGCAGGATGGCGGGGCTTTGCCAACCACAGCCCCGCGCCCCGCGATATGTCAATGGCGCCCACCCGCCCCCTCCCTCCGCAGCCAAACCGTCCTTCCCGCCAAACTATTTTCATTTTTGTACATGTGTAAATTCTGTACCAACATCGCTTTTCCCCCGTGTTTACAGAGGTTTTGTTGAGGTCCGACCCCCATTTTTCTCCTAAAAAATCGTCCGTACCGTACGGAGACGGTTTTTTCCAACCCATGCTATTATAGTCGCGTGGAAACTGAACTATCAGTCAACAGCGAGGAGATGGGTAGCCCGGCCACCGGCGGCTTGGCGTCCTCCCCCGCCGCCAGCCCGGCCTCAGGACTGCTCCGCGTGAGCCTCACGCATTCCCGTGAGGAAGTTAACTCAGCAATCCTCGACTTGCCGCGCCAGCTTGTCGCGCCAGCGCCTTTTGACGACGGCGGAAGCGAAGGGAAAGGCGGGTCAAAGTCAGTCAAAGCCGGTCAAACCATTTTCCAAGCTCGAACGTTGGGCACTGCTTTTCGCAATAACCACAATATGTTGTGTGTTTCCTGGCAGAACACACAACAATTGGTGGTAGGCCCTTGCGGGACATGCTACGGTGGCCAGACAATCCGCAATCCGCAATCCGCAATCCGCAATTCCAGCTAGTTCCACCTGGTTCCACCTAGCAGCCTGTCGGACTTGACGGGGAGCTTTTCCCCCCGGCTTTCACGGAATCCGCTATTGGGGCCTATACCACGGGGTTGACGAACTCGAAACGATCCGGTTGGTTTGGACCAATAGA
>Ga0302320_10012944_pt1 | contig 17469 bp, 17 predicted proteins | sample Bog_T0_3_FD_202130 | JGI IMG/M metagenome (GOLD analysis project Ga0302320, IMG submission 202130) | Peat permafrost microbial communities from Stordalen Mire near Abisko, Sweden - Bog_T0_3 | ecosystem: Environmental > Terrestrial > Soil > Wetlands > Peat | place: Sweden: Abisko, Stordalen Mire...
CTCCACTAACAGAGTGTTGATACCCCGGTGGGCGTCGAAGCGGGCGATCCGGGCCATCCCGCTGTCGACGATCGCCGTTACCCCGTCGATCGTCAGCGACGTCTCCGCCACATTGGTCGCCACGATGATCTTGCGGGTCGAATACCGCGCCACCGCCCGGTCCTGGGCCTCCGGCGGCAACTCGCCATGGAGCGGCAGGACCAGGCAATTCCGGCCGAGCCGCTCCTCCAGCATCCGCACCGTCCGCCCGATCTCGTAGGCCCCGGGCATGAAAACCAGGAGATCGCCGCCCGGGCCGGCCACGAGCCGCTCGCATTCCCGGGTGGCCACCTCCCACATCGGCTCGCTGTCAAAATTGACGGGCTTGGGCAGGTATTCGATCCGGACGGGGAAACTCCGGCCCTGCGAGACCAGGACCTGGCAGGGCGCCAGGTACGCGCGCAGGACGCCCGCATCGAGGGTCGCGGACATCACGATCAGCTTCAGGTCCGGCCGGGTCGTGCCCTGGATCTGGAGGGCCCGGGCCAGGGAAATGTCCCCGTAGAGATGACGCTCGTGGAATTCGTCGAAGACGATCGCCTTGATCCCGCGCAGGTTCGGGTCGAACGACATCTGCCGGAGCAGGATTCCCTCCGTCACAAAGCGGATCCGGGTCCGTTCGCTCACCTTCGAGTCCAGCCGGATTTGATAGCCGACAACTTCGCCCAAGGGCGTCCCGACCTCCTCGGCCACCCGCTTGGCCAGGAGCCGGGCGGCGAGCCGGCGAGGCTGGAGCACGACCACTTCGCCGCGGTCGCCCAAGAGACCGTGGGTCAGAAGCATCTGGGGCACCTGGGTCGATTTGCCCGACCCGGTCGGCGCCTGGACGATCACCCGGCCCACGCCGCCGGCGGCCGCCACAAGGGCGGACTCTAGCTCATAAATGGGCAGTTCGCGGGGAGCCATGATTTCGAGGCGACCACGGTGAAGGTCAGGAAGGGAAAAGGAAACCCAAACCCCGCGGAAAGCCGGCCGGAACCGCAGTTTCTCGTCGCCCCGAAAACAGCGCCCGTCGATAATGCCAGCCGTGATGCGAGCAATCCCTTCGGGCTTACGCTGGAGTTGGATAACAATCCTCCTGCTAGCGGCGCTCGCCGCCTGCGGCAAAACCCGTTCCGGGACGGCGGGCGATGTCCCCCCATCCCCTCCCGCCCAATCCGGCGCCACGCCGGCGCCCGTCCGTTACGGATACGAAGTAATCCACGCCTGGCCTCACGACCCGGGGGCCTTCACCCAGGGCCTCGTCTTCCGCGAAGGCGATCTCCTGGAAAGCACCGGCCTTAACGGCCAATCAACGCTCCGCGACGTCGACCTGAAGACCGGGCGGGTCTTGAAAAGGATCTCCCTTCCCGCCGACTATTTCGCCGAGGGCCTGGCGGTCATCGGCTCCCGGGCTTTTCAACTCACCTGGCAGAACCAGAAAGGCTTCATCTACGACGCGGCCACCTTTCAATCCGAGGGGGAGTTTAGCTACGAAGGCGAAGGCTGGGGCCTCGCGACCGACGGGCGCTGGCTCATCCTCAGCGACGGCTCCGACCGGATTCGGTTTCTCGATCCGGCCACTTTTCAGGTCATCCGCACAATCTCGGTCACCGCCTCCGGCCAGCCGGTCGAGCGGCTCAATGAACTGGAGTGGATCAAGGGCGAGATTTTCGCGAATGTTTGGCAGACCGATGAGGTAATGCGAATCGACCCGGTGTCCGGCGTCGTCCGGGGCATCGTCGACCTGTCCGGCTTGCTGCCGCTCGATGAGCGGCCGCCCGGCACCGACGTCCTGAACGGCATCGCCTACGACGCAGCCCATGACGCGTTGTTCGTAACCGGAAAACGGTGGCCGAAAATCTTCGAGATCCGCCTGATTCCGAAACCAGCCAATCCCTAGGGCTGCGCCCCGCGGGCCGCTTGAACAATCCCCGTCATCGCCTGCTTGAGGCGGTGACTTTCGACGCCGTGGACCACCGCGTCGATTTTCCGGGCCGTCAGGGCGCTCACGGCAGCCCCCGTCAGCGCCATCGCCCCCACCCGCTTGCCGGCGGCATGACAGCGCTCGAAAATATGATCGAAGACGCGGGTGAGCTCAGGGGCATCCATCCGGCCCGCCACCCCCAGCTGGGTGGAAAGGTCATAGCTGCCGATGTAGATCAGATCGATCCGTTCGAGTTGCAGGATGCGCTCCAATTGGTCCACGGCGGCCAGCGTCTCGATGATCGGCACACACCACGGACGGGGCGGAGGGGCGCCGGTCCCATAGCCATAAGCGCGCACAAAGGGGTTAAAGCCGCGGACACCGGTCGGGGCATGATCCATCATGGCGGCCGCCGCCGCAAAATCTTCGTAGCTGGCTAATTGCGGAAACACGATGCCCCGAGCTCCCAGGTCGAGGCAGCGCTGGACTTCGACCTTGTCGGTGCCGCTGACCCGGATCCACGGAGCGCACCGGTTCGCTTCGCAGGCGATCGTATCGGTCAGCAAGGTCTGAAAGTCGTAGCCGCCGTGCTCGGCATCGAGAATCTGGAAATCGAAGCCGCTTTGCGCCAAAATCTCCGTGCACCCCGGCGAGGGGATGATGCGCCAGATGCCATGAAGGGGAGAAGCCATGAGTCAGCGAACGGCCTCGAGGGGATCGAGAAAAGCCCCCGAGCGCAAAACCTGTTTCACGGTGGTTGGCCTTCCCCAGCAGGCCGGCGGGACATTCAAGGCCGAGGGGTCGCCGTCCGCGCCTGGAGGAGCGCCTGCCCCTTCCGGCTGACTGTGACGATGCGACTGCCCGCCGGATCATAGTCGATCAGGCCGGCGATGCAGGCATCTTCCCAGATCGACAAACGCGGGCAGAATGTCCGCCACGCGTCGAGCACCTCGGGGTAGGTCCGAGGCTGGGACGTAATCCACTCCAGCAACTGCAAGGTCAGGCTATCGGTCGAGTCCGTCATGGGAGCCGCTCAAGCCTAAAGCATGGCCGAATCGGGCTGGGCTTCAAGAGCAGGCTTGGCCGACTCCGCCCAAGCCCGAGGTCCCAGCGACCTTGATACGGCCGACCGGCCCCGCGTAGTCTTAGTCCACGATGCCCCGCCTCCCCTCCCTTTGCTTGAGCCTCTTTCTCGCTGCCACCACCCCTGTCTTGGGCGAACTTCAGTCCGGCCCGCACGGGCGACGGCGAGTTCAACCTGGTCCATGACGTCTGCCTTGACCCGGCCGGCCACGTCTACGTCGCCGACTGCGACAACCGCCGCGTGCAGCTCTTCGACCGGCAGGGAAACTTTCTAGGCAAATGGAACGACGCCGGCGCCGCCTGGGGCCCGTGCTATAGAGGACGTGAAAAGGCCCTCTATATGTGCGACGGCACCAATGACCGGGTGGTGAAGCTCAGCCTGCAGGGCAAGGTCCTCGGCGTCCTCGGTTCGCACCGCGCCGCCCCCGGCCAGTTCCAGGCCCTCCACAACCTGGCGGTCGACTCGACCGGCACCATCTATACGGTCGAAATCAAAGGCCAGCGCATCCAGAAGTTCGCCCGTGAATAACCAGGGTGGTAAACAGCTCTCAAGTTATTCACCGATTTGCGCAGTGAATAAGTTGTATATAACAAAGCCTTTTCTTTTTACGAACCGCGTCACAACCTCGTCACGTTCCTTGATAGAACAGTTGAGGCGCGGCGGCCTGAAAAACCCGCCGAGAGCACAACTGGGATAATCCCGGGCGACCGGGGAAAGGATGGTGGCAGCTGGTGCCGCCCTCCCCTTCAGGCGAGCAATCGTCGGACAGGCAAGATCACCAGCTCCTCTGGCCGGTGTCATGACCGGACAGCGACATGAATCAGGAGCTGAGCGGTAAGGCGCGAATAGAAACCGCGTCCGAGCCGAGTCAGGCAGGCGGGAAGTTTCGACCCGACTGCCAGACGCAGTTACCCAGAGGGTAGTGGCTGCTACTGCGCAGACCAGAACGCAGTCGCGTTTCTCGGCGGGAAATGTACCCCCGCCAAAAGGCCTCGGCCGCCGAAATCGGCCAAGGCGCGTAAGGGAGACGAGACTGCGGGGAGCGAGCGGGACAGGCAAATCCCGTAAAACCTCCTCGATTAAGCGGTCGTGCAAAACACGATCACCTAACTGCAAAGCGAACGCAGCCTGAGAGTTAAGAGGTCAGACCCGTAACGCGGGGCCAACGGCCAGCCAAAAGCTGGTGCCGTCCTCGTGGTAACGGTACCGACGCGAAATTAAGCACTTGTAGGCGTGTCTGTACCACGTCTGGCGCGCCGCCCCTGGCAGGGGGCGACCGAACCAGGCGAAGAGGCCTCACTCAAAAGACTCCAACCGGCAACGGTAGGAGCGATCCCGCCATGAGATCGACAACTTCGCATGCCGCGAAGAGTGGCGTCGGGGAGCATACGGCCCGCGAAAGCGAGGCGCCCAATGTATGCGATGGGAAAGAGTGCGTGGCGAGCACCCACCCCCACTTTAAGGCCGGAACCGTAAGGTTCCGGCCTTAAATATTTTATGGGCTCGAACATCACGATCCGGTGCCGGCCCGCGCTTCTGCTTGCAACCGGCGACCGTCAAGCTCACGTTGGACCTCTTTTTCCATCGTACAGGCCCGCCCATGAATCAGAACATCCGCAACATCGCCATCATTGCCCACGTCGACCACGGTAAAACCACCTTGGTGGACAAGCTCTTAAAGGAGGGCGGTGTCTTTCGCGCCAACCAGCAAGTGGAAGAGCGCGCCATGGACTCCATGGATCTCGAGCGTGAGAAAGGCATCACGATCAAGGCCAAGAACACCTCGGTCCACTGGAAGGACAAGACGATCAACATCGTCGACACCCCCGGCCACGCCGACTTCGGCGGCGAAGTCGAGCGCGCCCTGCGCATGGTCGACGGCGTGCTCCTGGTGGTGGACGCCTACGACGGCCCCCAGGCCCAGACCCGTTTCGTCCTCCGCAAAGCCCTGGCCCACGGGCTCAAGGTCGTGATCGTGATCAACAAGATCGACCGCGAGAACGCCGAGCCGAAAAAGATGTACGACAAGGTCCAGGAGCTGCTCCTGGAGTTGAACGCGACGGAGGAGCAGTTTGACGCCCCCGTCGTCTATGGTTCCGGCCGCGACGGTTACATGATGATGCATCTCGGGGACGAGAAGAAGGACATGTCCCCCCTCTTCCAGACCATCCTGGACCACATCCCGCCCCCCTTCGCCAAGCCGGAGGAACCCTTCCACATGTTGGTCTCCAACATCGACTGGAGCGACTACGTCGGCCGCATCGCGATCGGCAAGGTCCTGGGCGGAGCCGCCAAGGTCGGCGATCCCGTCTTCGTCATCCGCAATTCCGACGGCAAGCGCATCCGTTCCAAGATCACCCAGATTTTTGAGTTCACGGGACTGGGCACGACCGAGACCCCGACCGCCGTCGCCGGCAACATCGTCGGCTTCGCCGGCTTCGAGGACATCGATATCGGCGACACCGCCACCGCCCAGGAGGACGGCCACGCCCTCCCCTTCACCCAGATCGACCCGCCGACCCTCGAGATGCAGTTCTGCGTCAATGACGGCCCCCTGGTCGGCCGCGAAGGCAAGCTCGTCACTTCCCGCCAGCTCCGCGACCGCCTCTTCCGCGAAGTGAAGACCAACGTCTCGATCAAGGTCGAGGACACCGACAAGGCCGCCGTCTTCAACGTCAAGGCCCGCGGCGCCATGCAGGTGGCCGTACTGGTCGAAACCATGCGCCGCGAAGGCTTCGAACTGCTCGTCTCCCGCCCGACCGTGATCGAGAAGATCGTCGACGGCCAGCGCCAGGAGCCCTACGAGACCCTTTGGATCGAGGTGCCGGATGAATGTGTCGGCACGATCATGCAGAACCTGGCCAACCGCAAAGGCCAGCTGACCAACATGGAAAAGCTGCCCCACTCGACCATGATCGAGGCTAACATCACGACCCGCGGCCTGATCGGCATGGAAATCGACGTGGTCAACGCCACCAGCGGCCGCGGCGTCTTGAGCCATCTCTTCAAGGAATACGGCCCCTACGCGGGCGAGGTCCTCACCCGCCTGTCCGGCACCATCATCGCGACCGAGGCCGGCACCACCACAGGCTACGCCCTGGAAATGGTCCAGGAGCGCGGCAAGCTCTTTGTCAGCCCCGGTGAGGAAGTCTATGAGGGCATGATCGTGGGCGAGAATCCCCGCAACGAGGACATCTCCTGCAATGCGGTCCGGGCCAAGGCCTTGACCAACTTCCGCTCCCAAGGGTCGGGCGTCGCCACCGGGCTCGTCCCGGCGAGCAAGCTCTCGCTCGAGCGCGCGATCGAATACATCGCGGCCGACGAGTTTGTCGAAGTCACGCCCAAGAGCCTGCGCCTGCGCAAACGGGTCCTGAGCGACACCGAACGCCGCAAGGCGACCCGCAACGCCAAGAAGAGCTGAGGCCAGGGCCGGCCTAGATGGCCGTTTTCTCGTAAGCCGCCGCGTCCAGCAGGGCGCCGGCCTCCGCGGGCTGGCTTAAGTTCAGTTTCAGCATCCAGCCGGCGGTGTAGGAATCCTGATTCAATATCTCCGGCTTCCCTTCCAAGGCGCCGTTGATCGCGGTCACCGTCCCGGACACCGGCGCATAGAGGTCCGAGGCGGCCTTGACCGACTCCACCACCCCGAAGGTGTCGCCGGCTTTAAGGACGGCGCCGACCTTGGGCAACTGGACAAAGGTGATGTCCCCGAGCGAGGCCTGCGCGTAGTCGGTGATCCCGACCGTGGCCGTCCCGCCTTCGATTTTCACCCACTCGTGGGATTTGGCGTAGCGCAGATCGGCCGGAATATTGCTCATGGCGGCCAAGCAATCACGAAGCCGCCGCCTTTTTCAACTCAACAAACGGCGGCTTCACCAGCTGCAGGGGCAGTTTCGTTCCGCGAATGTCGACGGCGAAGGGCCCGTCGCCCAGGGCCGTCGGCACCAGCATCGAGCCGATGGCCTCGTTCAGGATCGGCGAGAGGGTGCCGGAGAGCACCCGGCCGACCGCGGCCCCGTCCGGCCCGAGGACCGGCGTGTCGGCCCGAGCGATGCGGCGGTCGCCGGTTTTGAAGAAGCGCACCTGGTGGACCGATCCCGTTTTCTTCTCCGCCACCAGGGCCGCCCGGCCGATAAAGTCGGCACCCTTCTCCAGCTTGACCGTCCAGCCTAGTCCCGCCGCCAACGGGGAAATGTCCGGGGAAATCTCATGGCCGTACAAGGGATAGCCGGCCTCGAGACGGAGGCTGTCCCGGGCCCCCAGGCCGCAGAGTTCAAGCCCGTAGGGTTGCCCGGCCGCCAGGATCGCCGCCGCCAGCGCCGGGGCGTCCTCGGCGGCATGGTAGAGTTCGACGCCGTCCTCGCCGGTGTAGCCCGTGCGGCTAATGAGGCAGAGAACGCCGGCAACGGTGCCCTCGCAAAAATGGTAGGTTTTGACCAGCCCGAGCTTGGCGCCGGTGAGGGACTGCACGATCGCGACGGCCTTTGGCCCCTGGACCGCGAGGAGGGCCGTCGCCGCCGACCGGTCTTCCAGGGTCACGTCGTAGCCTTTGGCCTGCTCCCAGATCCAGGCGAGGTCCTTCGGGATGTTGCCCGCGTTGATGCAGAGGAAGTAATCATCGGCCGCCCGCATGTAGACCAGAAGGTCGTCCACCACCCCGCCGTCGGGGTAGCACATGGGCGAGTACAGGACGCGGCCGGGAAACAATTTGGCGACGTCATTGGTCACGAGGTGATTGAGAAAGGCGGCCGCCTGGGACCCCTTCACCTCGACTTCGCCCATGTGGCTCACGTCAAAGAGGCCGGCCGCTTTCCGCACCGCCTTATGCTCCTCCAGGATGCTGCGGTACTGCACCGGCATTTCCCAGCCGGCGAAGTCAACCAGCCGCCCGCCGTGAGTCTGATGAAAATCCCGCAAGGGCGTCCGCTGCAGTTCGCTCATGCTTCATCCTTCCCGGAGCCCCGGGGAAACCGCAAGATTTTGTGCAGCATGGGGCAGCACAAATTATATTCCCCCCCGCGGGACATCCCCTAAGCTATTCCCATGTTTTGGCTCATTCTGGCGGTGGTCGGGACCATGTCGGTGTCCTTCACCACGTCGCTTTTTGAAGCCGTCGTGCTCAGCACGACCGTGGCGGAGACGGAGGCGTTGAAGAAGACGCGGCCCCGGCGGGGCCGGAGGCTGGAGCAGATGAAGGTCGAGATCGACGCCACCATCGCTGTCATTCTCACCCTCAACACCGTTTCCAACGGCATTGGGTCGGTCATCGTCGGGGCCCTGAGCGCCAAGGTCTTCGGCACCCACGCTCTCCTCTTCATCACCCCCATCTTCGCCCTCATGCTCCTGCTCGGTTCCGAGGTGGTGCCGAAGAATATCGGCGTCGTCCACCGCCAGAAGCTCCAGGCGTCCATCGTCTACCCGCTGTGGTATGTCCGCCGGGCGCTCGCCCCTATTTCCTGGCTGTGCAACCAGGTCGTGCACCTGTTCGTCAGTGCGGCGCCGCCGCCCAATCCGTCCCAGGAAGAGATTATTCTCCTGGCCGAAAAGGGCGCGCAGGAAGGGACCCTGAGCAAGAGCGAATCCAACATCATCGCCAACGCCCTCACTCTCGACGAGGTGCGGGTCAGTGCGGTCATGACCCCGCGGACCGTGGTCACGGCCCTGCGCCGGGATGCCACCGTCACCGAGGTCCTAAGCGAGTTCCCCACCCTGCCTTTCGGCCGGATGCCGGTCTACGGCAAGAATCTCGACGACGTAGTCGGCGTCGTCCGCCGCCGCGATCTGCTCGAGGCCAAGGCCAATGGTCATGACGCCACGCCGGTCGAGCAATGGATGGAGGAAGTCCATTTCATCCCGGAGACGGTGACGATCGCCGACGCCCTGCAGGCCTTCCTCAAGGCCCACCAGAAGCTCCTGGTGGCGGTGGATGAATTCGGGGCGACGGCGGGGGTGATCACGATGGAGGATGTCATCGAGTACTTGCTCGGCCTGGAAATCTTTGAGAAAACCGACGTCGCCGTCGACATGCGCGAATTCGCCCGCAACAAGCGGCGCAAGCAAGTCCGGCCCACCGCCAAGCCCTCCCCATGAGCCTCCTTCCGGCCCTGCCCCTCGCCTATTACGTCGATCGCTTCAGCCCCTTTCTCGGACCGCACTGGCATAATTTTGGGATCCGCTACTACGGCCTGGCCTACCTGCTCGCTTTCGCCGCCGCCTATGGGGCGCTGACCCGCTACGCCCGGGCGGGCCGTTCGCTGCTGCCGGCCGAGAAAGTGGGCGATCTCATGGTCTATGTCGTCCTGGGGACCCTTCTCGGCGGCCGCCTGGGGTATTTTCTGCTCTACCGGCCGGATTCGTTCCTGTCCGAACCTCTCGCCATCTTCCGGGTGTGGGAGGGCGGCATGGCCAGCCATGGCGGCATGCTCGGGGTGACGATCGCCTTGCTCTGGTTCGGGCGCGCCCACCGCATCCCGACTTTGCATTTGGGCGATCTGATCGTCTCGATCGCCCCCATCGGCCTCTTCCTCGGCCGCCTGGCGAATTTCATCAACGGCGAACTCTGGGGAAAGATCAGCGTCGTGCGCTGGGCCGTCATTTTCCCCAACAGCGCCCCGCCTGGGACGCCCCTGGCGATGGTCCCGCCGCGCCATCCCTCCCAGCTCTATGAAGCGGGATTGGAAGGACTCTTCCTCCTCGCCTTCATGCAGTGGCGCTTTTGGCGCAGTGACATTGTCCGGACCCAGCCCGGGCGGCTGTCCGGGGAGTTTTTCTTCGTTTACGCCTTCCTGCGGTTTGCCGGCGAGCGCTTCCGGGAGCCGGACGCCTCGCTTATTTTGGGCCTGAGCCGCGGCAGCTTTTACTCGATTTTCCTGATCTTCATCGGCCTGGGCCTGATCCTGAACGGTCGGAGGCAAGCCCGGACCGCTTGACCGCCTCCCTCCAGCCCACCGCCGCAATCAAGCGCCTGCTGCCCTGGCTGGTGGCGGTTGCTTTCTTCATGGAGTCGCTCGACACCACGATCCTGAACACGGCCGTGCCGACGATCGCGGCCGCGATGCACGTCGTGCCGCTGAGCATGAAGTCGGCCCTGACCAGCTATACGCTGAGCCTGGCCATTTTCATCCCGATCAGCGGCTGGATGGCCGACCGTTTCGGCACCCGGCGGGTCTTTTCGTCGGCCATCGGCCTCTTCACCGTGGGCTCGCTGCTCTGCGGCATCTCGAGCGACCTGCATTTCCTCGTCGCCGCTCGCATCCTCCAGGGCTGCGGCGGCGCCATGATGGTGCCGGTCGGTCGGCTCACCCTGGTGCGGACCTTCGCCCGATCCGAGCTCATCCGCGCGATCGCCTTCGTCTCCATCCCGGGATTGATCGGCCCCCTGCTCGGGCCCTTGGCCGGGGGTTTGATTGTAGGCTACTTCCACTGGCGATTTATCTTTTTCCTCAATCTGCCGATCGGGATTGCCGGCCTCTACCTGGTCTATCGGCATCTGCCCGACTACCGCACGGATCACACCGTCCCGCTCGATTTCATCGGCTTGGTGCTCTTCGGTTCCGGCATCGGCTTGCTCTCCTACGTTTTGGAGGTCTTCGGCGAACATACGCTCAGTCTGGCCGAGATTATTTGGCTGCTGGTCGTGGCGCTGGCCCTGCTGGCGGCCTGGTGGCGCTATACGATTAGCGCGCCCTACCCCCTTCTGCGGCTCAATCTCTTCCGCATCCGCACGTACTGGGTGCCGACCGTGGGCGGCTTTATCACCCGCCTCGGCATCGGGGGCATGCCCTTTCTCCTTCCTCTCCTTTATCAGGTGGGCCTGGGCTATACGCCGATTCAGTCCGGGCTCCTGATCATGCCGCAGCCGCTGGCGGCCATGAGCCTGAAAATGACGATGCCCTGGCTCCTCGCGCGCTTCGGCTACCGCCGGATGCTGCTCATCAATACGGTAATCCTGGGGCTCATCATCATTCTGTTCTCGACGGTGGGCCTGAACACGCCGGCCTGGATCATCGTGGCCCAGGCGTTCTGCTTCGGGTTCTTCTCCTCCCTGCAGTACACCAGCATGAACACCCTGGTTTTTGCCGACATCACCGACCAGGAGACGAGCATGGGCAGCACGATCATGAGCACTGTCCAGCAGCTCTCGATCAGTTTCGGGATCGCCACCGCCTCGCTCACCACCGCCCTCTTTATTCACGACCGCTATAGTTCCAGCGCGCCAGCCATGGTCAGCGGCATCCACAAGGCGTTTGTGACGCTCGGGCTTCTGACGATCGTGTCGACCGCCATCTTCCGCTACCTCAAGCCAAATGACGGCGCCAACGTCAGCCAGCAAAAAGCCGTCGATCAGCCGGCGACCTAGGCAAAGCGGCCGGGCCGCTCAAATCCCTTTCAGGACCGCGAGCAATTTCTCCCAGCCGGCGTCATGGGCCTCCTTGTTCGCCGGAGTGCCAGCCGGATCTTCTCCGGCCCGCATGAAGCCGTGGCCGGCGCCGTCATAAATCACGTGCTCATAGGGCTTCCCCGCCGCTTTCATCCGCGCGACGGTTGCCGGTACGGTCGAAGAAATCCGCGCGTCGTTGCCGGCGTAAAAGCCGTAGACCGGACAGCCGATCTGCTCCAGGCCCTGGGCCGGGGGCGGGCCGTAGAAGACAAAGGCCGCCTTGAGATCGGCGCGGTGGGTGGCGAACCGGAAAGACTGGCCGCCGCCCCAGCAGAAGCCCGCCACCGCCAGGTGCCCGTTGCAGGAAGGCTGCGCCTCGATGTAGTCGGCGGCAGCATCCAGATCCGCCGTCACCTGGTCTGGCGGGAGGGCGGAGACGGCTTTGATCACGGCGCTCTGGCCGGAAAAGTCGCTGGTTCCCCCGCCATTCGGGGCTAGACCGGACACGAGATCGGGCTCAATCGCAATGTAGCCGGCAGCAGCGACCTGGTCGGCGGCGTCACGGGCCCAATCCGTCGCCCCGAAGATTTCATGGATTAGAAGGACGGCCGGCGCCTTGTCCTTCACTTCGGGGTAGACCACGAAGCATTGCACGGATCGGCCCCCATGTTTGACCGTGACCCATTCCTGATGGCGGGGCGATTTGTCCAGTCGGGCCCGGGCCCAGTCCTGGGCAGAAGCGAATGAGGTCCAAACGAGGCTGAGGGCGAGAAATGCGAGCGATCGGCGCATAGGGATATCCTTTATTGAGGATGAGTTGCCTCAGGATTGCCCATTTTGGCATCTTCGCAACTCACGCTTGACGCCCCCCTTGAAACTGGGAGCATCTTCCCTCCGCATTTTGCCCTCATCGTCTAACGGTTAGGACGGGGCCCTCTCAAGGCCCAAATAGGGGTTCGATTCCCCTTGAGGGCGCCATTTTCGGAGGGAGGCTGATTTGGCACACGCCTGGCACACAAACTAGCCCAGCTTCAGTAGTTCAGCGCCCCGAATCCGCCAGCGGCCCAGGCGGCGCTTTCCGGCAATCGCTCCCTGGCGCAGCTTCTTGGTAACGGTCTCGGGGTGAATCGAGATAAGGGTTGCGGCCTCGTTCACCGTGTAAATGGCGTCGGGCTCGATGCGGCGTGAAGTCATGATTGCCCCGATTTTGGCCGGGCCTGTTCGGTGAGAAGTTCCCAATGCTCCAGGGCTGAGGCTCGTTGCTCATCGGTCATGTGATCTATTAGGCAGGCAATGAATTCGTTAGCGATTATCAGTTGTCGATCGAGCGGAAGTGACAGATCGAGTTCGGCTGGGTTAGCGGATTTGTCCGCGATCACCGACGTATCGAAGCGAGGTTTTCTGCACATGGCTGGAGTACCAAACAGAAGAGGCGGCCATACTCACGGGACTCGAAATTGGCCGCGCAGCGACCTTCCCGTTTTCAGACCGGCCCAAATTGGTTGACTGCGTGGTTCCGGGTTCGAGTCCGGATGCACTATCTGATCCTGGAATTGTGCAAACGCCTTGATCCTGTAGACCAGATTGGCCTCGGCTATAATCGTATGGCAGCAATGGTCGTTATTTTCAGGAACACGCCAGATAACTGTGCTCTGGCTTTCCGTGGATGTGTGGGTCAAAAGCCGATTTTTGGGCTTTTACCGCGAACAGCTGATCTCGGTGCCGCATAATCAATCTGGGTATTGCATGCCAATCTGTAGCAAGGTTCGGCATTTAGCCGTATCGCGGAAAATTGTAACTTTCTCTAAAGGCACCGCACCTCCAAAGCAATCTGCGCGTTTTCTCGCTGACGGCTATATGTTCGAGACTAACCCAAAACCGGACATGGGAAGTAATCTGAGCTGTAGAAGGTCTTGTTCTGAGAGAACACCGACGGCAGTCCTGGCGCAGGAACTGGTTTTCCAGATGCCTCACGCATGGCGTAGTCTTGGTTAAGTTCGTAGAAAAATTGTAAGGGCTCCTCTTTGGGGGACATGCCGTAGACCTTTCGGACTGCAGCATCGAGAGCGCCTTGGGCATCTCTGAGCGTGCTCGATCCGGGAAGATCGAGAGTTCGATACAGATCCCCGGCAAAAAGAGCATCCGCGAGGAGGAAGCCAAACGGCGGCAAGCCGCCGCCTGATCGCCCGCCCCACGGTCTCGCCCACCGCTAAGCCAGACCTAAAACGGCTCGGCCGCCAGCGGGCCCCGGGCACGCCGTTGTCTACCACAACGATTTCGGAGATCTCCAAATCGATCGCCGCGCCGCGCTCCCCAAGTTTCCACGACTGCCGGCGTAGCAACTCCATCCTCTCCAGCAGATCGTCGGCATGATGAAAGACGTTAGTTCTCCAAGAGGCTCATGCAAAAGGCTTTTGTGTATGTCCGTTGTTTTCGCGCCAAGAATAATTACGCTTGACGTAATTGTCGATCAGGATAGCTTTCGACGGTGATCAAAAGTTTCGCCGATGCCGAGGCGGAGAAGATCTTCGGTGGTACTCCGTCGCGTCGATTGCCACCGGACATTCAGCGCGGGGCCCGCCGAAAACTCCTTCAACTCGACGCCGCCGACCGACTTGAGATCATGCGTTTGCCACCCGGCAACCATTTGGAGGCATTGAAGGGCGGCAGGCGCGGACAGCACAGTATCCGTATCAATGACCAATGGCGCATCTGCTTTCGCTGGCACGAACAGGACGCTCACGCGGTCGAAATTGTCGATTATCACTAAACCAACATGAAAACAAACGCACCCGACCTCGCTGACATCACTCCGGGCGAAATCCTGGCCGAGGAATGGATCAAGCCCCATCATCTTTCCTTTCGCGAGGTGAGCCATCGCACGGGCATTCCCGCTTCCCGCCTGACAGAGATCGTCAAGGGCCGGAGAGCCATCACCGCGGACACGGCGCTTCGGCTCGGTCGATTTTTCGGAACCGGAGAACGTTTTTGGCTGAATCTTCAGCAGGCTTACGATATCGAATGTGCGAAGGCTGGCCTCGGTCGGCGCTTAGCACGCGAAGTCGAGCCCTTGGTCGCCTGATGAACCAGATAGCCGAAACTTTTCGACAGTGTGTGAAAGCCGTGTGAAATGGGTCAAGCGGCGGTAATTCTCCTATGGAATAGGATTCCCCTTGAGGGCGCTCTCCTGAGAGGAGAGCGCCAAAACGCATACGGAACGCATACGAAAGGCGGCCTTGTCGCAATGACTTCGCCGCAATATTTCTCAGAACCTTACCCCTATCCCAATGCCAAGCGTTCCCACCCCCTCCCCCAAAAGCGGTAAACGTTGGCTAGAGGCCCTTTTATTGCCTGTTCTCGTCGGCGTAGTTGTTGCTGTCGTCGCATTTATCCTTCCCCTCGTTTTCAAAGAAGGGGCTCAGATAACGATCACTAAAGACAGTTCGTCGCCTTATCTACCGGTCGATCCCAGCGGCGTCGTTAAGCTCGTTATTAACGGGCAGATAAGCGACCAAGTATTCTCGTATAGGGTCGTTCCGCCGAAACTGAATTAACCCGTCTTCCTCCTCTTTCTTCCGGATTAAGCCAAACACGAGTTCGTTGGGTTTCCAAATCCGAGGCAGCGTGGCCGTAGTGTTTATCTCTCAAGGCGTAAACAACGTCGTGAATCTGACGGTCCTCGTTAGCAATTTGATCGAGAAGCCCCTGCTTCCCCGCGATTCGTTTGCTATTATTAAAGCACCTCGCGTAACGGATCACGATTGCTATTGCGAGACTCTCGACCGTTTGTGACTTCGTCGAACCGTAGGCCTTTAGAAATGTGCCACAGCAATCATGGCCTTTGCCCAGTCCTGAACCGCACGGCCGTCGTGCCGGCCGTCCTGCTCATTATGGCTCGCCGGCATAGGTAAACACCCCATAGCGGCCCGGCGCACTTCCTGAGCATATAGGTTGTACATCTAGAAGCACGGACGCTCCGCGCTCCGCGCAACGCGAAAACCAGCCCTGTTCCGGGGTGATACTATGGAGATTTAATTGAAATGAGAAGAAACCGATCATTCGCCATATTGATATTTTTTGTAATTATCGGTGCGGGCGCAGCAACGGCGTTTGCCAGAAATGGCGTTGCAAGCAACTTGGAAGTCTTGGGGATTGAAATCGGCGCCTTTGTTGTGGCGATGATCGCTTATTCGGCTATTAAGGTTGCTGATCAGTGGGATAGGGCGGTGATATTGCGCCTGGGTCATTTCCACTCCCTCAAGGGGCCGGGTTTGTTTTTCATTATTCCGGTTATCGATGCGATACCTTACTGGATCGACATCCGCGTCATCACGACTGGATTCAAAGCAGAAAAAACCCTTACTAAAGATACCGTGCCGGTGGATGTGGATGCCGTGCTGTTTTGGAAAGTTGTGGACCCAAAGAAGGCAGCCCTGGATGTGGCAGACTATCGAAGCGCCATCAGCTGGGCCTCCCAAACAGCCCTGCGCGATGTAATCGGCAAGACCGTTCTTTCGGATATGCTGGAAGGCAGGGACAAGATCAGCAACGTGCTGCAGAAGATTATTGATGAGCGCACCGAACCCTGGGGCATCAATGTCATTTCAGTGGAGGTGAAGGATGTCTTGATCCCCTCGGCCCTGGAGGATGCGATGTCGATGCAGGCCCAGGCGGAAAGAGAGCGTCAGGCCCGGGTGATTCTGGGAGATTCGGAGCGACAGGTGGCGGAGAAGTTTGCCGAAGCATCCAAAAGCTACATCCACAATCCGGTTGCCCTTCATTTGAGGGCCATGAACATGCTTTATGAGGGATTGAAGGCGAATTCCACTATTGTCATTGTTCCGAGCACAGCCGTGGAATCCATGCAACTTGGGGGGCTTGCCGGCCTTACGGCGCTGACGATGGGATTGGGCCAGGAAGGCGCCAACAAACCCAAGGAAGGCGGACCCGAGTCGCAGGGCTCGCTTGAAAGCCCAGCGGCTCCGAGGGTTTGATGCCTAACCGGCGCTCGCACGGGAGATACTCCCAACCCTGAAACCAACATTAAATTTAATTTCGCGCTCTTGAAATAAGCCCTTGAAGGCCGTAATTCATAAGTTCGTTGATTTTCTGAGTGAGGTGGTCCCGGGAACCTGGACAGGTCGGATCGTTAATCCAAACTCAAAGGAACGATCCCCATGTCAAAAAAAAGACGGCTACACAGTCCAGAGTTCAAAGCCCGCGTCGGCTTGGAGGCCCTGAAGGGCATCGAGCCGGTGCACGCCATCGCGGCGAAGTACCAGGTGCACCCGGTGCAGGTGACCCAATGGAAGAAGGAGCTGCTGGAGCGGCTTCCCGAAGTCTTCGCCCGGAAGGCACCTCCGAGCGTTGCCGAGGCGGCGGAGAAGGAAGCGAAGCTTTATCAGAAAATCGGTCAGCTCGAGGTTGAGCTGGACTGGTTGAAAAAAAAATCTGCGGAGCTCAACGGCTGAACGGCGGAAGATGATCGATTCCGACCATCCCAGAATCTCGACGGTGCGGCAGTGCCGGTTGCTCGGCTTGCCGCGTTCGACGTACTACCGTCGGCCGCGACCGACGCCGCCGGACGACCTGGCGTTGATGCGAAGGATCGACGAGACGTACCTTGCGCACCCGGAGTTCGGCTCGCGGCAGATGGCCCGCTGGTTTCGGCGCCAGGGCTACCGCGTCAATCGTAAGCGGATGCGCCGGCTGATGCGCCTAATGGGGCTCGAAGCGATCTACCAGAAGCCGAATACCTCACGGCCGAATCCGGAGCACCGGGTTTATCCCTATCTGCTGCGGAATCTTACGGTGACACGGCCCAACCAGTGTTGGGCCATGGACATCTGCTATATTCCGATCCAAGGCGGGTTCCTGTACCTATGCGCCGTCATGGATTGGTATAGCCGGGCCGTCTTGGCCTGGGAGCTTTCGAACACGCTGGACGCCACCTTCTGCGTCGAGGCCGTCCAGCGTGCCATCGACCGGTATGGCGTTCCGGAAATCTTCAACACCGACCAGGGCAGCCAGTTTACCTCGGAGGAGTTCACCGCTCCCTTGCTC
>Ga0302320_10012946_pt1 | contig 17467 bp, 15 predicted proteins | sample Bog_T0_3_FD_202130 | JGI IMG/M metagenome (GOLD analysis project Ga0302320, IMG submission 202130) | Peat permafrost microbial communities from Stordalen Mire near Abisko, Sweden - Bog_T0_3 | ecosystem: Environmental > Terrestrial > Soil > Wetlands > Peat | place: Sweden: Abisko, Stordalen Mire...
GTTTGGGTGGCCTTCGCGCCGCCAGCCAGCAAAACGTAGACTGCCGATCCCGTTCGCGTGTAATAAACTCGATATCCCGCTCCGACATGAACACGCATCTCGGAGACGCCTCCGCCAACGGGTTCGCAATCGCCGAAATTTCCAAATGTTGCGCTCGTCAAACGCGCCAGAATTCTGGCCTTTGCTTTTTGGTCGGCCAGATTGGACAGCCAAGCATCGAAATCGTCCGACCGAAGCAATGTATTCAAGATTCTTCATTGTATCCGAGTGGATACACCCTTGCAAGCGTTAATGTCAGTCGCCGGCTTGCCATTCAATCCGACCCCTGACGCGCGTGTGGCTTTCTCTTCCGCAACACCCAAGTCGTCATGCACCGATAATCCTGCACAACCGTGGTCTTCAACGGATCGACCAGCACGGCATTCATCTCTTCGCCAAGTTCTAAAAGCATCGCCTCATCGACCAGAAACCATTCCGACCCATCTCCGATGACGTACGTATGCCCGCGCACCCATTCGAAGTCCATGCCGATGCGTGAACCCAGGCGGCAAAACAACATCCCGCCCGGCCGGAGCACTCGCCACATCTCGCCGAGCATCTGCCGAAAGTGCTCTTCATCCCGGGCAAAATGCAGTACGGAATTGCACATCACGACATCGGCAAATCCATCCGCAAACGGCATTCGCTCAATCAGGCCAACCTGAAAATTCTCCGCCGGCAGCCCGCACTCCAAGGACTCCGCCAGTTGCCGCACGTGCTCAACGCCCTCGCGATCCTCGTCCAGCGCAAACACCTCACAGCCCTGGCGCAGCAAATGGACCAGGTTCCGTCCATAGCCGCAGCCCGCATCCAGTACACGCATCCCCGCGCCAATATTCCCCCGCAATATTTGATCGAACACATAAATGTCGATCTGTCCAAATTCCTCCTGCACATTGAGCGGCATACCCTAACGATACCGCCGTTCGCGAAGTCACACACGCGTCTCCTCATTCGGGAACTGAGGAGAGAGAAACGAAAGCAGGGAAGTATGTCTGTAACGATAAAACAGCGAGGCGGCTGCAAAGTCGCTTCGCATGGAGTGAACTTAACTATGGCGGACAAGCGCTGCCGATTCGAGCCTAGGGTCTTCCCACGATGGTGAGATCGAGAACGCCTTGTTCCCCAATTTTTCCTAAACCTAAGGTGAGCGCTCCGGTGGCGGGATCGATGTTGTAGCCTTGCACGCCTTTGAAGGTTCCAAGGTAAAGATATTGCCCGGAGGGATCGATGGCGAGAGTTTCGCCGCCTGAGCCAAAGGGAGAGCCAGCGATTGGCGTGAGCACTCCATTGCTGGACTTGATGGTGTAGGCGGAGACGGTGCCGTCGCCGGGATTCACCACGTATAAGAAGTCGTTCAGCACGGATAAATAGGAAGCGCCATTTCCCGCCGCGACTGGAGATCCCGGCACGCCCGTCAGCGCTCCGGTCTCGCTACTCACTGAAAAGGCTGCGACTTGGTTCGTGCCGCTGAGGGCGACGTAAATGAAATGGCCGGTATCCACGATGCCGTATGGCTGGGTGTTGAGGCCGGCACTGGTTGGAGTCGCGATAACGAAGGGCGATCCTGGAAGCGGGGTAAGCGCACCGTCGGAGCTGATTTTGTACCCGAGAACGCTGCCAATGGCATCGTCGTCGGTCGTGTAGAGAAACTTGCCGGAGGGATCGACCACCAACTGAGAATTGGTGCCGGAGGAAAAGGGGGAACCGGGAATCGAGCTCGGCGCCCCGGTGCTGCTGTCGAGGGTGAATGCGAAAATGTTGCCGCTATCGTCGGCGCCGTAAAGAAACTTACCGTCCGGTGTGGTCGCCAAGCCTTGAATTGAGGCCGGCGACGGAAAGAAGAAAGGCGAGCCGGGGATCTGAGCGATGGAGCCATTTTTCTGGTCGACGGCATAAACAAGGATCTGTGAGCCGCTGCCCTGTCCGCCATCGATGAAACTGTTGGAGATGTAGAGGAATCCGGCAGCGGTCGCGACCGCCGGGCTGTTGGCAAAGAAAGGAACAGATCCGCTGGAGGCGGAACTGAACCCTCCGGTGCAAATATCGATGCTGGCGACCTCAGCCAAGTTGAGGCGCGAAGTGGCGAAGCCATAGAGCACTTCGGCGCCTTTTGCCTGGCAGGGCGGCCTCTCGTTTCGGCCGGGGTTCCGAGTCTCGGCTGAAATCTGGCTGCACCAGATCAGCATGAAAGTAATCGGTAGAGCAGAGTTCGAAAGACTACTCAGAGTGAACATCATTGGCGGCCGATCCGTTTGACGATGGGCTGGGACTTTCGTCAAAGACCCTGAGTATAGCGGACGCGGCATTGGCCGTAAAGACTTATTGGGCGAGGCGTTTGGAGCGCGAACTGATGGGGTCAAGCGGCTCGCAAGGAGGTTCACCGACTTGGGCTTATACGCCAACGGAAAACGGTTTGGTGTGGGAGTCGACGCTTAGTGAGAGACCGTTGAAACGACCTTGCAGAAGGGACATCAGGCCCGTGTACCAATAGCCGACGACGAAGAGAATCAGAAATGGTACGGTGAGGAAATTCTCGTTGTCGATGGCATAGTAGACCGTGGCGGCGAAGTAAGTTCCGATGAGCAGTTCGATCCAGGGAATCCATGTAAGGCGCTTACGATAGGTGTTTGCGCGCACTCTATCTTTTCTGGATTCGACGCGATACTTGGGCGTACGCGCGAAAGCACTCTTTTTCCCCACGAGCGCTTCGAGGACGGCTCGGGTATTGGTAACGGTTAATCCGATGCCCAGCGCCATGAGGAATGGAAGATACAAAAACACACGCGGCCATTTGCGTGGGAATAATTCTTTCTGCGAGACCAGGTAAAAGCTCGAAATTGAAAACGTCGAGGCTAGAAACAATGGGATGTCGATGTAGAGCATCTGGAACCATCCCTGATAGAAGCGGATGATCATCGCCGGCAACAGCAAGACCGACAGCACGCACATCAGCGGATAGCTCATGTTCGCGGTCAGGTGGAACCAGGCCTCCAGTTTGACGTGCCAGGGCTGGTCGCTTTTGAGCACTTGCGGCAGAATCTTCTTTCCAGTTTGAATGAGACCTTTGGCCCAGCGGGCTTGTTGCGTCTTGAATGCAGTCATTTCGACAGGCAACTCGGCGGGGCATTCGACGTCCTGCAAGTAAATAAATTTCCAGCCTTTGAGCTGCGCGCGATAAGACAGATCGGTGTCTTCAGTGAGGGTGTCGTGTTGCCAGCCGCCGGCGTCGTCGATGGTCGTGCGGCGCCACATGCCGGCGGTGCCGTTGAAATTGAAGAAGACGTTGCTGCGGGCGCGTCCGGAGTGTTCGAGGACGAAGTGGCCATCGAGTAGAATCGCTTCGACCTCCGTGAGGAAGGAATAGTTGCGATTGATGTGGGTCCACCGGGCCTGCACCATGCCGATGCGCGGATCGGTAAAGTGGTGCACCGTCTTCATCAGAAAATCGGCGGGAGGAACAAAGTCAGCGTCGAAGATGGCTACGAACTCGCCTTTCGCGGAGAGTAGGCCTTCGGCGAGCGCTCCCGCTTTGAAGCCCTGACGGGACTCGCGATGATGATAGGTGACCGGAAGTCCGCGACTGGCGTAGTGTTCGACCAGACCGCGAGCGACGGCGACGGTTTCATCCGTTGAGTCGTCAAGCACCTGGATGTCGAGCCGGTCGCGCGGATAGTCGATGCGAGAGATAGCGTCCATCAAGCGCTCGATAACGAATTGCTCGTTGAAAATTGGCAGCTGAATCGTGACGCGAGGAAGTTCGGCGAAATAATTCGCGGGATCGGTGGTGCGATTAGCTTTGTGCTTGTAATAAAGATAGACGAGCACGTACCGGTGGGCGCCATAGGCAGCGAGCAGAATGAGCACGATGAAATACGGGATCAGGAGCGCAATATCGAAGCCGTTAGCTTGGTAGAGGCCTTTGAAAGTTGTATCGAGGAAATGTTGGCGGACGTAGTGGGCGAGGCCGTGCGGGGCGAGGATGGCGGCGAACGCGAAAGTCATTGCGCCTCGGATAGATCCGAGCCTGGGGAGATTATGCGCACCAACTTCATCTGGCGCCCCACTCTCACCTCTAAATTCACCGCCCGATCAACATGCAGTTTTGGAAGATCGACCTTCTGTCCGTTGATCTTCACCGCGCCTTGTTCGCGCTTCCGCTGGGCATCCGTCACTGATGAGGCGAGGCCAGCTTTGCTGACGAGCTTATCGACCATGACTGAGCCGTCTGCTCCGCCAATGTCGTTGAAGGGAATTTCAACAAGCTCGATCGCTTCAGGTCTTTCATCCTTCTGGAACTGCTTGGCCCAGTCTTCACCAGATTTCGCTGCGGCCTCTGCGGAATGAAAGTCGGCCACGATTCTCCGCGCCAAGTCTTTCTTGGCTTGCATGGGATGCGCTTCGATTTTCATCCTTTCGATTTCTGGAACTTGCAGGTCGGTGAGTAGCTCGTAATATCGCCACATCATCGCGTCGGAAATACTCATCACCTTGCCGTACATTTCGAGTGGCGGCTCGTGAATGCCGATGGCGTTGCCCAGCGACTTCGACATTTTGTTCACGCCGTCGAGGCCTTCTAGAATCGGCATAGTCAGTACTACTTGCGACTCCTGGCCGTAGCTGCGCTGCAACTCGCGCCCGACGAGAAGATTGAATTTCTGATCAGTGCCGCCGAGTTCGACGTCGGCTTCGAGAGCTACGGAGTCATAGCCCTGCGCCAGCGGATAAAGTAGTTCGTGCAGGGCGATGGGTTTCTCTTCCTGAAAGCGTTTATGGAAGTCCTCGCGCTCCAGCATTTGCGAGACGGTGAATTTGGCGGCGAGGCGAATCCAGTCTGCGGAGGTGACTTTGTTGAACCACTCACTGTTGAAGCGGGTTTCGGTCTTATTCGAATCGAGGATCTTGTAAACCTGAGCCATGTAGGTCTTGGCGTTGCGCATGATGTCTTCTGGCGTTAGCGGGGGACGTGTCGCCGAGCGCCCCGTAGGGTCGCCGATCATGCCGGTGAAATCGCCGATCAGAAAAATCACGGTGTGACCAAGATCCTGAAAATGCTTGAGCTTGCGCAAGAGCACGGTATGGCCGAGATGCAGGTCGGGCGCGGTGGGATCGAAGCCGGCTTTGACGCGCAGTGGCTTTCCTGTGGCGCACGACTTTTCCAGCTTGGCGCGAAGTTCGGCGAGGCGAATAATCTCCGCCGAGCCTTTTTGGATGTAGGCAAGCTGCTCGTCTATCGGGGCGAATGATGACATGGAAGCCCTATTATAGTGAAGGTTTTGCCGCGGGACAGTCCGGGTTTGAGCTCGTAAATGTTCATCTACGCTCAGCCACAGATCGCGATGTCGAAAAACTGAGTGTGCTCATCGAAGCGTTGGTGCGCGGATTGCAGTCCGCCGACTATTCGCCCGAGCAGATTGAGGGCGCTCGCACCGCGGTCTACGGCGTGGATAAGCAACTGATTGCCGATGGAACGTATTTCCTCGCCGAATGCGAAGGCGAAATTGCCGCCTGCGCGGTTGGAGCTAACGCAAAACTCTCTGCGGCGGCGATCAGTATGCAGGGCGCGAAGACTCTTTACTTAATCCGATGACTGAGGCGGCGAAGATTCGAGCATTCTTCGTTCATCCTCAATGGGCATGGCGAGGCATTGGCAGCGTGATTCTGGAAGCCTGCGAATCTGCGGCTAAGGCGGAAGGATTTCATCGCCTGGAGATGGCGGCGACGCTTAGCGGTGTCGAATTCTATAAAGTGAAAGGCTACGCGGAATTGGAGCGGATGACCGTGCCGCTGCCGCTGGGAGACGGGTTGCCTGTCGTTAGGATGGGGAAAGATATCTAGCGCGATTCTCCCTCTTTATTCTGTCTTAAGTCTTACGATTGCGCGATGTTTATCTCAGAAGTCGACGCGCACACCTAATTGCGCGGCGAAGGGGATTCCTACTGTGGTGCCGGGGCCGAAGAAGTCTCCTAATGCTCCGCCGGGCTGGCGCAACTGGTTGATGCTGGTAATGGGAGTGGTTGCGGTGCAGGCGGAGTTGGCGCAGAGACTGGTGATGTTTCCGGCTGCGGCTTGGGCTGCGGGCACGGGCAGCACGGCAATGTTGGTGACGTAATTCGCGCCGGGATTGTTGCGGTTGAAGAGATTGAAGAATTCAGCGAAGGGCATGACACTCACGCGCTCTTTAATTTTGAACGGACGGCTCACGCGCAGATCGGCCTGGATGTAAGGCGTGCCGCGCACTTCGTCCAAAGATTCGGGAACGCCGTTGACCGAAATGCGGCCGCTATTATCGGCGAGAGTGATCGTGAGCGGTCGAGCCGACTCGGCTTGCGTGATGGTGGAGAGTTCGAAACCGCCGGGAAGCAATACGAGGCCGGCGAGCACGAAGCGGTGCGTGACATCTTCCCCGGATGGGCCATAGTCGCCGGGGCCGAAGGGATTGAGCGGATTGCACACGCCGTTCACGTAATCGAAGAGTTCGCCGAGAACGCATCCCCAGGTTTGCGCGCGGGAGAGCGTGTAGTTGGCGACCAGGCTGAAGCGCTTGTCCCAGTTGCCTTGCAGATGCAGCATGAGTGAGTTGTAGCTGGAGCGATTGTCGGAGTGGAAGACGTTGAGCGCAGGCACGTTGCCTTGGTCTGCGGGGTCGGGCGAGAACAAGTTCACGCCGGGCGTGTATGAATAAGCGCGGTAGCCGTGATTGCCCTGCTCATGGGTATAGTCGGCGCTAAGCGTCCAATGCTCGTCGAAGGCGTGTTGCACGCCACCGGTGGTGTGGATGGAGTACGGGGTCTTGTATCCGCCATCGATGATATTGCCCGAGCCGCCAGCGGGAATGCATCCCGCGCCAGTGAGAACATGATTGACGTCAGTGCAAGTTCCGGTGAGGCCGTTGACCGCTTGAAATGCCGTGACCCATCCGTTCTGGGCTAGGTCGTTGAAGAAGAGACCGAAGCCGCCACGGAAAACGGTCTTGCCACTGTTGCCCGGAGCGTAGGCAAAGCCGAGGCGTGGTCCGAACTGTTTGTGATCGTCGGTGGGTGTGCCCTTCAGCAGAGGAATTTGCAGAGCCTGCAAGGTGAGAAAAGCAGGATTGTCGGCTTGGCTGTTGCCGGAGGCGGTAAAGAGTCCGAACGTGGTTTCGTAACGCAGCCCGTAGTTGAAGGTGAGATGCTGCGTGAAGCGCCACGAATCTTGGGCATAGAGCGACAGGCGCTGAACGTTTTGCGAGAAGGTGCCATTGCTGGCAGGTGTGGTCGAGGCTCCGGCGTTGAGATCGGCAGTGAATTGCGCGGGATTGCCGATGTAGGACGTGGGGTCGTTGGGGAACGTATACAGCGTCTCTTGATTGCCGGCAAAAGCGCCGCTGAGCACAGGTTCGTGGATAAAGTTAATCCCGAATTTGGGCGCGTGGCGACCGGAAGTGTGGGTGACGTCGTAACGAAATTGATATTTTTCCTGGTTGCGAATGGCGGGGAATAGCGTGATCGGCGTGGCAAATTGATTGTCGCCGTAGGTTTCAAATCCGGAGACGGTCAGCGAAGTCGAACTGAACGGAAAGGCGAGAGCGAAGCCGAGATCGGAGTTGCGGGTTTGCGTGAGATGCAGTTCGCTGGCGTCGAACACGAACGTGCCCAGCCACGACGGACTGAACAGATATTGATTGCTGATGACCGAGTTCCAATAATTGTTGTGCGTAGTAAGTCCGGTGGAAGGCAGGGTGGCTTGTTGTACCAGCGCGTTGCGCGTGAGGTAACTGTCTTCGGAAGTGCGCCAGAACCATTGCGATTTGGGCGACTGCGTCCAATCGAAGCGGACGGAGCCGATGTAATCGCGGAACGGGATCGGCACATTTTGCGGAACTGCGATCGAGCTCACTCCCGGGATGAGGCCTTCCGAAGCGAGCTGCGCGAGTGCGTCGAATTGTGTCGTGCTGGCCGGGCTGTAGGCGATGCTGGCGTTCTCGTGAACGTATTCCAGCGAAGAGAAGAACCAGAGTTTGTCTTTGATGAGTGGTCCGCCGATTGCGCCGACATAGTTCTGCCGCGAGAAGGGCTGCTTCGGATTGGGCGCAGGATTCTCAATGGGGAAGCGGGCGTTAAGATCGGCCGCGCGTTCATAGAATGCGCCGTCGCCGTGCCATTGGTTGCCGCCGCGGCGGGTCGTGATGACGACGGATCCGGCCGTTGTGCCGCCGGTGTCGGCATCTTCTTGTGCGGTGCGGATGGCGAATTCTTGGATCGTGTCGGGCGAAAAATTTTGCAGGAATCCGCCGATGTAATCGTCGGAGTTGTCGCCGCCGTCGACGGAGAGTTCGTTGTTCAAGCCTGAACTGCCTCCGGTGGAGACTGCTGTGATGCGGGCCTTCGTCGGGTCGGATGGCTCGACTGGCTCAGTTCCGGGAGCCAGGTAGGCGATATTGGCAAAGCTGCGCGCGGCTAGCGGTAGTTCGCGCAAGTCGCTCTGCGAGACAGCGGTCTGATGGACAGCGCTGGCGAGATCCAAAGCCTGAGTAGTGATGGAGGAAGAGCGATCCTCGACGTTGACTTGTTCCTGCGGCACGGCGGGACGAAGCGTCACGCTGAGGTCGCGCACGGTACTCACAACGACGATCACTTTGGACTCGGCCAATGCGAACCCCCTGGCGTTGACGCGCAGGATGTAGGCTCCCGGGAGCAGGCCGTCGGCGCGAAATTCGCCACGATTGTCGGTGGTCAGGTTGCGCTGATCGGCAGAAGTATCCGAGGCGATTTGAATGTTGCCGGCAGCGATGCGCGCGCCGCTGGCGTCCTGAACGACGCCGCGAAGGCTGCCGCGATTATCCTGCCCGAGGGCGAAGATGCCAGTGATCAAAATAAGAACGGACAGTGCCAGCTTCGACTTCTGCGAGCTTGTGAAAATCATTTTAGTTTTACCCGACCAGGTTTGTCCCAAACGGAAGAGTTTGAAGTGGGAGAATCTTCCGCTGGCTGCGACTTGTTCGCCGCGGAACCTCAAGACAGGGAAGCTAGCGGCGAAAATTGAGAGTACTGCTGGGGAGCGCGTACTACCAGCGGTCGTAGTCGCAGTCGAGTGAAAAAACTTTCTTCTCTCTTGCGCTCGGGAGCGTTCGAGGAATAGTTTTGGGAAGTCAGAATAAAGTTGCCGCCCAAGCTTATGAAGAAAATCGTCAATCTGTTGCGACCGTCGCCCAAGAGCCAGCTTGGTCCATTGGAAGCCGAGATGATGCGGCTGCTTTGGCTGCGGGGCAATGCGACGGTGCGAGAACTGGTGGAAGATCGCAAGGTGAAGCAGGCCTACACCACGGTGATGACGACGCTGGATCGTCTGTATAAGAAGAAGCTGCTGGATAGGGAACCAGAGGGACGGGCGTTCCGTTATTCGCCAGCACTCACGCAGCAAGAGCTGGAAGCGGCGGCTGCGGGAGAGACGATTCGTCATCTGCTCAGCTCCAGTCGCGCAGCGACGGTTCCGCTATCGTATTTCGTCGAAGCAGTGAGCGAACACGATGCGGCTCTGCTGGATGACTTACAGCGCTTGCTCGATGCGAAACGGGCAGAGCTGAAGCAGGTTCGGGAGAAGCGCTGATGTTTGCGGCGCGTGGCATCGGAGTGGCGCTGGCCATTTTCCTGATTGTGTATTTGGCGTTTTCCCTTCTGATCGTGCGCTTCTGGAAGGGGCTGGACTCATGGTTCAAGAATTCTTCTGCGTCCGACTCCGCGAATTTTCTTTTTTGTTTGCGCGTAATGCCTTTTCTGGCGGCGTGCGCGGTCACCGTGTTCATCACGATTCCGTCGTTCTGGCTGCTGGAGCCGCGTGCGGGCGACGAGCCGGTGGGAACGGCACCGGTTACGTTGGCGATTGTGTGCGCTGTGGGCGTCGCGTTCGGCGTCGTGCGGGCGATCGTCGCTCAGCGGAACAGTGAGCGCACCATTGCTGAGTGGCTGGACGGATCTTGCTCACTGACCTCCAAGAAGTTTGAAGCGGGAGAAATTCCGGTGATCCAGACTGGCCCGCACGCTCCCAGTATGACTGTGGCGGGAATCAGTTCTCCGAAAGTGCTGGTTTCCGGCGCTGCGGTGAATGTTTTGTCGGAAGACGAGTTGCGCGGAGCCTTGCGGCATGAGATGGCGCATGTGCGGCGTTTCGACAACCTCAAGAAACTTGTTTTCCGAGCGCTATATTTCCCAGGTATGGCGGCGCTTGAAAAGGCCTGGTCGGAATCGGCGGAGATGGGTGCGGACGATTTTGCCGTGACCGAATTGCAGGATGCCCTGGATCTGGCTTCGGCGTTAATAAAGTTGTCGCGACTGGCCCCGGTGCAGTTTGCAGGATTGACGACCGGTTTGCTGCACAGTGCGACGGCACTTAGTGTTCGCATCGAGCGGTTGGTTTCCTGGGACAAGCGTTCGCACGAAGCCCAGCGCACTCGCTGGATGGTCGTGACGGCGCCGTTATTCGTGATTGCGGTTCTCGCTGGGGCAGGCTACAGCACAATTCTGATTGATATGCATCGCCTGACGGAGTGGCTGGTCCGTTAGTTGGTTTCCTCGCGGCGGCAATCCGCGGAATTCCTTGCAGATCATTCGTAATCCTTACTTCATCCCAATCGCACAATAACGTCTTTACTTTAGGGGAAATAGTTCCGCTAATCTCCATGAGTAGCCAACTGCCGGGTGTCAGCGCAACTTGCGCTTGCGGAATTAGTCGCTCGATGATTTCTGTGCCGGAGGGGCCGGCGAATACAGCATGGCGAGGCTCGAATTCTAGGACTTCAAGCTGCACTGCGTCTTCCTCGGATTCGCCGACGTAGGGCGGATTGGAAATGACGAGATCAAAGCTGGCTGCTGGGAATCCGGCCAGAAGATCTCTTTCGTAAAACTGAATGCGATTCGCGACGCCGAGCCGCTGCGCGTTTTCGCGAGCAAGCGAAAGTGCGGAGGATGAAATGTCCGTCGCGCTGATTTCGGCATCGGGCAATTCTTTTGCCAGGGTGATCGCAATGCAGCCGGAACCCGTTCCCACATCCACGATACGTGCGTGTGCAATTTGTTTAGCTCGGGGTAACGCGGACTCGATCAGATGTTCCGTCTCCGGGCGCGGGATGAGAACAGCGGGAGTGACGAGAAAGTCCAGTCCCCAGAACTCTTGATGGCCGGTGATGTATTGAATGGGGCAGCCTTCTCGCCGTCGTGTCAGTGCTTCGTTGAAGCGGACGAGCTCTTGTGAAGTGAGGTCGCGTTCAGGGTGGGAATAAAGATGAGCGCGGTCGCATTCCAAAGCAAACATCAAGAGAGTTTCTGCGTTGAGTCGTGGCGATCCGACCCTGGCGGCGGTAAGCGATTCGATGGCCGACGTGAGAGCTTGCCTGAGTTGCACGTTACTTCGACGGCTCGACGAAGACGGCGGTTCCGTAGGCGAGGACTTCGGTGACTCCCTGCATCACTTCGGTGGCGTCGTAACGCGCGCCCACCACGGCGTTGCCGCCGATTTCAGCGGCGTGTTGCAGCATGAGGTCGAAGGCTTCGGCTCGCGTCTTCTCGCAGAGATTGGTGAGCAGCGTGATGTTTCCGCCGAGAATGGTCTGCAATCCAGCGCCGATGGTGCCGAAGATGGAGCGCGAACGGACCACGATGCCGCGCACCACTCCCAGGGTGCGCGTGACTTTGAATCCATCCAATTCAAACTGCGTGGTGACCATGTTGTGCGCCACCATGCGTCCGGGTGCGCTGTAGCTCGCCATGCTCATGTTAGATCTCGCTTGCCTGAAGCTGCTTGCGCATAACCTTATTCCAATTCTGCACGAATCACAAATGCTTTGCTGTCGCGGTCATAGCTGATCCGTAGGACATTCGGCTTGCAACAGACCTGGCAATCCTCGATATAGGATTGGCGGCTGCCGGCGCTTTCGTCGACGACGGTTTCGTTCCATTCGCCGCAGCTCGCGCATTGAAATCCGGAGGGGTGCATGATTGAGCTAATACTCTGAGGTCTATAATTCCGTCTTGCCCGCGGACGGATTTTGAGAACGACACATTGAAAGCGCTGCTTCAGAATACATTTCGGACTGGCACTCTCACGAGCGGGGATGCTCGCGCCTACATCTTCCTGTTTTTACTGGCGAGCTGCGCCGCTTTTGCCGCGGAGCCGCCATCGCCGCCGACATACGGCGTCCGCATGCAAACGGAGTCCATCGCGATGAAAGACGGCGTCCACTTGGCCGCGACTTTATATATGCCGGATGGCGCCAAGGTGGGCGAGAAATTTCCAGCTCTGCTTGAGTATCTTCCCTATCGCAAGGACGATGACACGGCGGCAGAAGACTATGGGAAGCATGCGTATTTTGCGCGGCGTGGTTATGTTGGCGTACGTGTCGATATCCGCGGATTCGGTGCCAGCCAAGGCGCGCCGCCGGAGCGCGAGTATTCCGCGCAGGAACAGGCCGACTGCGAGGAAGTCATTCACTGGCTGGGGACGCAGCCCTGGTCGAACGGGAATGTTGGCATGTTCGGAATTTCATGGGGTGGATTCAGCGCTCTGCAGATGGCGATGCGGCGTCCGCCGGAATTGAAGGCGATCTTGGCGGTCGACGCTACTGCGGAACTATTCCATGACGATGTTCACTACATCGACGGCATGGCACACGTGGATGAGTTTGAACTCAACATGGATATGGCTGAAGGCTGGACAGGAGCCCCCGACTACACGCTCGACGAAAGAGTGCTGGGTCCGCGCTTCGATGCGCCTCCGTGGTCTCTGCTTTATTTGAGACATCAGCGAGACGGCGAGTTTTGGCGTAGCGTGGTCAAGCCGTATAGCGAAATTCAAATTCCTTGTTTTCTGATTGGCGGATTGTTCGATGGCTATCGTGACAGCATTCCCGACATGCTGATGCAGACGAAGGCGCCGATCAAGGCGATTGTTGGCCCGTGGAATCACACATATCCGAATGACGCTGTGCCGGGTCCGCAGATCGAGTGGCGGGATCAGGCGGTGCGGTGGTGGGATTATTGGTTAAAGGGCCGCGATACTGGAGTATTGCAGGATCCCCGCTTGGTGATTTACATGCAGCACTGGCACCCGCCCGATCCGAACTTGGAAAGTGTTCCCGGAGAGTGGCGTAAGGAAGATTCATGGCCGCCACCTGAGACTAAGAACACGACGTGGTTTTTGCAGACGAATCATACCTTGGACAGGTCCGCTAGCGATACGGCTACGCATCGGCTGAAGTACATTCCGACGGTTGGCGTGGGCGCAGGATTTTGGTGGGGGGAGTTGTGGAGCGATCAGCGTCCGGTGGACGCGTTCAGTTTGGTTTACGATTCAGCGCCGCTGAAGGAGGATCTGGCAATGCTGGGGCGTCCGCAAGCTTTGTTGCAGGCGTCCGCGGATGCGCCGCTGGCGGATTGGTTTGCACGCTTGTCCGACATCGCGCCGGATGGAACGGTCACGCAGATCACGGGAGTTGGGCTGAACGGCGCACAGCGCGATGGCATGAGCGATCCGAAGGATTTGCAGCTGAGAAGAACTTATTCGCTGGATTTAGAAATGCATTTGGCGTCGTGGGTTTTTCCGAAGGGGCATCGGATTCGTGTCGCGATTTCGAATGCGTTGTGGCCGATGGTACTGCCCACGCCGTTTTCGATGACGACGGCTCTTGAGATTGGCGGTGCGTCCGGCTCCCGGCTAGTTTTACCCATCGCTCCTCTACACGGAGTGGCCGCGCCTGCATTTGCTGCTCCTGAACCGTCAGAGGAGAGGAGAGATATTCAAACTGTCGGCTTTCCGTGGCCGGGTAACTGGACGGTGGAGCGCGATGAGGCGCGGCAGAAGACGACGGTCCACTGGAAAGGAAAGTATGGCAGCGTATTTCCATGGGGCAAAGAAGACGACACCGAGGCTATGACTTATGAAGCTGAAGATGCGCATCCAGAAAAGAGTTCGGTACAAGGCGAGGCAGAAAGCACGTTCGCGCTTAAGGACAGAACCCTTGTTTGGAGAGGTCACTTATCGGTGACTACGGATCGCGGGAACTTCTATTACAAGTACACTCGGGAGCTGCTGAAGGACGGAAATATTATCAAGACAAAGACTTGGGACGAAGTGATTGCGCGGGATCATCAGTAGGCCAAAAGTCCTGCGCGAGATGCTTGCTCGGATTTAAAAAATACCATTAGATTTGGAGTACGGAGGAGTTTTGCATTTTCGTAAGTTTGCTATCGTTCTAGCTATGAGTACCGTCAGCCTGTCGCAGATTTTGCCTGTGCCTAAAGCGATCACCGACCCTAAGCAGGTTCCGGTGAAACCGAACGCCCAGGTGGAGCAGAGCCAGCAGAGTCTTTCGATCGAAAAGCTCTACATGACGCGCCAGGTGGGCAGTCCATCGTGGTCGCCGGATGGCAACACGGTCGTTTTCGTGAGCAACATCAGCGGTCGCAATAACCTGTGGCTGGTGCCAGCGGAGGGTGGCTGGCCCACTCAATTGACGGTCAGCGATCAGCGGCAAACGCAGCCGACGTGGTCGCCCGATGGAAAATGGATCGCCTACATTTCCGATTACGATGGCGACGAACAGTGGGACATCTTTCTGGTTTCGCCTAAGACCGGGCAAGTCGTTAACCTGACCAGCACACGAGAGATCGCCGAGCAGGATCCGACCTGGTCTCCAGACGGACGCTACCTTGCCTACACCGTCAAGCCGAAGACTTCTTCGGTGTACGAGATTGATATGTATGACATGGTTCTGCGCGACATTAAGCACATCACAACCGGCACGACGGATGATCGGATGAATGAGAATCCCATCTGGACGAAAGATGGAAAGTCGATCATCTATACGCAGAGCCAGGCCAAGGGCACGGATTCGAATGTATTCGTTACCGACGTGGCGACCGCTAAGAGCACGCTGCTGACGCCGCATGACGGGGAACAGCTTTATCGCGCCGATGACGTGTCGCCCGATGGCAAGCAGGTTCTGATAACGTCCGATGCGGCAAACGGATATGAAAACGTCGGCCTGCTCGAAGTCGCGACGAAAAAAATCGCGTGGCTCACCAAGGACAAGTGGGAGATTCACGGGGAAAGCTTTTCTCCGGATGGCAAATCTCTGACGTGGACGGCGAACGTGGACGGCGACACGAATATTTATCTGCACACGCTTGCCACCAACAAGACGACTATGATGCCGCTGCCCAGAGGTCTGAATGAGCCAGCGGGCGGGCAGTCTCCGTTCTCACGCGATGGTTCGCGCCTGATGTATTACCACAACGGCCCCAACGCGCCGGGCGATCTTTGGATTTACCAATTGGCGACCGGAAAATCCCACCAGATTACGCATTCTCTGATCGCCGGCATTCGCTCCGAAGATATGGTTGAGCCGTATCTGGTCCACTATCCCAGCAAGGACGGCAAGTGGACAATTTCCGCGCTGCTCTATGTTCCTTACAACATGCAGCGCAACGGACAGAACGCTGCGGTTGTCTATGTGCATGGGGGGCCAGCGTCGCAAGCCGTGAATTCGTTTGATCGTTTCATCCAGCACATCGTCAATCAGGGCTACATGGTAATTGCGCCGAACTATCGCGGCTCGACCGGCTACGGAAAGGAATTTCAGCAGGCGAATTTGTCCGACATGGGCGGCGGTGATTTGCAGGATGTTATCGCCGCTGCGGATTGGATTAAGCAGACCGGCTTTCTCGATCCGAAGAAAGTCGCACTCATGGGACGCAGCTACGGCGGCTACCTCACCATGATGGGCGTCACCAAAGCGCCGGATGAATGGGCCGCGGGCGTGCCTATTGTTCCATTCGTCAACTGGTTCACCGAAATAGAGAATGAAGATCCAGTGCTGCGGCAGTCGGATTTGGCGACGATGGGCGATCCGGTGAAGAATAAGGCTCTATTCGAAGATCGTTCGCCGATCAACTTTATCGGGAAAATCAAAGCGCCATTGCTACTGCTGGCGGGCGCGAATGATCCACGCTGTCCGCATAGCGAGGCGCAGCAAGTGGCGGATGCGATCAAAAAGCGTGGTGGGGTGGTCGAATACAAGATGTATGAAAACGAAGGTCACGGCTTCGCGCGTGTGGAAAATCAGATTGACGCCTATAAGCGCGTCTCGGACTTTCTGAAGGCGCACGTGCCGCCAGCGAATTGCGGCTGCACGCTGGAGTAAGCTCTACGGGTCATAAACGCCGTTGCCGAAGCCGGCTCTGCGCGCGGCTTCCTGCATTTCTTCCAATTGCTTTTGCGCTGCTTCCAACTGTTGCCGCATCTGTTCGACGCGCTGCTGCTTCTCCGCCTGGCGTTCATTGTGCTGCGCGGTGTTGTACGCGATGTTCGATGTTGCGTAGTGAACCGACGCATTCAGCGCGTCCATTTGCTTTTGCAGGTTGGCGACGTTTTTCTTCTGCGCCAGAATTTGCGACTTGTACATCTTGGCAGTGGCCTCGCTCCTGTCAGCGGAAGGCTTGGCGTAATTCTGGCTGTGAGACTGCCGCACCGGTTTGTCATCATCGTCCGGGTCATGGACGATGTCTGCGTTGGTAATCACCTTGGGACTGTCCGTTGTTTCCGCCGCTTGCTGGGCCCGTTGCTGGCGAGCGAAGTCGCCGAGGGATTGTCCTGCGGAGATTGATACAAGGCTCAGCAAGCTTATCGCGATGGATGCAAGTCGCATAAGAAATCTCTTCGAGAAGATGTTAGTAGGACTCGATAACAGGGGGGAGTTACGCAGGTACAGGGCCAGATGCCGTGTCTAGCGTACGGATTGGACGATGCTCTCGACCAGTCCTGGGATCGTGTAGATGCGGGCTTCGATATCGACCGGCAGGCCCAGTTCGCGCAGCGTGGCACTTGTCACCGGGCCGATGGACGCGAATCTCAGAGTGCCCGACCTAGGGTTGCTTGTCAGCGCGGCGAAGTTTTTCGCCATCGAGGAACTGGTGAACGTCGCGATGTGCGGGCGGCGCTGAAGGTCGCTCAAGAGTCGGCGCAGTTCGGCGCGCGATGTTTTCGGGACGCCGGTCTCATACGCCTCGACGACATCGACCTTCGCTCCCAGTTTGCGCAGTTCACGCGGGATTACATCGCGGGCAACTCTGGCGCGCACTAGCAGTACGAGTTTTCCGCGAACCTTGCCCTTTAAACTTTCGACTACCGATTCGGCGACATATTCCTTCGGAACGATGTTTACTTCCAGTCCAAGTTTCTTTATGTCCCTTGCCGTAGCCGGACCGATGGCGGCGATGCGCAAGTGCTTGAGCGAGCTCGATTTCAGATTCAGTTGTTCGAGTCGCCGCGCGAGCGCCTCAACTCCGTTCACGCTGGTGAGAATCAGCCAATCGTAAGCGGACGCTTGTTTGAGTGCAGCGTCAAGCGGTTCATAGGATTTCGGCGGGCGAATCTCGATCAGCGGAATTTCAATCAC
>Ga0302320_10012950_pt1 | contig 17463 bp, 8 predicted proteins | sample Bog_T0_3_FD_202130 | JGI IMG/M metagenome (GOLD analysis project Ga0302320, IMG submission 202130) | Peat permafrost microbial communities from Stordalen Mire near Abisko, Sweden - Bog_T0_3 | ecosystem: Environmental > Terrestrial > Soil > Wetlands > Peat | place: Sweden: Abisko, Stordalen Mire...
CATTGCGCTCACCAATGGAACCGCTTCTCTGACGGTCCCAGCCGGGTCGCTGACTCCCGGTTTGTACACAATTGCCATCAACTACGTGCCCGATGCGGCCAGTTCGGCCGTTTACACATCCAGCGTGGCAAAGACCAACATCACTGTCACGTCGACGATCTTGAACGTGCCCAACATGACGGTGACTCCAGCAGCGCCTGCCGTTTCGCAAGGGCAGCCGCTGTCAGTGACGGTGGCTCTGCTCGGGGCAAACGGCGCGCCGGCGCCCACGGGAACGATCACGCTCGAAGTCGGCAACTTTACTTCGCCGGCTGCCGTGATCAGCAGCGGCACTGTCACCATCACCATTCCAGCGAATACGCTGACCATCGGCACTGACCTGTTAGCGGCCTTCTACACTCCTGATTCTGCAAGCGCCACCATCTATGTTCCTACGGAGGCTTCCGGAGCTGTGTCGGTTAGCGCAACTGCCACCAGTTCAGGCGCGTCACCGGCAGACTTCGGGTCAATCGGGATTGGCACGACGAGCGCGCCGCAGGCGGTTACTTTGACGTTCCCCAGCAATTCGACGCCGGCCACTCTGATCGCCACCACCCAGGGAGCCATGGGTAAGGACTTTGCGATCGTCGCGGGCGGCAGTTGCGGCGCTGGCGTGAATGTGGCCGCTGGCCAAAGCTGCACTCTCAATGTGACGTTTACGCCTGCATTCGCCGGGCTTCGCAACGGTGCGGTTGTGGCGCTCGACGGCAGTGGCCAGACGCTGGCCTTGACCTACATCCACGGCAGCGGGACCGGCGCCCAAATGACCTTCCAGAGCGACTACGACTACGCGTACTACGGCATTTATGCGACCAATAACCCATTCAGCTTTACCACCCTGAGCGATGGATTCTCTCATCCCAATGTCGCGGTCGATGGCGCCGGAAATGTCTTTGAGGCCGACCTGGGTACCGGAGCAGTCGAGGAGATTCCCGTTGGGTGTACGAACGCAAGCTGCACGATTACTGTTTTGAAAGCTTTCTATGGTCCGTCCGCCCTTGCTGTCGATGGCGCAGGCAACATCTTCGTCACCGAGGTTGGCAACGGCGACGTCAAGAAGATTCCGCTGGGTTGCAGGTCCTACAGTTGCATGCAGACCATCGGCTCAGGCTTCAATCAGCCGTATGGGCTCTTTGTGGACTCGAGCGGCAATATCTTCGTAGCCGACACCTACAACAACGCGGTCAAAGAGGTTGTGGCGGCGGGCGGCTATACCACCATCAACACGCTGGCCACGGGGCTTGATCTGCCCTGGAGCGTGGTCGTCAATGCGGGGGGCGACCTGTTCGTCGCAGAGGGCGGCGACCAGTGTACGGAGTTCATTCCTGGGTCGTGCACCACCATCAACACGTCGCTGCTTGAGATTCCTGCCGCCGGCGGTTACAAGACCGTCAACACGCTGGCTTCGGGCGTCTTCGGCAAGCCCTTTGGCCTGGCCATTGACGGGGGCGGCAATGTCTACGATGCAGACTATGGCGACACTTGTGCCGATGAATTTACCGCAGGTTCCGGATACACGACAGCCCGCAGATTATGCTCAAATACGCTCCTGGTCTTCCCTGAAGGCATGGCCGTGGACAGCAGCGACAATCTTTATCTCGATGATGTCATCGAGGGCAAAATCTACAAGATGGACTACGTCGATCCGTCCGCGATCACGTTCAAGACAGCAACGCTGCAAGGCGTGTCAGACGTGCAGGACGGGCCGCAGCTTGTCTCGATCCAGAACAACGGCACCGCTCCCCTGACATTCAGTTCGATTGTCTTGTCCGATTCGTCGTTCACGTTCGACAAAATCACCACCTGCTCCGCTGCCACGCCGCTCGCGGTGGGAAGCTCCTGCTACCTTGCCTTGGACTATCTTCCCACCAGAAGTGGCCCCATCAGCGCCACGATCACCCTTGTCGACAACAATCTGAACCAGAACGCGGCAACGCAGGTCATCCAAATTACAGCCGTGGCCCTGGCGCCCGCGCCCGTCATCCTGACCAATCCGGCGAACCCCACCACGGCAACCACGGCCACGTTTACCTTCGGCGACACGCAGACTCCGGTCACATTTGTCTGCAGCATCGATTCGCTGCCCTACTCTGCCTGCGCGAGCCCCGCCACCTACTCAGCCCTGGGCGGGGGGCCTCATGCCTTCCAGGTCAAGGCAAAAGACTTTGCAGGCAACCTAAGCAATCCTGCAATCTACAACTGGCTGGTCAACTCCATCGGGCCGCCGGCTCCCATCATCACTTCCGCTCCGGCATACATCACAAATGACGACACCGCGACCTTCGCATTCACCGATTCGCAATCAGGGGTCAGCTATCAGTGCAGCCTTGACGGCACTGCCTTTGTGGCCTGCTCGAGCGGCGTCAGCTACTCGGGGCTGGCGGGGTTCCCCAACAACTACAATATCGTGACGAAACGCCATACGTTTGCCGTCAAAGCGATGGACGGTTCGGGAAATTTCAGCCCGGAGACTATCCGCGCCTGGACAGACATCAGCGTTCCAATGAGCGCCTACCCGGTGGACTTTGGGCTGGTGCCTGTCGGCCAGACGTCGAGCCCGCAGAGCGTGACCTTCAACTCGACATTCTCCGATTTGACGGATGGGGGTCCTATCGCCACCCTCGAGGCCGTGACCAACGGTGTCGCTGGCCTCGACTTCACCGTTACCGATCCTGGTACCTGCGCAGTGGGAACTTCACTGCCTAAAGGCGCCACCTGCACCCTCAAGGCGACCTTCACACCAAAATATCCAGGGCAGCGCAAGGGTGCGGTATGGCTCTTGGACGCCTCAGGCACTGCCATCGCCGAGGCTTACCTCCAGGGCACCGGAACCGCGCCCCAGGTCACTTTCGCTCCTTACTCCACCGTGATCTATAGCATTCTGCCACCGCAGAACAACCCTAACCCAGGTCTCGATCTCATCGCACCGGCGACCGACGTTGCTGTCGACGGCGGGGGCAATGTCTATGCGACGGACGAATACATTGGCAGTGTGGATGGAACGGTGCTCGTCAGCGAAGGAGACATCTGGAAATTCCCAGTAGGCTGCACGAGCGGAACGTGCGACACGTCGGTTGGCAAGACGCTTTTCCCTATAGACCTGAAGATGGATGGTGCAGGCGTTGTATGGATCAGCAGCTACGAAGTCCCTCTCAGTGATCTCTTCACCATCGGCGGTAACTCCTTCTACCTGTCTGAATGCACCGATATTCCTTCATCGGTCTATGGTTTCCGTAGCACTGCAATCGATGCCGCGGGCAACCTTGCCTTGTTAGGCGGCGGCCTGCTGCAGAGCTGCTACACGAACCTGGGCGTGGGCCAGACGAGCCAGACGGTATCTTTTGATTTCAGCACCTACACGCCCAGCCTGGCCATTGACCCGCAAAACAACTTCATCGTGGCCGACACCGGCAACAACGCCATCAAGCAAGTGCTGTCCTCAAGCGGGTATACCATTGACCGCTCCATTGGCAGCGGCTTCAACGCTCCGGCCGGAGTGGCATCGGATGCTTACGGCAACATCTACGTCTCCGACAGTGGCAATAACGCGATCAAGGAGATCATTGCGGCAAGCGGATACACCCAGGTGCAGACCCTGGCATCGCTGGGCTCCGCAGGTCCCACTCCTGTACACCTTACGGTCGATGCCCTTGGGAACGTCTTCTTTGCCTCTACCAACCTGTATGCTCCGAGTTCCAGCACCACGCTGACCGGCCAACTGATCAAGCTGGACTTCTCTGACGCACCGGCCCTCACCTTCCCAACCCCAACGAAGATCGGAACAACGGACACCACCGACGGTACTCTCACCGCAACCGTGAACAACAGCGGCAATCAGCCGCTGACCATCACCGGACTGGCGCTTTCGAATACCAATTTCAGTCTCGACTCCAGCAAGACTACCTGCTCCACCTCAGCTCCGGTTGCAGTGGGTGGCAGTTGCACCGTGGGCTTGATGTTTACACCCAACGGCAACGGCGCATTGACAGGCACACTCACCCTCACTGACAACGAGCTCAATGCGGCTGGCACCACCCATCAATTCGCACTCTCCGGAACGGCCTTCACGACGCAAACCGCATCCACGCCGACGGTGACGGTGACGCCGAATCCCAGCAGCATCACCACCGCGCAGAGCGATACGGTTAGCGTGACGGTGAGCGGCAAGAGCGGCAGCCCGACACCCAGCGGCACCGTTTCGCTGATCGGCGGCAACTACACATCGGCAACCGTAACGTTGAGCGGCGGCAGCGCCACCTTCACTATTCCCGCCGGTGTTCTTGCCGTCGGCAGTACCACCGTAAATGCGGTGTACACCCCCGACACAGCCTCTTCGACGACCTACGGCGTTGGTGCGGGCAGCGCGTCGATTTCTGTTTCGGCTATCACCACGAGCACGCCCACCGTCACCGTGACGCCGGCGCTTCTGGACATCACCGGCCAGCAAAGCCTGGCCGTGACGATCGCCGTCAGCAGCGGCGGCGGCAATCCCGTGCCCACTGGAACGGTCACGCTCTCCGGCGGCAACTTCAGTTCGCTGGCCGTGGCGCTCACCAACGGCACCGCTATCATCACCATCCCTGCCGGCTATTTGCCCGGTGGCTCAGACACGCTGACCGGCTACTACACCCCCGACTATGTGTCGCAGCCCAACTACAAGAGCGCAATCGGCACCGGCCAGGTCTCTGTTGAATCTGCGGTCAAGAACACGCCGGCAGTGATGGTTACCCCGGCTTTGTCCGCCATTCAACCTTCGCAATCCGTGCAGGTCACTCTGCAGGTGGCCGCCACAAGTGGCAATTCCACGCCGACTGGGACTATCGTTCTCAGCAGCGGCAGCTACTCGTCCGCGGCGGCTGTCCTGGCCCATGGCAGCGTCGTTCTTTCCATCCCGGCCGGCGCACTTGCCGTGGGCAGCGACACGCTTACCGCCAGTTACACGCCTGACGCTGCGAGCAGCCTGACATTCACCAACGCGTCAGGCATAGGTTCGGTCACCGTCGGCTCGGGATCGGCACAAGAAATCACGCCGACTGTGACCGTAACGCCGGCTCCGACGAGCATTACGACAACGCAGGCCCTTACAGTTACCGTCGCTGTCAGCGGCGGTTCCTCACAACCAACGGTCACCCATAGTGTTCATGCGGCTGTTGCGAGGGCTGAGGCTAGCGGTAATCCAACGCCCACCGGATCAGTGATAGTTACCAGCGGAAGTTATACCTCAGGCGCGACAACACTAAGCGGCGGCAGCGCGATGATTGCTGTGCCCGCCGGGTCGCTGGCGACGGGGACAGATACACTGACCGCTACTTATACCCCGGATTCGGGCAGCTCATCGACTTATAACGGCGCAACGGGGACGAACACCGTGAACGTAACAGCGGCCACGGTGCAGGTCACGATCGGAACCAGTCCCACAGGGTTGTCGTTTACCGTGGACTCGACCACTTACAACAGTGCGCAGACGTTGAGCTGGACTGTCGGTTCCACACACACCATTGCTACCACGTCTCCACAAGTGAGCTCGGGGACGCAAAACACATTTGCTTCCTGGTCCGATGCCGGAGCGCTTTCGCACTCGGTAACGGCTGCGTCGAGCGTGACAAGTTATACGGCCAGCTTCAGCACGGCTTATCTGCTGACTCCCTCCGCCAATCCATTGGCCGGCGGAGGGGTAACTCCCACCGCGGCCACTTACTACCCCGCGGGCACGGTCGTTAGCCTGACTGCCACGCCTAACTCGGGTTATAACTTCAGCGGCTGGACGGGCAGCGTAGCCAGCGCAGGCAGCGCCTCAACCACCATCACCATGAACGCGCCGCAAAGCGTCACCGCTAACTTCACGCTGGCAACATCGGCGATTGCAACGCTGACGCCGCCGACGCTTACTTTCACAGCAGTGACGGGAGCAACCAGCGCCTCTCAAGTTGCCACGCTCACCAACATCGGCACAGCCACGCTGAACATCACCGGCATCAGCATCGCCGGCACCAACCCGAGCGACTTTACCATCGCCACTGGCGCCAACGCCTGTGGGACGTCCCTGGCCGTCGGGGCCAGTTGCTCCATCTACGTGACGTTTACGCCAGCCACGGCCACAAGCTTCGCCGCAACCCTCATGGTGGCCGACAACGCCACTACGCAGACGCCGAGTGTCGTTAATCATGTGCGAACGGAGGCAGCACAGGCCGGTTCAACGCAGACTATCTCACTTGTCGGCACCGGCACAGCCGCCGCTGCTCCGGCAGCAACGCTCACTCCGCCTACGCTCACGTTTACCTCGACAACAGGCACGGCTAGCGGAGCGCAAGTTGCCACGCTTGCCAACAGCGGCAACGCCGCGCTGACCATCACCGGCATCACCATCACCGGCACCAATCCAGGTGACTTCGCGATCACTACGGGAACGAATGCCTGCGGAACGTCATTAGCCGCGAGTTCCAGTTGCTCCATCTATGTAACGTTCACACCTGCATCGGCTACCAGCTTTGCGGCCACGCTCTCTGTTGCCGACAACGCATCCGGCTCACCGCAAACGACAAGCTTGAGCGGCACCGGCACGGCCGCCACTGCTCCAGCAGCAACGCTCACACCGCCTGTGCTCACGTTTACCTCGACAGTCGGCACGGCTAGCGGGGCCCAAGTTGCCGCGCTTGCCAACAGCGGCAACGCCGCGCTGACCATCACCGGCATCACCATCACCGGCACCAATCCAGGTGACTTCGCGATCACTACGGGCTCGAATGCCTGCGGAACGTCATTACCCGCGAGCTCCAGTTGCTCCATCTATGTAACATTCACACCTGCATCGGCTACCAGCTTTGCCGCCACGCTCTCAGTTGCGGACAATGCATCCGGCTCGCCGCAGACAACCGCGCTCACAGGCACCGGTACCGCCGCGGTGACGCCAACCTTTACTCTCAGCTCGCCCACAGCGCCGCAGACCGTGCAGCCCGGCGGCTCAGCCACATACACCATCGCAGTTACACCACAGAACGGCACGTTCTCGAACGCAGTTACCTTCGCAGTCAGCGGGCTGCCCACCGGCGCAACGGCCAGCTTCTCACCGGCCTCAGTTACCCCGGGCAGCACGTCGGCTAACTCGACACTTACCATCCAGACCTCGGCAATCGCCAAGGCCGAGCCCGCGAAGAGCCTTCGATGGCCGCTGGCAGCACCTGTGCTGGCACTTATCGGCATCTTCTTCCTGCCCGGCAAACGCAGCCGCTGTTGGATCACAATGGGCATTCTGCTGCTCGCATCGCTCGGCGCAGTTACAGCCTTGACCGGATGTGGAGGCGGCTTTGGGTTAGTCAAGGTTATAACTCCAACGAGTTATAACATCACAGTCACCGGAACCAGCGGTAGCGAACTACAAACCACCACCGTGCAGCTTACGGTTCAGTAATAAGGAGACCACAATGCGACTCAGGATCAGATACCAACTCGCCCTGTTGTTGACCGTCGCCGCGGTCTCCGCTGTGCCGGCCGGTGCACAAGCCGCCTCAGGCCAGCCCTCAACCACTGACCCGAAGCCCTACCGCGCAGAGATCGCCGGTGGCTATACCTATGTCCACAGCAACGTGCCGCCGGGCGGTTGCGGCTGCTTCAACATGAGCGGCGGCAACGGAACTTTCGCATGGTTTCTACCCTCGGCCAATCCTGCCAAGTTGGGCAGCTTCGCGCTGGTCGGCGATGTCGCCATCACTCACGCAGGCACGGTCTCCGCATCAGGCGAAACGCTCACGCTGAGCACCTTCACCGCCGGCGCCCGCTACTTGCCCAGGCTGAATCACTCCCCGCTGCAACCCTTCGGCCAGGTGCTGATTGGCCTTGCGCACTCGAGCGGAAGCCTGGTGCAAGGAGCAAATCCCGGCGCAGCCAACGGCGGCGCGTCCTTCGCCTCAATCTTCGGCGGAGGCGCAGACCTCAAAGCAACACCGCGCATCTCCATCCGCCTCATCGAGGCCGACTACCTGTTCACCACCGTCGACAACGGAAGCAACAACCGCCAGAACAACCTCCGCATCTCTGCCGGAGTGGTGGTGCACTTCTGAGGAAGATGATTCGAGCAGGAAGCGGAGGCAGTCGCTTGGTTGCTAGGTACGCCATTAGCAAAGCTGACTTGGCAATAACACGGCATTGCGCCACTTCCGAGCAGAACGACTTCGCACATAGCGGAGTATCCGTCTGTCGACTAACATGTCTCTTAAAGTGAAGAGCGATTGCGGGAGGCGATCTCATGACCGCCTGATCTTGAGACGCGCTTTGATGGCGTGAGCCGAGGTCCATGCGCAAGCGGATTGGCGAACACTGACCGACCCACGGGACAAACTTTACACCGATCCGAATGAGACAGTTTGCAAGACTCCCAACGAGGCGCGCCACAGCCGATGCGGGGTTCAGGGCGGCCGAATCAAGCCTTTCGTGTGCTTTTGCTTAGTCGACCTGTTGTAAGCTCTACTTCATCCCCGGGCCCTCCGAACCTCTGTTCATTCCAAGGTTTGCCAAATGATGAATCCCCGTTATCTTTTTCGACGCGCTGTTTGCGGCCGCCTGCTGGCTTTGGCAGGCACTTTTCTGTTGGCATGTAACCTGACTGCACAAGCGAACCCAGTTCCGGCTCAGAGCCAGGAGCCTGCGCGTGACCAACTGCCAGTTGAGTCGCAGGTCAAATTGGACAAGCTGCAGACCGATCTAAAGGCTGCACAAATCGCACACGATGCCTGTTGCTCGCGGGCAAAGACAGAGCCGGAGAGGGGTTTCATTTGACTGTGGGCGATTTCAGAGATAACGAAAACCTGGCGCTTCGCAATACGGACCTGCTGACGCTTTCAGCCTGCGAGACCGGGATGAACAGTAACGCCGGCAATGGCCGCGAAGTGGATGGGTTGGGAACGATGGCGCAACTAAAGGGCGCCAGAGCGGTCATTTCGTCACTGTGGGAAGTAAATGACGCCAGCACCGGCCAACTCATGGGTGATTTCTACAAGCGTTGGGCCGACGGGGAAGGCAACGTGGCCAAGGTTGAAGCACTGCGCCATGCGCAGTTGGACCTGCTCCAGGGGAAGATGACGCCGAGCGCCAACGGACGGAATGGCCGGGGAGTTGAGGCGGACAATGGCGAGGGGGACGGGCCGGTGGGGTATGGACATCCTTACTACTGGGCGCCGTTTGTATTGATGGGGAACTGGAGGTAGCGGACCAGCCCTTCGATCCTGCCCAGGCTAACCAGGTTGGCTCACTGAGTCGCGCGTTGTAGCGGGACCTGCCCCGTCATCGCAACAAGCTTTGCGGTGACGTTGGGCGCAAGAGCACTCTTGTTTTCGCTGCTCAGGTTCAGCTGCCTTCGCTCCACGCTCTCAGCCTATGTCATTCCAGTGGGGTACTCAGGACGCTTCCTTTCCATCGAACATACTCTTCAAATGTGAATCCGGACCTTTCAGGCTCTCCAGGAATTCCGGCTCATTGATCAGACTACCCACCTCTCTCATTCTTGCCGGCGTTAGCTTCCGCCGAGACAAGGAGTCGATGCGCGATCTGAAGGCAGGAGCGGTACCCCATTGTGACTTACATCAGATTAATGATCAGCCATGAGTTGCAATTTGTTGCAAAGAGAGTGCGATGAATGGGTGCAAATTGCAGTGGGTTTGGCCGCGCCTATTCTGTTTTAAGATAACGTGTGCAATTCCTAATCTAAGGAACTTATAGCTGAGGCGTGTGATATAGATCACATCAGCGAGTAACTAAAAAGTCGCAATTATTTGCAACATGCGAGTGTGAGAATCGGATGCACACGGAAGATAGTCAGGAAAATCTTATGGATTCTTGCTAGATATTGTGTCCGATCCGTTGTAGCATTGGGCGTTGTCAGAGTTACCAGAGTTATGAGCGTCGGCTAGGGTCTTGGCGCAGGAGTTACAGCACATTCATTGCAAACCGGGGTAGTGCAGCTCAATTGACCAAGTTCCAGAAAACCAAGCCAAAGCAAGAGGTAGATCACAGTGCTGCGCCCTGAAGAGAGCACAGACCCCGAGGCCAGCGAAGATTCGGCCTGGTGGGCGGTCCATACACTCTACCACCACGAGAAGATTGTGGCGGAAATGCTGACTGCGAGAGGCGTGGAAGTCTTTCTGCCGGTGTATGACTCAATGCGCCGCTGGCGAGACAGGCGAGTGCTGCTCTCGTTGCCGCTGTTCCCTTGCTATTTGTTTGTACGTGGACGGAGGCAGCATCGCACAGCGATTGTGACGACCCCAGGGGTCCACGTCATTCTCAGCAACCGCGAGCAACCTTCAATCGTCCCGGATGCGGAAATTGAGGCGATTCGCAGAACGATTGATGGCCCGTTCCGCGTGGAACCTCACCCTTTCCTGCACTGCGGCGAGCGAGTCCGCGTGAAGTGGGGCAGCCTGGAAGGTTTGACCGGGATTCTCGTCAGAAAGAAAAACCTCTGCCGCCTGGTTCTCTCTGTGGAGATGCTTTCACAATCTGTTTGCGTGGAGATTGACGCCAACGATGTGGAGCCGGATTCAGCCGCGCGGCAACCGGATGACTGCCCGTAGGCGCGTCTCTGGTTCATGGTGAACCGCCGAACCGAGCACACGAGCTGGCTTGAAGAATACGCAAACAGGCAGTCAGCCGTGTGTCCGATCCAGCGGGCATGATCCGCGGCACAGCCGCCTACGACTTCAAGTGTGACAGCTCTTTCTTGATCTCTGCATTGGCGGGGTAGTTCGGCACCAACTTCAAAACCTGTTCAAAGTGCTGACGCGCCAGCGCCGACTGCTGAGTCTTTTCGTAGGCCCATCCAAGGTGATAGTGGATATCGGGATTCTCCGCCAGCTTGCTCTTTTCCTGCAACTGAAGCGCCTGCTGGAGGTAAGTCACTGCCATCGGGTACACACCCTTGCGGTAGTAGATCCATCCCAGCGTGTCGGCCACAGCGGGAGAATTAGGCATTCCTTTGCCTGCCGTCTGCGCAAGCCCCAGCGCAATATCCAGGTTCCCGCCGGTGCTGAGCATCAAGCGGGCAAGTTCATTTGAAGCCACCGGATCCTGGGTATTGATGGCCAGCGCCTTTTGGTACGAGTCCTCCGCCTTCTTCATGTCCCTCTTCGACTGATAAAGGTTTCCCATCAATATAAGAAGGCTTGGCTGGTGGGGGTTGTCATTGAGCGACTGCTCGCCGGTTGCGATCGCCTGGTCGAGTTCACCATGCGTGGCGCGCGTCTGCACCAGGTGAGTCAGGGCGTCGTAGTTTTTGCCGTCGAGGGATACAGATTTGGCAAAGGCCGCCTCCACTTCGCCAAGGTCCTTCTTATCGAGAAACAGAGCGCTTCCCAACATGTCGTAAAACATGCTGTTGTTCGGCGCCTTGGCGATCTGCGTTTTTGCCGCGGCCACAGCCTGATCCAATTGCTTTTGCGCGATGTATGCGCTCATCAGGCCGCGCAGCGCGTCGGACGAGTTCTGGTTCCGGTCAAGAGCATCCTGGTATGCCTTGGCCGCCTCGGGATACTGCTTCTCTGCCAGCCTCAGGTGCCCAAGATGGATGTAACCGATAGGACTCTGCGGCGCGACCTGGAGCGCCTTCTGCACGTCCGTCTCCGCATCGGAGAAGTGTTGCCGGTTGATGTTGGATAGCGCCCGCAGGGCGTAGCCATCGGGCGATCCGGGCTGCAGCCGGATCACCTGGGTTGCTGCGTCCTGAAGGGTGTTCATGTCGCCCAGGCGAATCGCCGCCCCGGCAAGAGCGCGCTCCGCCTCGGCCATATTGGGATTCAGCCGGATAGCCTCGCGCCACTCGCTCTCGGCGTGCTCGATGTTCCCCTGCTTCTCGTAGGCCACGCCCAATGAGAAGTGAGCCTGGCTGTTTTTCGGTTCGTTCTTGATCACCGTTTGCAAAGTCTGCGTCGCGCGGTCCAGGTCGCCCCAGCCGATCTGCATCTGGCTGCGAGACACGAGGGCATCGCTGTCGTTGGCGTCATTGCTCAGAATCTCATCGTTCAGCTTGCGCGCCTCGTCAATTCGATTTGTCTGGATCAGCAACTGAATGTATCGCTTCTTGATCTGCAGGTCTTTGGGGCGCTCCTTGTAGAGGGCGTCATATTCACCCACCGCCTTGTCAAGCTCTCCGGTGGCGTAGTAAAAGCTGCTCAATGCAAGATAGCTCGCCGGCTCGTGGGGAAGATCAAGGTTTGCCTGCTTTAGAGTTGCCTCCGCATCGGCCTTTTTGCCCTCGAAGAGCAGCAGCCGGGCCAGCGCTTCGCGCGGCTGCAGGACGCTCGGGTTGGCGATGATCGCGGCTCGAAACTGCTCCTCCGCATCGCTCTCGCGCTTTTGCGACGCGTAGAAGTTGCCCAGCATCATCCGCGCCTGCACGGCCTTGGGATTCAGCTCAATGGCCTTCCTGAAGCTGGCCTCCGCCAGATCAGGCTGCGCGCTGCGCTGCTGCAGCAGGGCCAGGTCAAGATAGAGCTCCCAGTGGCCGGGATCGACCGCGATCGTCTTTTGTATCTCCACAATGGCTTCGGGCAGCCTGTTCTGCGCGGCCATCAGGTTAGAAACAACGGAGTGGACTGCCGGATCGTCGGGCCGCTGCTTCGACAGAAGATCTGTTTGTTCCTTCGCCTTGTCGAACTGGTGCGCAAGGATCAGCAGGTTGGCCAGTGCGATACGCGCCTTATCGTCGTTGGGCCGAAGCTCGATGGTGCGCGACAGTTCCTGAAACGCGCGGTCCGGTCGTTGCAGCCGCAGGTAGCTCTGCCCAAGCTGAAAGTGCGCATCTGCGTATGCGGGATCGACCTTGATGGCGTTGGCGTACTGGATGGCCGCCTCTTCATATTGGCCATTTTGAAAGAACTGTTGTCCGCTGTCGTAGTACTTCTGTTTGCGCGCGTTGGAATTCAGAAAGCATCCCGGAAGAAGTACTGAGATCAGGCCAAGAGCCAGGATGTGACGCCAGTTGGAAGAGAGTCTCACTGAAGAAAACCTCGCGCTGCAGCGTCGTGCACAATCGCCGCGGCGACGCAATGCAGTTCGGACTCAATAGTAGCAAAGGAATTGCAAGCGCAGCCGAAAGCATTGCCTATCTGGCTCGTTGCGAGACACCATGGTAACTTCTTTGCTAACTCCTTTAGGTCGAGGACAGGTAACTCGCTTTGATCCACGATCGGAATATGTTGCAAGTTATTGCAACATGCTGCAAAAACTATCAGTCTTGACAACGCATCCAGCGGGGCTAGACTGACTTGGACGGAGACTGATGTCTAGCTCTCTCGCGTTTGTGTCGCCACGGTTCGGGACTGAACGTGCCGCTGTTTGCGAGAGGTCGCAATCACTGACGGTATTGACGTTTATCGAGATGGCATGAGGATTCAGGCAACAGAAGTGCGGTTCAGGCGCTATGGGCTGCTGAGCCCATCCGGGATGAAGATCCAGAGCGGATGCCCGCAAGGGACGATCCGGGAGGAAAGAAAATGAAAAAGCTTCCCTTGATATTGCTCGCGTTGGCCGCGGCATCGGCGCTGGCCCAGACGCCCATACCGGTGGCGAACTACAATTTCTCCATTCTCCCTTCAGGTGGCTTGCCTTATTACGGTGCGGCCGGGGGATCGTACAGCGTTGACTTAATCCCAGACTGGATAGAAAGCCCTGGCACTTCCGGTCAATATCATCCGGCGCAAGGTGCCGACAGTTTCCTTTTGGATCCATCTGACACTACGACGTGGGCCTTTTCCAACGCGGGTGCAGGGCCTTCAACCATTTCCCAGACTGTGGGTCCGACCGTTCAAGCGGGAGACACTTATACCTTAACGGTTGACATTGGCTACAACGGCGGAAACGGCGCGGGCTTTGATGGGAGTGCGGATCTGTGGATCAACGGCACTGCCTACGTCGCGACAGGCACCGCGCCGGCGCCTGGAAAGTATTCTACTTACACGGCCACTTACCTGGGAACCGTCGCCGATCAGGGACAATCGATCACGATTCAGTTGGATAGCACCGGAGCCCAGGGCGACTTTACTGACGTAGCCTTGACAGCGCCCGAGGGCGGCGCATCGTGGCTCTACCTGCTTCTGGCCGGAGCAGTAAGTTGCGGGGCCATGTTCTTTAGCCCCCGAAACAGAATCGGAAGCCGTGGATAGGCCAGATCTCCGCCTCCAGGAGATTCTGCTTCCGTAGGGAGAGGTCACGGCGACGTGACCTTTCCTTTTGCCCTCTCTTTCGCTGATCATGTTGCGAGATTCTGCAAGCGGAAACAGGATGTCCGCCCTTGAGACGGAGCAGGTTGAAAAATCTTGCAACATGCTGCAAAAACTATCAGTCTTGACAGCGGCTCGCCACGCGCTACGCTGATAAAGTCAGTCGGAGTGTCCCCTTGATTCGATTGAGCGGCGATCTGCTGTTGAGCACCTATAGAACGTTCTGATTGTCATCTCAGCCCATGCAACACACTGAGGAAAGAGGTTCTCGATGAGAATTCATAGACTGAATAAAGTTGCCCTTGCCATTGCTCTTGGAATTGCAAGCGCCGCCGTTGCCTCTGCGCAAATTGTCGCCAATGGCAATTTCACACCGCCGGCGAACTCTTCAGCCAACACGACGACCTACAGTGGCAACAATGGTGGGGTGAATCTCCCGCCCGCCAACGCTAGCGTCAATTGGTATGTGGGTTCGGGGCCTGGCGAGACCGCGAGCTTTGGCATGGATCCTGCGAACTTCGTTTGGACCTTCACAGCCACCAGTTCGAGCGACTGGATCAACGCGGGCGTCGCGGAAAACGGCTCCGCTTACGGTTTTGCCGCGCCTCCCAACGGGGTCGGCCAGATCGCTTTTCTGCAATCGTCAAACTACCTCGGAGGGTCAGGCGGAGCGATCTCTCAAATGGTTGATCTGACCGGCGGAGCCAGCAACGAGTATTCAATCTCGTTTTACCTGGATAATCGCCAGGCCAACGGGGCCACGCAGGTCCCCGTTACTGTCACCATCGGCGGCGTAGTATTCAATCCCGTGATGGGGGCCCAGGACGGCGACTGGACCGCCTACAGTGGCACCTTCACCGGCAGCGGTGATGAGACTCTCGAGTTTTCAGTCCCGGGCAGCGGGTATACCGACAGCACGGCTGGACTGGCCGAGGTGTCAATCTCTGTAGTCAATGCAGACCACCCTGCTCCTCTTTTATCCAATTTGACCGTCCCGGAAGGCAGCGCATCCTGGCTCTATCTTCTGCTGGCAGGAGCGGCAACCTTCGGCGCGATATTCTTGTCCCGGCGTGAAGGGCTCGCGAGTCGCACTGAGGCCTGATCTTCACTAACTTGAAATCCTGCTCCCTCCCCACAAAGGGCACGGCGACGTGCCCTTCCTCTTTGGAGTTGGCTCAAGCCAATCGTCGGCAAGCAAGAGGCCGCGCTGTCAGCTTCGTTCTGCTGCACTCGTATGTTGCAACCTTTTGCGACATGTCGCAAAAACTATCAACCTTGACATCGCAACCTGGCGGGCTAGACTAACCCAGACGCTGAACTAGATCGCGTTCCGTCGTCTGTCGGTTGCGGTCCAGGATGGAAGTGCAACAGTTTGCGATAGGTTGCAAAAACTATCAGTCTTGACAGTTCTGGATATCGCGATCGGGTTGAGCTAACAGAAATGCGGGCCAGGTTTTGTTGGTGGGCACTGCCCATCCAAGATGCAGATTTGAAGCGGATGTCCCCAAGGGAACATCCGGGAGGAAAGAATGATGAGCAAGTTTTCTCTGGTTTCACTAGCGTGCGTGACGGCCCTCGCGATTTCCCCAATTGCATTGGTCGGTCAGGAGACGAATTTCACGTTCTCCTACAACGACGGCACCTTCATTGCAACGGGCAACCTCACAGGTACCGAGATCGGCTCCTCCGGCGTCTATGATGTCGAAAGCGGGACCATCGACGTGACCTCGGACGCAACTGGGCTTATCACCGGATCTGGAGTCCTGGAGCCGAACCCCAGTGCGCCTGGATGCTGCTACACCTACACCAATCTCCCCAATAATGGCGGGACCTATCTCACAATCGACAACCTGCTAACTCCGGGCGCGAACCCGCAGCTCGACGACAATGGCATAGCTTTTCTGGTTGGGAGCACAGCGGCCAACGAGCAACAGGTCGCAATCTGGGCCAACGGGCCTAGCCAATATACGGTGTTCGTTGGAAATTGGCTCTACGGTCCCAACGTCTACGGCGGCGGTGGTGAGTATTTCAATGCCGTGAACGTTCCGGAGGGCGGCACGGCGCTCCTGTACCTGCTGTTTGCTGGCGCCGGCTGTTTCGGTGCGATCTTTTTCAACTCGCGCAAGGGACTCGACGGCCGCGTATCGGCTTGATCAGCTACGCTAGGTCTACACACGTTCCTAATCTCCTGGACATTCTCTTTCTGCAAATGAAGGGCACGCGAGCGTGCCCTTCGCCGTCTCCATTCAGGGATGAGTTTTTGTCTGGTGATCAGGCGTTCCTTGAAGGAACTGCTCCAGATGCCGGGAATCTGCTCAGGAATACGGTAGAGTGCGGTTGTTCCGCAAGAAGCACTGCATGTTGCAACTCGCTGCGACAGGTTGCAAAAACTATCAGTCTTGACAGTTCTGGATATCGCGATAAGGTTTAGCTAACAGAAGTGCGGGCCAGGTTTTGTGGGTGGGCACTGCCCATTCAAGATGCAGATTTGAAGCGGATGTCCCCAAGGGAACATCCAGGAGGAAAGAAAGATGAAGAAGTTCTCCTTGGTTTCACTCGCAATTGCAGCGGCTCTTGCGATTTCACCGGTGGCGTCGGCTCAGAGTTGGGATTTCTCATTCACTGCTGATGGTCCGGGGCCCTTCTCCACCGTCTCCGGCAGCGGATCTTTCGACGTCACTAGCGGAGTGGTCAACTCTCTGACGGGCACGTTTTATCTAGCGCCGGGAGATGCCCCTTTGACAATGACTTTGATTGATATTCCTCCGGGCTTTGCCGGTAGCGACAATACGTTTGCGGACATCGAACCGTATTTTGATTTTAGTGGTATTTCCTTTAACGCCGGCGGTCAGAGCTACAACCTTTTTGACGACGGGGGAGTGGCCGCGATCACACAAAATTATTCGTCAGGTCCCACTTTGGGGTTTGATGCAACGCAGCTATCCTTGTCTGTCCCGGAGCCCGGTGCATTGTTCACACTGATCCTTTGCGGACTTGGCTTGGCTGGTGCATTCACCTTCAAACTGAGGCATGGTGGATTGCTCAATTCGTAGGTAGTTCGGCGGGTTCATCTCGGAAAACTGATTCTCGAAGCGAGGGGCACGGAGACGTGCCCTTCGCTTTTTGCATTCAGAGATGCTCTTCCGTTCGGTGGTTTGGCTTTCGGCAAACGCAGCGGGCGCCATCCAGCGGCCCCGCTCGATCTGGCGTATTGCGG
>Ga0302320_10012951_pt1 | contig 17463 bp, 13 predicted proteins | sample Bog_T0_3_FD_202130 | JGI IMG/M metagenome (GOLD analysis project Ga0302320, IMG submission 202130) | Peat permafrost microbial communities from Stordalen Mire near Abisko, Sweden - Bog_T0_3 | ecosystem: Environmental > Terrestrial > Soil > Wetlands > Peat | place: Sweden: Abisko, Stordalen Mire...
ACCCATTCAAACCAGCTCTCGCTTGCTCTTTGCCGAAAGTTCAAGTATCGCCGCAGCGATGAATGGCAACTGGAGGAGTGAGGGGGTCCGGCGGGAGAAAAAGACAGGCAGACGCCTTTTGTTCAGGAGGACCGGAGGCCGGCCCGCTTTCTTAGAGGCTGTCCGAAAAGTCGGCGGAGGCCGCGTGACAGCGAGTTTGGACAGAATCGAGGCATGAGCGAAAAGCATACCCGCATGGCTCTGTTGGGAATTACGCATCACTCCATTCTACGCCATAAACCATGAGCAACATTCAGAAGATCAGATACTTAAGAAGTAAGTTGTAAGTTGCTCATCATCGAAGAATCAATTCGATATCGCCTCGGACGCAGTGCGTACGCCCGAAGCCTGGGCTCGATCCTCTCCGTCATTGGCTCTGGCACAAGCACCGTAGAACTACGACTCGCCATCGTAGAGACCATAGTTGTCGACCTACGGCGTCTATGACACCTGCTGGTCTAACGCAAATCGGTTGTCAAGAAGGCACCCTGCGTGACGCTTACTGAAGGGCGCTCTTTGGGCGCATTGCTTCGGCATTGCCCTTAAATCCAGCTGGATCTCTGTAAATAATCAGGACCGACCCCTTCGGACCCTTCTTTGGCTCCGCCGAGGCAGCGGCGGGGCTGGTAATTACGTTGGGCGGCTGCCACCGCCACGAACGAGCCGACCTGGGCCACGTTCCAGCTTTCCGGCACGGGCAACGCTCGGGCCATTCCTGTTGCCTACCACCCAGGTTGCTTAGTGTCAATACTAAGGACTGCCCCCTTCGATCGGTTTCTAAGGACTGACCCCTTCGATCGGTTTCTCACTTATCGTGAACATGAAAGGAGTAAGTAACAGAATTCAAATGCTAATCGCAAAAACAAAAAAATAGACGAGCAACAGCAGAAAGGCCATCGTGATTATGCCCATGAAAATGCTACTTCTTTTCACTCCATACAATAAGATGATATCCAGCCATACTGAGAATGATAAGAGGAAGCAGTAGCTAATGGCTAAATAGCTTAGCTCGTAAATTCCTGTCTCACTACTTAGCCCGAGATTAAGCAATCGGTTTTGAATTGCTCCGAAAAAGGCTCCAAAAAAACCAAACGCTATAAACGCACAAAAAATTGCATTCCAGATTATCCTAGGAAGCATAATGGGAAAATTCAAATTAGTTGCACCGAACGTTCATTGCCTGGTTAGCAAAGTTGAAGCAGTTAAAAAGAATAATGTTATAGTATGGTGGATTGTTTTGAAGATTCAGCGCTTGGGCTAGTAAGTTTTTATCATCACAGCAGCTTGACGAGATTATTGTGGATCCGGGGGGGAGGAGAAGGCGACGATTGATTAACGACAACTTCACCGGGAACATTAACAAGCAGTGTCCTAACTACCATATGATGGGGCCGGGGGTGGGCTAAAAAGGGGTAACACTCGCGGGTTTAAATGAACCTCGATCAGCGCCTGGTCACACAACCAGGCTTCCACGGCGTGCCGCCAGGCGGCGTTCACGCTGCGTTGATCGGTCTTCATCGTTGTTTGCAGCATGGCCTTTGCGCGGCTTCTAATCCACTCAAAAGCCAAGGGCGTGTCTTCAAAATAGGACGAGGCCGCGCCGGGAGGGCCAAAGCACCCGGCCAAGGGTTGCGGCGCTTTTGGGTCGCTCCTTCGTTGCTCGCTCTTCACTTAGCTACGGCCAGGCTCATCTCTCGCGCCTCGGTGCAACCCAAAATCGACTTGGCCTCACGCGGCCTACGCCGAATTTTCGGATAGCCTCTATGGCCTTGAGATGCTGCGCACAAGGCCCTAGGGTAAGGTCATGTCCAGCGCGCGACTCATCGACGGCAAAGCCATCTCGGCCCAAATCCACTCCGAAACCAAGGCCCGCGTCGTCGCTTTGCGCGAAAAGCATGGGGTCGTACCAGGTATCACGTTCGTGCGGGTCGGCGACGACCCTGCTTCGCAGGCGTACGTGCGCATGAAAGGCGCCAAGGCGCAGGAACTCGGCATCCATTCAGAAACCGTCGTGCTGGCAGAGACCACGGGGCAGGCAGAATTGCTGGCCTTGATCGGAAAGCTTAACGGTGACGGCAATGTTCACGGTATCCTTGTCCAAGCGCCGCTGCCCAAGCATATCAAGGAAGACGAGATTTTCAGCGCCATCGATTTTCGCAAGGACGTGGATGGTTTCCACCCCGTCAATGTGGGCAAGCTCCTGCTGGGCCAGAATCCGCTTTACAAGCCGTGTACTCCGGCGGGCATTCACGAATTGCTCATTCGCTCGGGCGTGCCGACCAGCGGAGCGGAAGTGGTCGTTCTCGGGCGGGGCAACATCGTGGGCAAACCGATGGCGGCGATTCTCATGCAGAAAGACAAGCATGCGGACTCGACCGTCACCCTTCTGCATTCGCGCAGCCGGGACATCGCCGGACATTGTCGCCGGGCCGATATCCTCATTGCCGCGATGGGGCAGGCCCTTTTTGTCAAGGCTGACATGGTCAAGCCGGGCGCGGTGGTCATCGATGTCGGCGTGAATCGCGTGGACGATCCGCACGCCAAGAAGGGCTACCGCCTGGTCGGTGATGTCGATTTTGAAGCAGTGCTCCCGATCGCGGGTGCGATCACGCCCAATCCCGGTGGTGTAGGCCCGATGACCATCGCCATGTTGCTGGCCAATACGGTCAGAGCGGCGGAGTTGGCCAGCGGCGGATAACGTCGCTGTCGGGCAACAAGCCCTTGACCTGACGGCCTCCTCTCGACATGCCCGCCGATTTTCCCTAGCTGTAGGGAATGTTCTTCGGCCCCAAGGCTCCGCACGATCAGCGCCTGAAACTTCTCAAAGACGTGGTTCTCTTCAAGGACCTCTCCATGCGCGATCTCAAGATGGTCAACAATCTCATGCACGAGCGCCGTTATCTCGCTGACGAAGTGATATTTGACGAGGGCGAGGAAGGGCAGGGGCTCTTCCTGGTCCTGAGCGGTCGGGTGAAGATATCGCTTCCCGCCAGCCAGGACAAAGTCGTGGTCGAATTTGGCCCCGGTGCTTTTTTTGGGGAAGTGGCCCTGCTCGATCAAAGTGTCCGCACCGCCCAGGCCCGCGCGGTGGATGACTCGCTCATACTTGCCCTGTTTCGAACCGAGTTTTATTCCCTGTTGAAGACCCAATCGGCGATCGCTTCGAGCATCTCATTCCAACTGGCCCGTGTGCTGGCCGCGCGGATGCGCCAAACGGTTTTGCTGACCGGTCAGCACCATGAGGCCTCCTAGACATCGGGCCTTCCGAACACCATGAATCGCACCCTCGACTCCAGTCCCCAGGTCTGGTTCGGAATTATCGTCACAACCTGTTTGCTGCTGGTCCTTTTCCAGACGGTGCTTTGGCTGGTACTACCGCTGCTCCTGGCGGTGGTGGCTTACTATATCCTTTCGCCCCTGGTGAACATGGCCATGGCCCATGGACTGACGCGTGCGCGCGCCGTTTTGATCGTAACCGTGCTGCTCAGTATTGTGCTGGTTTGTATCGGATGGAGCATTGCGCCGAAAATTTCCATGGCCATTCATGAAGGGCCCGACAAAGTGAAGGATTACATCAAGACCGGTGAGGATTTGTACCGCAAAGCCGAAAAGACCCTTTCGGCCCGTTTGCCGTTTCTCCATCACGCCACCCCGCCGTCGCTGCCTCATCCCTTGGGGGCCGTGAGTATTACAGCGGAGGCAGCCTCTGCTCCGCCTGAGGACTTGGTGACCAGCGAAGTAAACAACTTCACCGACAAACACTCAGGTGACATCGCATTGGAACTTGCCAAATGGATTCCCTCGTTGCTGCTGGTTCCCTACCTGACCTATTTCTTTCTGCTGGACGGGCCCCGGTTCAAGCGCTTCCTCGTCCAAGCGATTCCGAACGCCTTCTTCGAGAAGACGCTCTATCTTTTTTACAGGGTCGAGGACCAGGTGCGCCGTTATTTTCAGGGTCTGCTGGCGCTGACCGCGCTTGACGCCACTTGCCTTGGCGTCGGTCTTTGGTTTCTCGGTTTGAACGCCCCTTTCTTCCTCGCCACGGTGGCGGCGGTGTTGGCGTGGCTGCCTTACCTTGGCTCAATCGGCGGAGGCCTCCTCGTGGTCCTGGTCGCGGCCCACGATGCGCCGAACAACCCATGGCTGCCGTATGAAGTGGTGGGGCTTTTTATCGCGGTGCGCCTGCTCGACGATTTTGTTTTTCTGCCCATGACGGTGGGGCGCAGCCTGCAAATGCACCCGTTAGTCACGGTCCTGATGATCCTGTTGGGCGGGGCGGTGGCGGGCATAGCGGGATTGCTTTTGGTCATGCCGGTGCTGGGTGTCGTCATGGTTGCGGGGCAGATCATCGGCGAGTTGATTGCCGACGAACGCATCCGGGCCCGCCATCGCCACGCCAAGGAATTACGCCGCCTGCGGGCACGCGCCGGTCTTTACCCGGAAGAATAGAGAGGTGCACGTTTTGCCTGGGTCCTAAACTCCTTTTTCTCCATGGATAAATCTGAGATCACCGACATTCTCGAGGAAATTGCCGTCCTGCTTGAATTGAAGGGAGAAAATCCCTTCAAGGCCCGGGCCTACACCAACGCCGCGCGTGGGCTGGACCATTATGAGGGTGATCTTGCGCAGCTTGTCGCGGACAACCGGATCGAAGAGCTTCCGGGCATCGGGGAGGCCCTGCACCAAAAAATTGCCGAATTGGTGACGACGGGACGCCTCGAATACTACGAGAACTTGCGTGCCTCAGTTCCCGACGGCTTGCTTGAGATGATGGATATCCCCGCGCTCGGCCCCAAAAAAATCAAGGTGCTCCACGAGAAACTCAAGATCACGAATGTTGCCGAACTTGAGGCTGCCTGCCAGGCGCAGAAGGTCCGTGAACTGGCCGGTTTCGGCGCAAAGACGGAGGAGAAAATCCTGGCCGGCATCGCGCAAAGCCGCGAGAACGCGCGACTGTTCCGTTACGGGGAGGCGTGGGCGCAGGCGGAAGAAATCCGCGAGTCCCTGCGCGACCACGAAGCGGTTATTCAACTCAGCGTTGCAGGCAGCCTTCGTCGTGGCCGGGAGATCGTCAAGGACCTCGATTTCGTGGTCTCGTCGCGCCAGCCGCAGGAAGTCATGGATTACTTCGTCAAGCTGCCGTGGGTGAAGACGGTGACGAACCACGGCACGACCAAATCGAGCGTGTTGCTGCAAAGCGGCCTCTCCGCTGATCTGCGGGTGGTCAGCGACAGGGAATTTCCTTATGCGCTGCATCATTTCACCGGCAGCAAGGAGCACAATGTCGCCATGCGGCAGCGGGCCATCGCCCAGGGAAAAAAAATGAGCGAGTGGGGACTATTCGAGACCGGTCCCGGGCAAAAAAAGAATGCGGACGATGAGGGCAAGCTGATTTCCTGCCGCACCGAGGAGGATATTTTTGCCGCTCTCGGGCTCCAATACATCCCGCCGGAATTGCGCGAGAACCTGGGGGAAATCGAGGCCGCTGAGAAAAGTGAAATCCCGCGTCTGGTCGAGTGGACCCAACTCCGCGGCACATTCCACTGCCACACCAATTGGAGCGACGGCAAAAACACACTCACGGAAATGGCGGGCGAAGCGCGCGAACTCGGGCTCGAATACCTCGGCATCGCTGACCACTCGAAATCGTCTTTTCAGGCCAACGGGTTGAACGAAGAGCGGTTGGACGAGCAGATCAAAATGATCGCCACGCTCAATTCACAGGTGAAGGATTTTCACGTCTTCACCGGCAGCGAGGTCGATATCCTCAAGGATGGACGCCTCGATTTTCCCGATGACGTCCTCGCGCGGCTCGATTACGTCGTCGCGTCGGTCCATAACGCGATGAGCCAGGACGAGGACGAAATGACCGCGCGCGTTATCAGCGCCATGGAGAATGAATATGTCACCATGCTCGGTCACGCAACGGGCCGGCTGCTCCTGCAACGCGAGCCCTATAAAATCAACCTCGAGAAAATCATCGACTGCGCCGCACGCACCGGAACATGGATCGAACTCAATTGCAGCACGTGGCGCATGGACATGGACTGGCGCTGGTGGCATCGCGCGCGAGACAAGGGCGTCAAATGTGTGATCAATCCCGATGCGCACCGCATCTCGCAGTTGTCCATGTTGCGCCACGGGGTGACCATGGCCCGCAAAGGCTGGCTGCGCCGCGAGGATGTCATGAACACGCTGCCACTCGATAAAATTAAGCAGGCGCTGGGATAGCGCTTGGGAACGATAATCTTCGGGGAGTTCTCTATGCCGACTCTGACTACAGGCTTGATCGCTTCACCTCGTTGTCGGCTCTAATATGACATTTAGGTAATAATTTTCAAATTTGTCACCATTGCGGTGGACAAATCCAGCGTCAGCTACTACCTACGAGGACGCTTTACCGTCATGGACCTCAATCCCGCCCAACGCACCCCCGCGCCCGAGGGACCGCAACGTTCCTTTGTGGCCGATTTTCTGGTGCTGGCCGCGATTATCGCCGGACTTTTCAGCCTGATCCAGATGGGGCGCGAATGGCACCACCCTTTCCAGAGCAAGGTTGATATCAACCTCTCACCCTGGTACCTGCCTTATTACACGCTGCTCTCGTTCCTGCGGGGAGCCGTCGCTTATGTCCTCTCGTTTTTCTTCACCCTCGTTTACGCGCGCTGGGCCGCTTACGATCGTCAGGCCGAGCGCTTTCTCATTCCTCTGCTCGACATCTTGCAAAGTATTCCGCTGGCTGCCTTTCTGACGCCTATCGAAATTTTTCTGGTGGGACTTTTCCCGCAGAGCAACATCGGACTGGAACTGACGTGTGTTATCGTCATCTTCACCGGCCAGGTCTGGAACATGACCTTTAGCTTTTATTATTCGCTGAAGGCACTCCCGGATGATTTTAGCTTTGTCGGCAAGCTGGCCCGGTTTACCCCTTGGCAGAAATTCACCCAGGTCGAACTCCCCTTCGCCGCCAAGGGCCTGGTCTATAACAGCATGGTCTCGATGGCGGGCGGTTGGTTCTTCCTTTCGATCATCGAAGCCTTTCAGCTTGGTGACCAGGACTATCGGGTAAAGGGTATTGGCTCCTACATGAGCGTGGCGCACGAGCAAAACGACGGGTGGGCGCAGTTCTATGCCGTGGTCGCAATGATCATCATGATTGTCGCCATCGACCAACTCATCTGGCGTCCGCTCATTGTCTGGTCCAACAAGTTCAAGATCGAGGACACCGAAGCTGAATATCAGGACCGTTCAACCGTCCTTCGCTATCTCAGCCGCTCCAGCGTCGTCGCCTGGCTGCACAAACAATTTTCCTATTTCGTCATGCGGCCCGTGCCCATCAAGCCGGCGGCAACGCCTTCGCCAACGCGCCGCAAGCCATTCAAATTCCTGACCTTCATTCCATGGGCCAAGATTTTACTGCTCGGCGCTCTCGGTTTCCTGGCCTATGGCGCCTACACGGTCCTCCTCCTCCTGGGAGCGGTCACTTTCTCCGAGTGGCTTATTATCGGTCGCGACTTGCTCCTCACGCTCATCCGTGTCCTTAGCGCGGTTGCGCTCAGCACCCTGATTGCGGTCCCCATTGGAGTTTGGATAGGTTCCAATCCCAAACTCGCCCAGTATCTGATGCCGCTGACCCAGATTGCAGCCTCCTTTCCCGCTCCCCTCGTCTTCACCAATCTGTTTGTCCTGATTACGCTGGTTGGTGGCAACCTCGAATGGGGCTCGGTGATTTTGATGATGTTGGGCACGATCTGGTATATTCTTTTCAACGTGATCTCCGGTGCCAGTTCCATCCCCCAGGATCTCCGTGCCTGCACGCAACTGACTCATCTCAAGGGCTGGCAGCGGTGGCGTACGCTCTGGCTTCCGGGCATTTTTCCGGCACTGACAACCGGATGGATCACCGCAGCGGGCGGTGCGTGGAACGCCAGTATCGTCTCGGAATATCTCCAGGACCACACTCCTCCCCTTCAGGCAACGGGATTGGGTGCACTGATTTCGGACGCCCAAGAGAAGGGCAATTTTCCGGTGTTGGCCGCCTCGGTGTTGGCGATGGCCCTGTTCGTCGTCTTTTTCAACCGCGCCGTCTGGAAGCGCCTATCCTCCATCGCCCAGGAACGTTATCAATTCCTAACCTAACCCCCCCCAATCCCCAGCTTATGTCCTCCACCGTCGCCCCCGGACCCATTGTTGAACTCATCGGCATTGAAATGCAGTTCGGCGAAGGCGCTGCCCAAAAAATGAAAGTGATTGAGGACATCAACCTCACCGTGCAGGAGCACGACGTGATGGCCCTGCTTGGCCCATCGGGCTGCGGTAAATCGACGATCATGCGCATTCTCTCGGGGTTGATTCAACCGACCAGCGGTATTGTAAAATTTCGCGGCCAGCCTCTCCGGGGCGTTAATCCCGGAGTTGCCATGGTGTTTCAAAACTTCGCTCTCTTTCCCTGGCTTACGGTGCGAGAAAATATTTTGCTCGGTCTGGAAAACTCCACTTACAGCGAGGACGAGAAAGCGCAGCACTTCCAGAAGATCATCGAAATGGTCGGGCTGGACGGCTACGGCGACGTTTTGCCGAAGGAACTCTCCGGGGGGATGAAGCAGCGGGTGGGGATCGCACGGGCTCTGATCATGGAGCCGCAAATCCTCTGCATGGACGAGCCGTTCAGCGCCCTCGATGTGCTGACCGGGGAAACGCTGCGCAATGAAATCGGGCGCATTGCGATGGATCCCACGGCGGGATTCAAAGCACTCGTGATCGTCACACACAATATTGCCGAGGCGGTTTACCTCGCGCGCAATATCGTGGTGCTGGCCGCGCATCCGGGCCGGGTGCAAAAGATTGTGCCCAATCCACTGCCGTATCCGCGTGACCCGGCGACCCCGGCTTTCCAGCAGCTCGTCGCGCAAATTCACGCCATCCTGACCAACTCGGTGCTCCACGACGAACCTTCCGTGGCCGAACCCGAGATCGTCGCGCCCGAAAGCCCGGAAGAAGCCGCCTTTGTTCCGTTGCCCAACGTGACCATTGGCGAAGTGATGGGCCTGGTGCAGATGCTCCATGCCGAACCGGAAAGCCTCTTCGCGCTGGCCACCCGGCTCAAGAAGGATTTCAGCACGTTCCTCTCCGTCGTGAAGGCGGCGGAACTCATCGATCTCGTCGAGACCCCGGGCCAGACGGTCCGACTGACCCAGGCAGGCGTCACTTTCCAGAAAGCCGACACAAAAGAGCGCAAGAAGTTGATGCACGACCTGCTGCTCGAACTGAAAATCTTCAAGCACTTCGCCGACCGGATCGACCAGTCTGATCTCAAGGCAATCACTGAAGACGACGTTCTCGCTGACCTCGTGCAACTGTTTCCCAACGAACGGCCCAAGGTCCTCTTTCGCCAACTGGTCGGGTGGGCGCGTTACGGAGAACTCTTTTCCTTCGATCCGCGTCAGGCGATCCTGAAACGTTTCGAGAAGGAATATCTGGGCAAACCGCCGGCTTCACGGTTGAGGGACGCGGTGGTTTAAGCGGCCTTCTCCGCTGTCTTCTGCCCGACAAAAACCAGGCACTCATTGGGATCGCCGATGTGAAACTCGGTCATGCCGTAGGGCCGCTGGAAGAGATCCCGCACCCTGTACTTTCCCTTGAAAGACTGAACGTGCTGCCAAAGGGAGGCGATGTCTTCCACCTCAATATAAATTTCCGTGTGGCCCCGCACCGCTGCCAGGACAGATTGATCCGCAGCCTTCATAAAATGAATCGTCGCGCCATTGCGCTCGACAATGGCATACTCCGGAAAATTCATGGTTACGCTGAAGCCGAGCACAGTGGTATAAAAATCAATTGTCTCGTCCATGTCGGCCACGGCCAGCATCGGGCTGATGCGCTTCACCCGGTGAGATAGGGCAGGGGACTCCATGGTTGGTTTCAAGGGGAAGCTTCGCGTGCGAATGTTGTCGTTAAGCCTCTTTGCCCGTCTCCGTTGCTTCCTCAATTCCTCGCGCCCTCGGGCCCACAAGCTGCATTGGGGTTGGCTGCTAAAGCTTAATCTCGGTCGAGATCTTCACTTTTTTCTCGCCGCCGCCCATCGACTTTTTGAGTCGGTCAAAGAACCCGATCTGGACCGGGGTATTTTCGGCGGTGATGGCCCGTTCCCGGCCGTGAGGCAGGGTTTCTACCGGAACGACGCGATGTTGTGCGATCAACTGGTTGGCCTGGCGAAGGCGCTGGCTGAGACACGAGGCCATGCCCATGAGCAGCGCGCCGCCGCCGCCGGCGTGCTCGGACAGGTAGGTGCGCAGATTGTCAAGGTTCATGCTCCAGAGAGTTGCCGGCTCCAACACCTTGACGGTAGCCGAGGCGGGCCCCGGTTCCAGCAGGCTGACTTCGCCCAGACATTCACCCACCTCTGCCACGCTCAGAGGCACTTCCTTGCCGCTGGCCAGGGCGCTGATGGAAAGTTTGCCGACTACGACAACGAAGAAGCGGTCCTGCGGTTCACCCTCTTTGATAATGACCGTTCCAACGGGGCATTGCTGGTACTCGCCGTAAGAGGCCAGATTGGTCAGCGATTGATCATTTAAGCTGGATAAAATGCCGAGCGGCGGCAGGGGTGGGGGGAGTTCCTCCCACCCTTCGGGACTGGGATTGTCGAAGTTAGGGGCGGGCTGTGACAAGTCTTCCATGAGGCGGGATGAGGTAGGTTCGCAAATTAAATTGCCTAAGATACAACGTAAGTCTTACCCTAAAGAATCCGCATTAGCGATCATTTTCATGTCATCACCTATTCTGCCCCGCACCGGCATTCTTTCCTTCATGGACGACGAATCCCGGGAACAACTTGCCAGCTACGGATCCATGATCACCACTGCGCCGGGGGACGTCATTATCAAGGAGGGGGAACCGAACGTGAACCTCTATATTGTCCTCGGCGGTAAGTTCAACATCACCACCCACTCGACCGGGCGCGAGGTGCATCTCGATGTGGTGGGGGTGGGGGATTGCCTCGGCGAGGTGGCCGTTTTCCAGCCGGGCCTGACCTCCGCCACGGTGACCAGTGTTGATGTGGGGCGCCTTTGGTATATTGATGTGGAGCATCTCCAGCAATTTCTGCTGGAAAGCCCCCATTCGGGTTGCGCCGCTGTCCTTGGCATCAATACGATTTTGAGCCGGCGACTTAAACGAGCCAACACGGTGATCCGATCCAATCAGATCCTTCCAAGTTTCCTGAGCGTGCGCTCCAAGAAGCGGGCCGAGGGTGTGAATCTGAGTTAGTCGTCATCCTTTGCCGGGCGGGCCTTGTCATAAGACGGGAAGGTGGCACGGGGCGTGCGCTGTCGGGGCCAGTGGCCCACTCTTCCAAGAGCATCTTTCTCCAAAAGTCGATGCATGGTCTCTATATCGGGGCTCTGATGTTCCTGGGCGTTATTCTCCTGGGGATAACCGCCTACCGCATCGAGGGCTGGAGTCGCTCCGATGCCATCTACATGGTTATCATCACCGTCTTTTCGGTTGGTTACGAGGAAGTCGAGCCGGTTGCGACGCCCCTACTTCGCGCCATTACCATGTGCATCATCGTGGCCGGTGATGCCAGCAAAGTCTACTTTGTCGGTTCGTTGGTCCGCTTCATCACCGAAGGAGAAATAGGAAAAGCCATGGAAGAACATCGAAAATCCAGAGACATCGAAACCATCAGCAGCCATGCCATCATTTGCGGCTATGGGCGCATCGGCCAGACACTGGCCCGGGAACTCGTCGCAAAAAAATTCCCCTTCGTAGTCGTCGACAATAATGCCGAGCGTGTTGCACTGGCCCACGCCCATGGTTTCCAGGCGCTTTGCGGCGATGCCGGGGACGAGGCGACGCTCTCCGAGGCCCACATCGAACGGGCGGTCGTTCTCGCCACCGTGCTGCCTAACGACATGGTCAACGTCTTCATTACGCTTACCGCGCGGAACATGCGGTCTGATATCCGCATCATCGCCCGTGCTGAGGACCCGGCCACGGAAAAAAAACTCAAGCAGGCGGGCGCCAATGAGATCATCCTGCCCGCCTTTGTCGGCGGGATGCAGATTGCCAACAGCATCACCCACCCTTCACTGGACAGCATCCTCAAGGACGCCGGACGACACTTGAAGAACGATCTCCGGGACCTCGGGATCGAAATCATCGAGCATCCGATCGTGGCCAACGGCGTCGACGACCGGAAAACGTTGCAGCAATTGCTTCGAGGCATCGAGACCGGTTGCATGGTGCTGGCCGTGAAAAAGCCTGATGGCTCCCTTCTCCAGCACCCGCCCGCGACTTATCGCCTGGAGGCTGACGATGTCGTTACGCTACTTTCCCACGGTCGTCTTATCTAGGATCCAGGTCGGTTTTGGGCCGGATAAGTGGTGCTTTCAGGCTGGCGGCAAAAACATTGTGAAAAAGTTCACAATTCCGGTTGCCCGAGCCAAGGGCGTTTGGTAACCACTAGGCGGGTTTTCCTATGAGTTGTCCTTATCGCATATATTTCGGCATGAAAAGTGATGGGAGACAGTTCGCTTAGCCGAACCCGGCAACTCTCATGGCCAACATATTTCCCAAAGCCACCAACATGTTCCTGCTTCAGGCGGTTGCGGCCATCTCGATCGTGGGCGGCTTGGTGCCCTTGGGAGTCTGGTATTACTTTACGCCGAAATATTCGCGCGTGGGCTATCAGCCGGTGCAGCCGGTGGCCTTCGATCACAAGCTCCATGTGGGGCAACTCGGCATGGACTGCCGTTACTGCCACAGCTACGTCGAAGTCAGCGGTCATTCCAATCTCCCCACGACCCAGACCTGCATGAATTGTCACCGGGACATCCAGAAGGACAACCCCAAGTTGCAGCCCCTCCGCGACAGTTGGGCCACGGGCCAGCCCATTCCATGGGTGAAGATTCACAACATTCCCGATTACGCCTTCTTTAATCACTCAGCTCACGTCAATCGCGGCGTCAGTTGCGTGAGTTGCCACGGCAAGGTCAATGAAATGAATGTTGTTTTCCAACACGAACCGCAGAGCATGGCCTGGTGTCTCCAGTGCCATCGTAACCCGCAGGAAGCGGTCCGCCCCATCGCGGCTGACACCCCCGGTGGTAAATCGCCGGTATTTGATCTCAACTGGGAACCACCGCAGGGGCTGACCCAGGGCGAGATCGGCAGCAAGCTTGTCCATGACTGGAAAATCAATCCGCCGACCAATTGTGCGGGGTGCCACCGATGAAACGCATATTTAACCACCCCCCCCCACCGGCGGCAGGCCGGCAATATTGGCGCAGCCTTGACGAATTCGCGGCTACACCGGAATTTCGCGCCCGCCTCGAGCGGGAGTTTCCGCAGGGAGCCGCCGAACTGGAAGGCGATGAAATGAGCCGGCGCGGATTCATGAAGTTCATGGGGGCATCGGTCGCTCTGGCCGGGCTCAGCCTCACCGGCTGCCGCCGTCCTGAACTGCACATCGTGCCATACAGCAAGGGCGTTGAATGGCAGATTCCCGGCAACGCGCTTCATTACGCCACCTCCATGCCGCGTCGTGGCGGAGCTATTCCGCTCATTGCCACGACTTACAACGGACGCCCCACCAAGCTCGAAGGTAATCCAAACGTCCCTGGCTATAACGGTGCGACCGACATTTTCGGCCAGGCCGCCATCCTCGATCTCTACGATCCCGACCGCTCGAAGGTGGTCCTCAAAGCGGTGGAACGTGGCACCGATTATACCGAGGCGACTTGGGAAGATTTCTGGGAAGAATTCGTGATCCTGCGTCGCGATTACCTGAAAAATGGCGGGGAAGGTCTGGCAATCCTGGCCGAGCCGTCCACCTCACCCACCCGCGAACGGCTGCGTTTGGAACTGCAGAAGCAATTCCCGAAGCTGCTTTGGGCTGAATACGAACCTTGGGCTGGTAACCCCGCGCTTTATCATGATTTTGAAAAGGCCGACGTGATCCTTTCTCTGGATGCCGATTTCCTCGGTGCTTCCGAGGGCACCGTCCAGACCATCGCCGGTTTCGCCGCCGGCCGCCGCCGCTTGGGCAAGACGCAGGAAACCATGTCGCGTCTTTACGTGGTTGAAGGACGGTTCTCGCTCACCGGTGGCATGGCGGACCATCGGCTCCGGTTGCCCTCGAGCAGCATCGGTGGTGTGGCGACCCTCCTGGCTTCGAAGCTGGGAGTTGCCGCTGGAAACAGCTTCGCCGCCTTTTCCGATTCCGCCGTTGATGCGTGGGTCACTGCAATGGCCGCGGATTTGGCGGGCGCCAAGGGTCGCTCGCTGGTGATTTGCGGCAGCCAGCAGCCCCCTCAGGTGCAGGAGTTGGTCGCTCAGATCAATGCGGCCCTCGGCAACAAGGACGTCACGGTCCATCCCCAATTCGTTCCCCGTACGATTTCCGCGGGTATCGGCGATCTCGCCGGGCAAATCACGCATGGTGCGATCAAGACACTTTTTGTTCTTGGCGGCAATCCGTCCTTTAATGCGCCCGCCGAACTAGGCTTTGATGCCCTTCTCGGCAAGGTCGAACAGGTCATTCGTCTGGGTTCCCATGTCGATGAGACCTCGGCCACCAGCACCACTCACATCCCCGCCGCCCACTTCCTCGAATCGTGGGGTGATTCGGTCGATTACCGGGATGTGTATCTCTGCCAACAGCCGCTCATCCTCCCGCTTTACGCTGGCATCTCGGAAATCGAAATCCTCGCTGAGCTGGCGGGTTTGCCCAAGGCCCAGGGAGCCGAGCATATTCAGGAGACTTTCCGCACGATTTCCAGCAATGCGCCGATCTTCGGCCCTGCCTTCGATCAAGCCTGGCACAAGTTTGTTCATGATGGAGTTTCTGTGGCGGCAAGTTATCCCATCCCCGGCGGGTTGGCCGGGATGTTTTCCATGGGCACCACGATGGGCGTGCAAAAGCCCGCTGCGCAATCGCCTCGTCCGCTCCAGCCCGATGAATACGAATTGAACTTTGTTTTGGGTAACGTCGATGATGGTCGCTATGCCAACAACGGCTGGCTTCAGGAATTGCCTGACACGGTCACCAAACTAACTTGGGACAACGCTCTTCTCATCAGCCCGAAGACCGCCGCTAACCTTGGTATTACCATCCTGCCGCCCAACGGCAGTGACGCCGACGTGGTGGGAACCGATTCAAGCCCCCGCACTTCCAATGCCTACAACGCGATCGATCCGCTGACGGCGTACCCGATGGTCAAGGTCACCACGCCCGATGGGCGCAGCTTGGAATTGGTCGCCCTCATTGCCCCGGGCCAGCACGACCAGACCCTTACTCTCGCGCTTGGTTATGGCCGTGTCGCGCCGCGCCTGACCGAGGAAGCGCGCAAGAATGTCACCGCGTCCCTGCGCGTCGCTGACGGTGTCGGGTTCAATGCCTATCAGCTCCGGACCTCGGCCACGCCCGGGTTTGTTACGGGCGTCAAGCTCGAGAAGGTCGAGGGCAAGACCTATCCCCTGGCCATCACCCAGGAGCACAACTCGATGGAAGGTCGCGGTATCGTCCGCGAGGCTTCGCTTGATAAATATCACAGCGATCCGGCCTTCGTTCAGGAAATCGGCATCGATAAGGACACTCCGCAAGGCGAACTCAAGGGTTACCAGAATTTCGAATCAGGTTACGCCAATCCGCCGCTCAACTCGCATGATCATCAGCCGGACCGTCCCGCTTGGGGCATGGTCATCGATCTGAATACCTGCGTCGGCTGTAATGCCTGCGTCGTTGCCTGCCAGGCGGAAAACAATATTCCGATCGTGGGCAAATTTCAGGTCATGCGGGGCCGTGAAATGCACTGGATTCGCAACGACCGTTATTTCGCGAGCGATAATCCCCCCAACTCAACCGATCCCTCTTATCTCGACGACCCGCAGATGCTCATCCAGCCGATGGCCTGTCAGCAATGCGAGAATGCGCCGTGCGAACCGGTTTGCCCGGTCAACGCCACCGTCCACAATGAGGAGGGTCTCAATGTCATGGCTTACAACCGGTGCATTGGTACCCGGTACTGTGCCAATAACTGCCCGTACAAAACGCGACGGTTCAACTTCTTCAACTACAACGATCGCCCGATCCAGAACGTCGAACTCGATCTGCCCCTGCTCGGCAAGACTCACGTTGGTGAGCTCTACCTCGGCCCGCTGGCGGGTAAAGATGGGCCGCTTACCTATAAGGGTTCGCCCGAATCCATCGCGTTGCAGAAAAACCCCAATGTTAGCGTTCGCATCCGTGGTGTCATGGAAAAGTGCACCTACTGCGTCCAGCGCATTGAGGAGGCTAAAATCAAGCAGCTTCGCAAATCGAATGAAGGCGGCGCAGGCTCGGGCGATATCACGTTGCCCACCGATTCCTTCAAGGTCGCCTGCCAGCAGGTCTGCCCGGCGGAAGCCATCGTTTTCGGTAATATGAACGACGCGAACAGCAAGATCGTGGTCGCCAAGGCTGACGAACGGAACTACGGCGTCCTGGCTTACCTTGGTACGCGTCCGCGCACCACGTACCTCGGGCGCGTTCGCAATCCCAACCCGGCCATGCCTGGAGCGGCGAACATCGGCAACACCAGTGTTTTTGAGGCGGCGCCTGCCGATCAAAAGAGTGGCACTACGACTCCTGGGGATGCGAACCACACCGATGCCATCAAGCTTAACTTGGAGCAATTGATCGGCTAAAACCCCGATAACTGAGCGCCATGTCCTACTTCACCCCGTCCACCAGGCCCTCGCCTCCGCGCTACGATCTCCTCGAGAAGGTTGAGGAAGCCGAGATCGAGCACGCCCGCAAGCAGTTGGCTCGCGAGCCTTACGTCACCCAAGGCCGGGACGCAGTCTGGGTTGGCGACCACATTGCCTCGGTGGTGGAGAATCCCGCCCCGCTCTGGTGGTACATCGCGGTGAGCGTCGCCGGTGGGGTAGCCTCGCTGACCGGCATCTGTATTCTTTATCTCATCACCACCGGCGTCGGCGTCTGGGGCGAAAATAAGTCGGCCAACTGGGCCTGGGACATTACCAACTTCGTTTTCTGGATCGGCATCGGTCACGCCGGTACCATGATCGCTGCCATTCTTTACCTCACCCGCCAGAAATGGTCATCCGGTATCAACCGCGCCGCCGAGGCGATGACCATTTTCGCGGTCATGTGCGCCGGCGTTTTCCCAGCCGTCCACGTGGGTCGCGTCTGGTTTGCCTGGTTCATGGCTCCGATCCCGAACGCCAACGGCATCTGGCCGAATTTCCGCAGCCCGCTCCTCTGGGACGTCTTCGCGGTCAATACCTACCTCGCCGTCTCGATCATGTTCTGGTATGTCGGCCTCATTCCCGACGCCGCCGCCATGCGCGACCGGATCAAGAACAAGATCCTCAAGTATTTTTACGCGGTGATTTGTCTCGGCTGGCGGGGCAGCGCCC
>Ga0302320_10012953_pt1 | contig 17462 bp, 13 predicted proteins | sample Bog_T0_3_FD_202130 | JGI IMG/M metagenome (GOLD analysis project Ga0302320, IMG submission 202130) | Peat permafrost microbial communities from Stordalen Mire near Abisko, Sweden - Bog_T0_3 | ecosystem: Environmental > Terrestrial > Soil > Wetlands > Peat | place: Sweden: Abisko, Stordalen Mire...
TACGCGGGCAGAATCTCGTCGTGGATGCGCGCCATCACGGCCGGGTCGCGCACCGGGAAGGCGACCTCGCAGCGCTCGAAGAGGTTGCGCGGCATCCAGTCGGCCGAGCCGAGATAGATTTCGTCGTCGCCGCCGTTGGCGAAGTGGAAGATGCGCGAGTGCTCCAGAAAGCGGCCCACGATGGAGCGGACGCGGATGCGCTCGGACAGGCCCTTGACGCCGGGGCGCAGAATCGAAAGGCCGCGGACGATCAGATCAATCTCCACGCCGGCCTGTGAGGCAGCATAGAGCGTCTCGATCACCGATGGCTCCAGCAACGCATTCATCTTGGCGACGATGTGGGCCGGCCGCCCGGACTGCGCGTGCTCGCACTCGCGGCGGATCAGCCCCAGAAAGCTCTCGGCCATGGTCAGCGGCGCCACCAGCAGCGGGCTGTAGTCGTCGATTTCGGCGTGCGCGGTGAGGTAGTTGAAGACCATGTGCACCCGTTCGGTAATCTGCGGATCGCTGGTCAGCAGGCTCAAATCGGTATAGAAGCGGGCGGTGACGGGGTTGTAGTTGCCGGTGCCCAGGTGGCAGTAGCGGCGGGTAACGCCATCCTCGTCGCGGCGCACCAGCATAGCCAGCTTGCAATGCGTCTTGAGGCCGACGACGCCGTGGAAGACCTGCACCCCAGCGTCCTCCATCGAGCGCGCCCAGCGGATATTCGACGCCTCGTCGAAGCGCGCCATCAGCTCTACCACCAGCGTCGCCTCTTTGCTGGCCGCAGCCTCAATCAGCGCGCTGAAGACCGGCGAATCCTGGCTGGTGCGATAGAGCGTCTGCTTCATGCTGACGACGGCGGAGTCTTCGGAGCCCTGCTGGATGAAATCAACAACTGGATCGTAAGAGTCGTAAGGATGATGAAGAAGCACGTCGTGCTGGCGCAGCTCGTCGAAGATGTTGGCCGATTTGCGGCTGAGCTTGAGCGTCTTGGGCGTAAAGGGCGGAAACTTCAGGTCGGGTCGATGCACATCGCCATAAAAAAACATCAGCCGCGAGAGATTCACCGGGCCGTCGCTGCTATAGACCTGATCTTCTTCCAGCTCGAAGTTGACCCTGAGCCGCTCGACAATCTCCGCATCGGCGCCGGTCTCAATCTCCAGGCGGACGGCGTCGCCCTTGCGCCGGTTGTGCAGCTCCACGCGAATCGACTCCAGCAGCGAGCGAGCCTCTTCCTCCTCGAAGTAGAGGTTGGAGTTGCGCGTGACGCGGAAGGCGGCGCGGCTCACCACCTCGTAGCCGCGATACATTCCGCCCAGGTTCTGCGCAATCAGCTCCTGCAGCAGCAGGTAATCGTGCGCGCCCTCGGCCGAGGGCAGGCGGACAAAGCGCGGCAGGGCGCGCGGCACCGTGACCACCCCCAGCACCAGCGGTCCGCTGCTGCGCCGCTTGAGCCGCAGCAGCAGCGCAAGGCAGAGCGCCTTGTTGAGCACCCGCGGAAAGGGATGGGCCGGGTCGATGGCGATGGGCGTCAGCAGCAGGTCCACTTCGCGCTGAAAGTGGCTCTGGGCAAACTCGCGCGCCTCCTCGCTCAACTCCTCCCACTCCAGCAGGCGAATGCCTTGATTCTTCAACTCCGGCAGAAGGTGGTCGTTCCAGCAGCGGTACTGCGCGTCCACAAAGTCGTGAATGTCGGCCGTCAGCGCGGTCAGCGATTCGTCCGGGCGGAGGCCGTCAAAACCGGGCTGGCGATAGCCGTCCTCGATGCGCTGCATCAGTCCGGCCTGGCGCACCTCAACGTATTCGTCCAGATTGTTGCCGGTGATGGCCAGAAACTTGACCCGCTCCAGAAGCGGGTTAGCCGAGTCCTCGGCCTCTTCGAGCACACGCCGGTTGAACTGCATCCAGGAGTGATCCCGGCCGTTGAAGAGTTTATGTTTTTGTGCCGTTCGGGCCATGCAATCCGTTTCGTGCCGTGTTGGCAGTCTACAGCGTTTTCTTGAAAAACTGAAGTTAAACTATCGAAAAAGAATCGAAACGCTCTTCAGATAGGGAATTCCGGATCGCCAAAAACGGAATATCGATGGAGAAAAATGCCCGGTAGACCGCCCAGTCCATCTGGCCGCTCTGCTGCTGTCCTCAGCTCTCCTTGCGATAGAGCATATCGCGGATGGCGCGCCTGCGGGCTTCGTTCATCTCGCTCTCGGCCTTGCGCGCATCGGCATCGAGGCGGCGCTTATCGGCAGTTTCGGTGGATTCGGATTCGCTGCACGCCGGGCAACGATTGGCAAAGCCGGGCTTGCCGGGCTTCAACTCGAACTCTTCCGAGCAGACAACGCAGGTTTTAATCGGAAATGCCATACATTCATGATAAAACAGACTGAACTTTCTCGCTGATTGCAAACCTCGACAGGGCAATCGCATGGATGTGAGACTATCGCATCACGGACACAAAGCGCAGAAAACAAAGCAAATAGAGAGAAGATGCGCTCTGTCGAAGTCTTCACAGTTTCACAGAAAATGGGGGGGGGGTAGCTTTTCGCTTGCTTCCGAGCCGGCCCCAAAGGCTTACCTGAGAGCAGAATAATCGAATGCGGGAAATAATCTGCAAATTACTTTATGCGATTGATCTGCACACCTCAACAGGGGCGCATTGACCCGCATGGCCTTGCTGGTTGAGGATAGGAAGTGATTCCACTTGCATTCCCCCAGGAAAGGAGCCGTCCCCATGCCCCAGGAATCAAGCCCCGCAATCTTCAACCTGATTCAGCCGCCAATTCCCTCTGGAGCGGAGGCCTTCGATGGTATGGAAGAGATTTTCGAGCTGGTCGCCGCCGGGCTTTACAGTCTGGCCTCGATGCTGGTGGGGGAAGGCGAAGAGAGTGCGCGGCTGGTGGAGGAAGCGATTGCCAGTGCGGAGGTCTCTGTCTGCCAAGACCCGCAAGTGGCGCGCCGCAGCAGCCGCCGGTCGCTCAGCGCCGCGGCGCTCGACCTGCTCGCCCAGCGCAGTCCCGCAAATCTGGCCGCGCCGCTCGGCCTTGCGACAGCAACCATCTGCATTGAGGACGACGATCTGGCCGCGGTGGGAATCTCCGCCGAGGAGCTGGAAGGCATCATCGGCGGGCCGGAACGCGACCGGATGCGTGAGTGGCTGGCCAGCCTTCCGGTTGCTATGCGCACCGTCTTCGTGCTGCGCGCGGTGGCCGGCTTCACCGCCGCCGAGACGGCTGAGCTGCTGAAGGCGCACGGCGGACCGCAAGCCGAAGCCTGGACGCCGGAGGCGGCGCGCGAGGTCTTTCGCCAGGGACTTTGCTCGTTGGCCTCGCAAATGCTTCGAAACAGGGAATAGGGAATAGGGAACAGGGAACAGAGATCAGGGGTCAGGGATCAGGGAACGGCGCTCCGGCTTCCCGATTGAGCCTTGCGTTGGCTGAGGATTCCCGACTTTTGCCCCGCGGATTCGGTACACTAGAGAGACGAAGCCTGTTGCCGCGCTCGCGCATCCAATCAGGAGCGAAGTTGCCGGACCGCAGTTCTTCGCTGAGAGTCGAACGAGCTTGATTTCCTCATTTTTATGGTGTGACAACTCGAAGCGCGCTGCCCTCCGCGTTCGGCGGCTGGGTCTGACGGCGCTGGCTGCGGCATTGCTGCTTCCCTGCGGGCTGGCCGCGCAGAGCGCCTCTCCCTTTCAGGGCAGCGTGGCCACGGGCGAGGTCTCTGCGCAGCCGATCGCGCTGACCCTCGACGACGCCATCCAGAGAGGGCTGAAGGTAAACCTGGGCGTGATCCTCAGCAGCGCGCAGACGGCGGCCGCGCGCGGCGAACGGCTCAGCCAGTTGCAGGCGCTGCTGCCAACAGTGGACGGCAGCATCAAGGAATCGGTGATGGAGGTTGACCTGCCCGCCGAGGGGCTGCGCATTCCCGGCTTTGCCACCATCATCGGGCCGTTTGGATTCACCGATCTGCGCGCCAATCTGAACTGGTCGCTGGTGGACGTGGCCTCGCTGCGCAACTATCTGGCCGCGCGCCACAACTTTGCCGCCGCCCAGTTGTCGGCCCAGGATGCGCGTGAGCTGGTGGTGCTGGTGGTGGGCAACGCCTATCTGCTGGTTCTGGCCGACGAAACCCGCGTCGCCAGCGTGGAAGCGCAGGTGGCCACGGCCAAGGTTTCCCTCGATCAGGCCGTCGCCAATCACCAGGCGGGCACGGCGCCGCTGCTCGATGAGTTGCGCGCTCGCGTGGATTACCAATCGTTGCAGCAGAAGTTGATTGCGGCTACGAACGCCCTGGAAAAGGACAAGCTGGCGTTGGCGCGGACGATTGGTTTGCCGCTCGAGCAGAGCTTCACTCTGGCCGACAAGGCGCCCTACGCGGCCTTCGATCAAATCGATGTGGAAGCCGCCATTCGCCAGGCCCACGCCAACCGCAAGGACCTGGCCGCGATGGTGGAGCAGACGCAAGCCGCTCAGCAGCAGCGCAAGGCAGCCACCGACGCCCGTTTGCCGACCCTCAGCTTTGCCGGCGACTACGGCGACATTGGCGTGAATGTGAAACACTCGCACGGCACCGGCGACGCCGCCGGCGTGGTGAGCTTTCCGCTCTTTGACGAGTTTGCCCTGCGCGGCCAGGCGCAGCAGGCGCAGGCGCAACTGGAGACCGCGCAGGCCCGGCTGAGCGACAAGAACGCGCAGGTGGACGCCGATGTGCGCGACGCCCTGCTGGACATTGCCTCGACGCAGCAGCAGGTACAGGTTGCCCAATCGAGTGTGACCCTGGCCGGCGAGGCACTCAGCGAGGCGCAGCAGCGCTACGCCAACGGCGTCAGCGACAATCTGGCCGTCAGCCAGGCGCAACAGTCCGTGGCCCAGGCCAACGACCAATACGTGACCAGCCTCTACCGGCATAATGTGGCCAAGCTCAGCTTGGCCCGCGCGCTGGGAGCAGGCGAGAACTACAAGAACTATCTGGGAGGAAAGTAACCGTGGCAGATAGCTTTGCAAACCTACCCGAAGCCGACGAACCCAACGAGGCTCCGCCGCCGAACTCCCGCCGCAACGTCATAGTAGCCGTTGTGGTTGTGGTTCTTGCGCTGGTTGCCGTCGTACTCTGGTGGCGTTCCACCTACAGCGAAAACACCGATGACGCCCAGGTCAACGGCCATCTGATCCAAGTCAGCGCACGCGTCGCCGGGCAGGTCGCCAAGGTTTACGTCGATGAGAACCAGGTGGTCAAAGCTGGCGACCTGATCGCCGAGCTGGACGCCAGCGATTACAAGGTTGCCGTCGAGAATGCTGAAGCCGCTCTGGCCAGCGCCGAGGCCAACGCCGCTGCGGCCAACGTGAATGTGCCCATCACCACGGTGAACACCAGTAGCAATCTGACCTCGGCTGACGCAACCCTGAGCGGCTCAGCCGCCGCCGTAGAGCAGGCCCAGCAGCAACTGGAGGCCGCGCAAGCCAGCGTCGCCCAGGCCAAAGCTAACAACGTCAAAGCCCAGGCCGATCTCGCGCGCTACAAGCCGCTGGTGGAGAAAGACGTCATCAGCAAGCAGCAGTTTGACGCGGCCGTAGCCGCAGCCGACGCCGCCAAAGCGCAGCTCTCCGCCGCCCGCCACGCCGAGCAGGCCGCCAGCGACGGCGTGAAGGTGGCCAAGGAGCGCGAAACACAAGCCCAGGCTGGTTTGAAGTTTGCCCAGACCGGTCCGCAGCAGGTGGCCGCGCAGAGTGCCCGCGCCAAGCAGGCCCAGGCCCAGGTTGAGCAGGCGCAGGCGCAGCTCGACATGGCCACGCTGAACCTGAGTTACACCAGAATTGTCGCTCCCACGGCCGGCATCATTACCCGCAAGAGCGTCGAGATCAACCAGAACGTGGCGCCGGGGCAGAACCTGACGATGCTGGTCTCGCTGGAAGGACTGTGGGTGACGGCCAATTTCAAGGAGACGCAACTGCGCCATATGTCCGCCGGCCAGCCGGTGGAGATTGAAGTGGACTCGACCGGCAAGAGCTACCACGGCAAAATTACGCAGATTGGCGGCGCCACCGGCTCGGTGCTCTCGCTCTTCCCGCCGGAAAACGCGACAGGAAACTATGTCAAGGTGGTGCAGCGCGTGCCGGTGCGCATCGACTTCACCGACTTGGCCAGCCAAGACCCCAACCACGAGCTAAGGCCGGGGCTGTCGGTCGAGCCAAAGGTAAGGGTGAAATAGAAGCTGTTCACACTGCCTCAGGCGGATAATCGGGATAGTAAGCTGGGTTATGCTGTTTCCGGGACAATGTCAACACCAGGATTCCTCTGAATACGAGTGAATGGGCATCCCCCAATGGAGACATGTGAAAAAACCGAATTACTACGAATTTCTGCAAATCAGCCCTAATGCGGACCAGGACACAATCCACCGCGTTTATCGATTTCTGGCGGCCCGCTATCACCCCGACAACCCTATTACAGGAGATGCCAACACCTTCCGCCTGTTGAAAGAAGCTTACGATGTACTGTCCGATCCCGCGCGCCATGCACAATACGATGCAGATAGCGCAAAGGAAACAGAACCGCCGACCCCTTTATCCAATTCGATCGATTTTATGGACAAAATCGACGGCGAGTTGAACCGGCGGCTGGCGGTGCTGGCACTGCTCTATATTCGACGACGCACAAACCCAGGCCACCCCGAAGTTTCGCTTGCCGAAGTTGAGGAGTGTATGGGGTTTCCCCGCGATTATCTGGAATTCACCATGTGGTATCTGCAAAAGAAATCGTACATCTCGCGCGCAGACAATGCCTCTTTCACTCTAACGGCTGAGGGCGTGGACTTTGTGGAAACGCAGCGCGAGAGTATTCCCATGCTCAATAATCTGCTGACCAGCGGCACGGAATCCACGGCCACAAATTCAAGCACAGCGCACGACGCCAACATCCCTCCCCGCAAGCCGATTATTGTGCCTCATGCAACGGGGCATTCGGCGGATGCGGAGGATATGCGCGTAAAATAAGACAGATCGACGCTCAAATAAGGGGGATCGGCGATCAAGCTGACATCGCCGCCCATCTATCCGACGCCGGATTCCCCACGCTCCTGTTCGTTTTCTTTGTCCGCTCCCCCGCTGTTTTCTCTCCGACTTTTATTCGCCCCCTGGTTTTTGCGATCACGACTTGGGCGAGATTTCAAATCTGCTGAGGCGCTACGGAATCCCCGCTCCCAAGTTTGTAAAGCGTTATTCGGGAAGTTGATCAGAGAAACGGAAAAGACTTATAGTCCGGCTTAAGATCGGCATTGAGTTCACTTTTATCCCGGCAGAACAGCAACTGGCCGAACTGGTCGCCGCGAACCCGCTAATGGAGCCAATCCACAACCGGTACCCGCTCAGCACCGCACAAATTTCCGCCAGCATTGAGATGCTCCTCGCCTCCTACAAGCGCTTCAGCCAAAGATCTAACAGCGAGACGCTGGATGCACCCTGGACGAATGAAGATCATGGCTATAGGATCATCCTTAAGCGAAATTCGAAGCAGGAGATCCATTATGGTTCGAAGGCCGGTATTTCATCTGATTGCTGTTGTTGGGCTGCTGTTTACCTCAGCCGCCGCCTTTGCCGCCGATGATTCAGGGGTGAGGGTTTGGGAGACAAAAGCCGTGATTCCAACTTATCTGGCTGGAGATCCCGAACCGAATCCGATCTTCTTTTCCGGCCGCGCGTCTCAGGGCGCTCAAGGGTCTGTTTACCCCTACCCCATGTACGACTCGCTGACCGGCAAGAAAGTCGACAAGACCTATACCATCGTCTATCTGGAAAACGAATACATCCGGATTGGCATTCTGCCGGAGTTGGGTGGCCGCATCTTCGAAGCTGTGGATAAGACAGATAACTATAACTTCATTTACCGCCAGCACGTCATCAAGCCGGCATTGATCGGCTTGCTGGGCGCGTGGATCTCCGGCGGCCTGGAATGGAACATTCCCCATCATCATCGCGCCACCACCTTCCTCCCGGTGCAATACAAGCTGGAGGAGAATGCCGATGGCAGCAAGACCGTCTGGGTGGGCGAGCTGGAAATCCGCCAGCGCATGCGCTGGGCCGTGGGATACACGCTGCGGCCGGGCAAGAGTTACTTTGAAGCCTCGGTGCGCATTCTCAACCGCACGCCGGAATCGAACTCCATGCTTTGCTTTGCCAACCTGGCGATCCACACAAACGATAACTACCAGGTGATTTTTCCGCCCAGCACTCAGTTCGGGGTGTATCACGGCAAACGCGAGTTCACCGAGTGGCCGATCTCTCATTCCATTTACAACGGCGCGGATTTCTCCAAAGGCGTGGACATCAGCTGGTACAAGAATCACATGAAAGCGAACTCCGTCTTCGCGTGGAACTATCAGGACGATTTCTTTGGCGGCTATGACCACGGCAAAGAAGCCGGAACCCTGAGCGTTGCCGATCATAACATCGTTCCCGGCAAGAAGTTCTGGACCTGGGGCAACGGAGCGAACGGGAAGCGATGGGACGCCACCCTCACCGACGACGACGGCCCCTATATGGAGCTGATGGCGGGCGCCTACTCGGATAATCAGCCGGATTACACTTGGATGCAGCCCTACGAAACGCGGTCGTTCAGCATGAACTGGTATCCCTTCCGGGATATTGGCGGCGTGAAGAAGGCCAATCTGGAAGCTGCCGTGAACCTGGAAGTGAGCGCCGGCATGGCCAAGGTGGGCTTCTACACAACCTCATCCCACCCCGGCGCGCGGGTTGTGCTGAAGGCCGGCAACAAGGTGCTGCTCGATGAGACCATCGCTATCAACCCAGCCAAGGCCTACGTAAAATCGGTTGCCCTGCCGGCAGACATCGATGAACACGACCTGGTTGCTTCGCTTTGGGATGGAGACCGAGAGCTGGTTTCTTACACTCCCGTCCGTCTTGTCCCCCAGCCAAAACCTCCGGTAGTTACTCCGCCGCCTGCCCCGCAGGAGATCAAGAGCAACGACGAACTCTACCTGATTGGGCTGCGCGCCCAGCAGTTCCACGATCCCAATGTGGACCCTCTGCTTTATTGGCAGGAGGCTTTGCGCCGCGACCCCGGTGACACCAGAGTCAACACAGCTCTGGGCATCCGGGAGTTTACCAGGGCGCGGTATGCGGAGGCGGAGCAATATCTGCGCAAGGCCTTGGAGCGCGCGACGGACCGCTATACCACTCCGAGGGATGCCGAGCCGATCTATTACCTCGGCGCCACCATCAAGGCCGAGGGCAAGACCGATGAAGCGTACGCGTGTTTCTATAAGGCCACCTGGAGCCAGGCATGGAAGGCTGCCGGCTACTATTCGCTGGCGCAGATCGCCACCTCCCGCGGCGACCTGGACGACGCGCTTGATTTTGTGAACCGGTCGATCGATTCCAATGCGCTGAACATTCGTGCCCAGAATTTGAAAGCAGCAGTGTTGCGGCATCTGGGGCGCAAAGAGGAGGCATTGCAGGTGCTGGCCAGCGCCTCGCACGGGGTGGACCCATTGGATGTGAGGGCCATGGCCGAGACATACCTGATCTCTGGGGACAAAAGCACCGCGCAGAGACTTGCGTTTACCATGAATCAGTTTCCCGCGACCGCCCAGGAGACCGCCGCGGAATACCTGAATGAGGGACTCTGGCAGGACGGCGCCGACGTGCTTCTACTGTCCACCGCTTCGGCGCCGGACAACTCCCGCATCCACCCCTTGGTTTACTACTACCTCGGCTATTTTGCTGGCAAGCTGGGCCAATCCGAGAATGCCCTGCGCTACGACCAACTGGCCATGTCGATGCCGCCCGACTACGTCTTTCCCTTCCAGAGCGAAGCCATTGACGTGCTGCGCAGCGCAATCGAGGCCAACCCTCGCGATGCGCGCGCGACCTATTATCTGGGCAATCTCTTATACGACAGGCAACCGGAGGAAGCCACACGGTTGTGGGAGGCATCAGCCGCACTCGATCCCTCCTTCGCTATCACCCATCGCAACCTTGCCACCGCCTATATGCACCAGGCATCCGGGGCCGACATCAACAAAGCCATTGCTCAACTGGAGCAGGCCGTCTCTCTCGAACACAAGTACGCCCTGCACTTCACCGAGCTGGACGAACTTTACGAACAGGCAGGAACCCCGCTGGACAAGCGCCTCAAGCTCTTCCAGCAGAATGCCTCCGTGGTGGCAGGCAGGGATGACGCCATTAACCGCGGCCTTGCGCTGCAAATTGACACAGGCGATGTGGAGGACGCAATCCGCACGATGGCCACGCACTCCTTCGCGGTGGCGGAAGGCGAGAATCTCAATGTAGTAGATCACTGGACCGAGGCCCACATCTTGCGCGCCCAGTCTGAAATCCGGGCCAAGCGCTACGCAGAGGCGCTGGTGGACTTGCAGTCCGCCATCACCATCCCGGCCAACTTGCCGATTGGCGTCGGGATCGATGGCTCCAACATCCATGAACCGGAGATCGCTTACTGGACCGGCATCGCCTATGAAGGCTCTGGAGAGACGCAGAAGGCCGCCGACTCCTGGAAGCGAGCGGTGGAGCCGCCCCAGCCTGGTCCAGAGCGCCGTCCCCAACAGGTGAAGAACGCCGCGGCTGACGCCAGCGCCCAAACGTACTACCAGGGCCTGGCCTGGGAAAAGTTAGGCCAGGAAGAAAAAGCCAAGGAACTCTTCCGAGAGCTGCTGCAATTAGGAGAGAACGAGTTGGCGGCGCCCACTGCCTCCGCCAGCGGAGGCGGAGAAGATGCTGGACGTGAAGTTTCACCGCGCGCCCGTACCGCCAGCGCGCATTACCTGGCCGGTCTTGGATACCTGGGCCTGAACGACCGGGTTGCCGCCAAAGCCGAGCTCCAGCAAGCCGCTCAGCTCAGCCCAGACCTGCTGGGCCCCCGAACTGCATTGGCAAGCCTTCCATAAAAACACTTGTGGGCCGGTAGCGGATTGCTTCCAGCCGATTTCCTGGTTCAACCAATGGGAAATGCAATTGTCCGGAAGAACCAAGGTTTAGAGCCTTTTAGCTATTGCTATAAACTTCCGTGCCCCATCCATTCCGCGTTTTTCTGCGGAATGGGTGGGATACCGACAAATTCCCGGTCTGCACTATTTCCAAAAAAGCACTACTGCGCGGCGTGGCGCTGGTAGATGGTGGAATGCACCGCTCTTGCGGCCTCCACCATCTCGGGGTAGGGCGTATCGGTCACATCGACAAAGCCGATGTTGTAGTTTTCCCCGTCGTAAGTGCGCCCCGTCAGCGGTTCATCCACATACTCAAACCAATGTGTCCCTACCACTGCCGGATTGTCCAGCGCGCTTCCCAGGTACTGCCGATAAAGTTGTGCGCGGGCCTGCTGGTCCGGCGCCATAATCAGGCCGGTATGGAACAAGCCGCGATCCATCGCCCCGAAGTGAAACTCGCCTACCAGGCAAGGCTTGTGCAGTTCCGGCGGGCAAAACGACGCTGGCAGCCTGGAGTGATAGACATTGAAGCTGACCACATCCGCGTACTTGCTCGCCGCCTTCACCGCCTCCGGAGTGCTCCAGGCAAATCGGCACCCCAGGTAAAGATGATTGGGGTCGTACTTCTTTACCGCGTCCCGGACGATCTGGAAATACCGCTCCGCGAACGCCGCCACATACATCTGGAAGTCGGACTTCATCTGCGCAGTCAGATCGGATGTGGGCTTGGTTGGATTCTGCGATAGCTGGGCCCAAGACTTGAAATCCGTCTTCCATGCCAGGTTCAGCGCGGCAATCTCCTTATACCGGCCTTTGAGTTGCCGGAGAAACTCCTGCTTTGCCGGTGAGTCCGCATCCGCCGCCAATGTTCCGTAGGCCAATCCATAGTGCTCGCGGTCGCGGTCGCCGCCGCCCCAGGAGATCTCGTTGTCGATGAAATAGCCGATGCACCAGGGATCGAGCCGGTACTTCTTCGTGCCCTCCTTCATGCTGGCGTCCACTGCCGCGGCAAAGCGTGGATCGTACACGTCGTGCATCTTTCCCCAGTAGTCCACCCCGCTGGAAACGTGGGCGTAATCGCCGCGAATCTCCAGAGGCACGGTGTAAGGAACCCGATGCAGCGAGAAGGTCTCCGGGTCGCTCCAGTTGCCAATCGTGTTGAAGCCCCAGGAGCGCATGCGATTCAGCGCAAATGACCGCCAACTCTGCGCAAAACCGGCCCCATACTTCCGTTCCAGGTTGGCCTCATAAAAGTTGAAGGTGCGCCCTTTTTTGATCGGGCCATAGAGAACATCGTGCGTGTATCCGAGATGCTTCGCCAGCGGATCGCCGGCGCCCGGAAGCCAACGGAAGATCTTCTCTCTTCCCTCAATGAGGGTCGGACCCTCCTTCAGCGAGATGCAGTCCATGCCAGCCGAATAAAACAGATGCCCGCGAGGATCCACCAGCCACCATCTCCCGTCGCGCTCCACAGTGGTAAAAAACCTGCGCGCGGGAAGTTGAGGACCGGCGGCCCAGCCGCCATATTCGTCGCGATCTGCAAGTGAAGGCGCGTTCTGTAACTCGGTCTCTTCCTGCTTGCGGCGCTGCGCAATCTCTGCTTCCTTCTTCAGCTTCCCGGCCCACTCTTCGCGCGTGTACTGCCCGAATTCATCCACAATTTGATCGTAGGAAACCGGAGGCAGAAAGCGAAGATTGCCGAGAAAAAGACCATGGGCGGAATCGGGTTTGACGAAGGAGAGCACAAACTCTGCCACATGGCCTTCGTCGATTCGAGTCTTGGACCCATAGGTAACCGGAATCAGGCCGGGAGACGCCGGAGCGCCCACCATGCCGTGCTCCGCGGGCGATGAAGGCCCAAGCGGATAGTAGTAGGTGGTTTTGAGTCCAGGCCCAATCATGCCGCTTCCGCCCACGGCGGCGGAAGAGCTGTCTGTTATCCGGACCGAATAGCTGATCTCGTCGGCGGAGGGATTGGTCAGGTCAAAGGCAATGCCGCCATGCGCACTCCAATCCCACGGGCTGGCCTTGCTTTGGAAGAGCAAGGACGTGCTCCCGGAAGCTGCGAAGACCACTTCGATACCAGCGTCTCCGCCGGTTGCATTCTCCGCAGCGAGCTTGATGCTGCCGTTCTCCACCTTGATGGATTGCAGCTCCTGGGCGGATTTAAATGAGTGCCAGGGCACAACGCCTTTTTGAGCCTGCGAGCTTAAACCTGCACTGCAAAAGAAAAGCAGAAGAGCTGTGGTGCAACATACTCGACTCATTAGGAATCTCCTTTTGGGGCGCTGATTCCAGGAAATTGTATCGCTGCTGAGACAGATTGCAAGGCCAAAAGATCATTGGCCTCGAACAAGCCGTTTTTTTCGGCAGAAGAGCTACCCACTGCTGCCGGCAAGCCCTCACGCAAGAGTATTAGTAAGCTGTTCGTCTCCGCATTTGGGGGATGTCTGCACTTGCGCCGACATTGAGTGCAGCTTGAACGAGTTCGGTTTGCCCGCTTTTTGTCCGCCCCCCAGCCCGATTCAGCCCAAATTTCGCAGATTGACCACGATTGAGCGCAGAAAAGCCACACTAGCCGAAGTTGACTTAACTATATGAAACTGTTGATTTTATTGGGGAATGTTGGAGGCGCGGGCCGGGATCGAACCGGCGCATAAAGGTTTTGCAGACCTCCCCCTTACCACTTGGGTACCGCGCCCTGGCAGGGCTGCTTCACTTATACGTTCCACGCCGCCGTAGCCAACCCGGCCAGGGCCGGAGGGCGGAATGGAGCGGGAGACGAGATTTGAACTCGCGACCCTCGCCTTGGCAAGGCGATGCTCTACCACTGAGCTACTCCCGCTTGTTGCAATACTGAGTATACCGGGGCGGGCAAATCAGGTCAAACCAGCTGCGCCCCCTGCGCCGCCCATGCAGCCTGGCCAGCTCCCGATCCCTTCTCTTCGCGCACAATCTCCCCGTCGCGCATATACAGAATCCGGCCGGCAATCTTGGCCGCTTCGGGATTGTGCGTAATCATCAGCGTCGTCTGGCCCAGTTCGCGATTGGAGCGCACCAGCATCGCCAGCACCGCGTCGGAGCTTTTGGTGTCCAGGTTGCCGGTCGGCTCGTCGGCCAGCACAATGGCTGGTCGTGTGATCAGCGCCCGCGCAATCGCCACGCGCTGCTGCTCGCCGCCGCTCAACTCGCTGGGACGGTGGTCAAGCCGCCCCCGAATCGACAGCAGGTCGCTCAGGTGGTCGAGATAGGCGCGGTCGAGAGGCTCCTTGCTGCCGCTCACCGTGTGTGCAATCTCGATGTTGCCCATGGCCGAAAGCGTGGGCAGCAGGTTGAACTTCTGAAAGACAAATCCGATGCGATGCTTGCGCAGGCGTGTGCGCTCGCCGTCGGAGAGCGAGGCAAAGTCCACCCCGTCGATCACCACTCGGCCCGCGGTGGCCTGCGTCAGGCCGCCCAGCAGGTAAAAAAGCGTGGACTTGCCCGAGCCGGAGGGTCCGACGATGGCGACAAACTCGCCGCGTTCGACGGCCAGCGAAACCCCGCGCACCGCGGTGACCTGGATGCGGCCTGCAGCGTAAACCTTGGTCAGCTTTTCGGCGAGAATGATGTGTGAAGACTGTTCTGGTTGCACACTAGCCATTGTAAATGCGCACCCGGCTGCCGCGTCCAATGGCCGCGCAGTTTGCCGAGGCTTAGAATCAGATGGTGGCTTGGCGATTACGGATGGAATTGCGGATGAAATCTCTCGCCTTCGATGCGGTTGCATCCACGGATGCTCGCGTGCTGATTCTGGGAACGCTGCCCAGTGTGCGCTCTCTGGAGCGCCGTGAATACTACGCGCACCCACAAAACAGCTTCTGGTGGATCATGGGAGAGCTGATCGGCGCCAAGCCAGAGCTGGCCTATGAGGACCGGTTGCGCCGGCTGCGCACGAGCGGCATCGCGCTGTGGGACGTATGCAAGGCCGCCGAGCGCGCCGGAAGCAGCGATGCGAAGATTCGCATGGATTCCATCGAGCCGAATGATTTCCGCTCATTTCTCGCGCGTCATTCGCGCATCAGATTGATCTGCTTCAACGGCCAGCCGGCCGCAAAGCTCTTTCGCGCAATCGTATTGCCGCAACTCGCCGGCCTGCGGCCGATTCCACAGCGCGTGCTGGACTCGACCAGCCCAGCGAATGCGAGACTCACGCGGGAAGAGAAGCTGGCGCGCTGGCGCGGCGTACTAGCTCCATCAATTGCCTAAAACAGTTTGCCGTCCAGGCCGACCGTGAAAGGTTTATCTGGAACGCGCAACCTCTGTAATTGATTATCGTTGGTAACGAAAAGGCTGGCCTTGGATTCGATTGCCGTGGCAAGGTGAAGCGCATCGGCCGCCTTCAATGTGGATACGGCTCGAATCTTGCCGTATCGTTGCGCCATCGCCAGGGTGAATGGAAGTAACTCAACTTCACCGCTCAGCATTGAGTCGTTAATTGCCGCGATCGCAGCCTCATCTTTCATGCGGAGTGGCAGAGTTAGGGCCTCGCCAACTGTAAACACACTCGTGCATAGCGTATCGTTGCGGGCGATGAGTTCTTCGTATATGCGTTTTATTCGGGGGCCAAATGCTGGATGGCCCTCGTGCAGATAGATGAAAAGATTGGTATCCCAGTAAATTCTGCTCACAGGCGAGCGCTCCTGCTCACGGCAGGATGAGCTTCGGAAGGATGAATCTCTGCAACCACCGAGCTAAAGTTTTCTCGCTCAGCCTTGAGGAAGGCATCGCCTCCTCCAACCTGACGGTACAGGTGCGCGGCCACTCCATACGCGGCAAGCAGACCCCTTTTCGGCGGCAGGAGTGCGACTCCTTGCGCAGAAGATGCTTCCTGGTCAAGAACTTCATAGCGGAAGATCACTGTCGGACTCTGACCGGAAGGCGGACCCTCCTTTTTTGTCAAACGCACTCCCACATTGCGCTGTAGTTTTTTGGAGGAGAGCGCGGCACAGACCAAGGGAACGCGCCGGGTCCACCCCAAATGGCTGTGTATCTCCCCAGCTTTCACCTCAATGCTCGCTTCTCCGCGCTGGCGAGCAGGAATGACGTAATTGCCCCGGAAATACTGCTGAACCTCTTCGCTGAAAGTCATACTGTGCTCCTGATCTGCGGAATGACGGTATCCAGATCTTCCCCATTCAATCTGAGAATAGGGTACCGCAAGTCCAGAGCAAATACAAGAGAATAGAAGCAAATAGAACAAATGTAATTGATGGAGATGAGATCGGCTCATCGGAGGGGGTCGAAGAGGGTGCCCCAGCTCCGAAAATCCGGACCTGGGGCACCCAGCTTTAGTTGGCCGAAGCTGCGCCACTCGGTAAATCACGGCTGAGGCTTTATGACTTCCTTGGCTGCGCCCACGTGGATCGTAACCTCCGCCGTGCGGGACTTCCCCCCGCCGTCCACCGCGCGAGCAGCCAGGGTGTAGGTCCCCGGAGCCAGGTCGGCGAAACTGTATTCGTAAGGCTCCTGCCGCGCAACGAACAGCACCTTGCCGCCGATAGAAAACTCCACCCGGTCGATCTTGCCGTCCGGGTCGGTCGCCTTCACCAGCGCCGCCACCGGCGCAGTGTACTCCTGATCGAGCGGCAGCGGCCGCACAAATCGCACGTTGGGAGGAATGTTGCCGTTGTTCGATTGCGCGTAGAACCACTCCCTCAGCCCGGGAATCTGCTGCGTCTTCTCCTGCACATTGCCATGGTCGGTGTTGGCAAAGATCGTCAGCCGCGGGTTCACGCCCGTCTCCCATGTCGCGGCTCCTTGCGGATCTCCGTTGGCCAGGCGAATCCGCGCCACAATGTTCGACACCTGCTCCAGCCGGTTGGCCTCATCGTTAATGCCGATCGTGGCCCAGATCGGGGTGTTCTTGAGCACTTCCGGATCGAGATCCCGCGCGGCCAGCGCCTCCGGGTTCGCGGCGGCGAAAAAACCGGGCCGCGCCTGCAGATAATTCCATGTTCCCATGCCGCCCAGCGAGAAACCCATCAGGTAGATGCGCTGCTGGTCAACGGGAAACTCCTTGAGCAGCCCGTCGATAAGCTCAAAGACCGCCTGGCGGCGCGCTGGGCTGGTCCAGCCGCCGGTGCCTCCCACCGGCGCAAGCAGGAAGGTAGGCTCCTGCTGCACGTCCCGGTCGTATTCGTGCCACCATTGCAGGCCGCTTTCCTGCAGAATCCTTTCGTGAGTGGTGCACACGTCGCACCAGCCGTGCAGGTAGACGGCCAGCGGATATTTGCGTCCCGCCTCCAGATTCTTCGGCACATAGACCACGTATTTCAGGGCCTCGCCGCCGGTACTTGTGCTTTCGCGGAATTGATACTCCGGCAGACGAAGGGCCTGAGGCTGGGGGCTGGCCTGAGCCTGGGGGCTGGCTTGAGACCATGCAGGGCCATTGGCCAAACCGGCCAGGCATACCAGCAGAATGAAAGGCGCAAAGAGACGAAGACTCGCCGTGCGGAAACCTCTCCATTGCGAACTTATAGAA